>Ga0310697_10007415_pt1 | contig 10337 bp, 9 predicted proteins | sample 172DNAGHGlowgp2_FD_203883 | JGI IMG/M metagenome (GOLD analysis project Ga0310697, IMG submission 203883) | Sheep rumen microbial communities from Palmerston North, Manawatu-Wanganui, New Zealand - 1728 DNA GHGlow gp2 (v2) (version 2) | ecosystem: Host-associated > Mammals > Digestive system >...
ATAGTGTTCCGGTTTGATCTCCGCGCTGGTTTCAAGGTCCGCGATCGTGCGCGCGACCTTCAGGACGCGCTGATACGCGCGCGCCGAAAGCTGCAGTTTTTTGAACGCGTCGCGCAGCAGTTTTTCAGCCTCGCCCGTCGGATTGCAATAGCGGCGGATCAGCGCTCCGCTCATTTCGGCGTTTGTGCGGATGCCGTCGTTTTGAAAGCGCGTTCTCTGAATCTCCCGTGCCGCGCCGACGCGAGCGCGGATCGTCTCCGACGGCTCCGCAGGCTGGCGGTCCGTGATCTCGCGGTACCCAACTTCGGTCATCTCGATATGCAGGTCGATCCGATCCAAAAGCGGTCCGCTGATGCGCCCCGCGTAGCGACGGATCTGCGCCTGCGTGCAGGTACACGGCTTCAGGCGCGACCCGCGATTGCCGCACGGACACGGGTTCATTGCGGCGACCAGCAAAAACCGCGCCGGATACGTCGCCGTTGCCGCAGCACGGCTGACGGTGACCTCACCGTCCTCGAGCGGCTGACGCAGCGCTTCGAGCACGTTTCGCTGAAACTCCGGAAGCTCGTCCAAAAACAGCACGCCGTTGTGCGCAAGGCTGATCTCGCCGGGCATGGCGCGGCTGCCGCCGCCGATCAGCGCCGTCGCGCTTGCGCCGTGGTGCGGCGCACGGAACGGCCGCTCGGTGACAAGCCCCTCGGTGCCTTTCATTGCGCCGGTGATCGAATGGATCTTGGTGGTTTCAAGCGCTTCCTCGAATGTCATGTCCGGCAGGATCGACGGGATCGCACGCGCCAGCATCGTTTTGCCGCTGCCGGGCGTGCCGCACAGCAGAATATTGTGATTCCCCGCTACCGCGATCTCCGCGGCGCGCTTTGCCGCCGCCTGTCCGCGAATCTCCGAAAAATCGACTGCCGTCCGATGTGTTCCGCCGGTAAACGGCCTCGGCTCGACCGGCACGATCGCCGTTTCGCCGCGAAGATGTGATACGAGCGATTGCAGCGACTCGACCGGATACACCGTTGCGCCGTGAATGTACGCTGCCTCGGCGGCGTTATCCTTCGGCACGAAAAACGTCCCATAGCCTTTCTTGAACGCGTCGATCAGCATCGGCAGGATCCCGTTGATCGGGCGCACCGTGCCGTCCAGCGCAAGCTCGCCGAGCACGATCACGCTGCTTAAAACCGGTTTTATTTCGCCGCTTGCCGCAAGGATCGACAGCGCGATCGGCAGATCGTAGACCGTGCCCTCCTTCTTGAGATCGGCGGGCGCAAGGTTCACGGTGATCCGCGCCGTCGGAAACGAAAAGCCGGAGTGCCGGATCGCGGAACGGATGCGCTCGCGCGATTCCTTGACCGCGGCGTCCGGGAGCCCGACCGTTTCATAGGTCGGCAGACCCGACGCAATGTCCGTTTCGACCGTTACCGGGAATCCGGACAGACAGATCAATCCGTAGCTTTCCACCTTTGCAAGCATCGCTTACTCCTCCGTTTGATCGGGTTCGACCGCTTTTTTCCCGGTAAATACAAACAGCTTGCTGCCGATAAAGTTCACGATCAGCGCAACGCCCGACGCAAGCAGCAGACAGAATCGCTCGCCGTTCAGAATGTGCGTGAACACATTGTCGCCGATCGCGTTCATCCACCACGTGTCGAGATGCAGCCGATCGCGGAACAGCCACTGCAGCAGCAGCGAGAGCCCGAGCGTGACAAGATTGACGATCAGAAACGAAACGATCTCCTTCGTATCGCGGCGGCGTTCCTCACGGAACGTCCAGCTGCTGTTCCAGAAGTAGCTGTTCGCAACACCGCAGACGTATCCGATGATCTTTGCGAGATAGTAGATTCCGAAGATCGCGTTCAGCGCAAGCGTGATCAACAGATCGATGAGCGTATTGGATACGCCGATCAGCACGAACTTCAGAAGCTGAACAACGCTCTTTTTTCCGTCAGACGCCGACATAGTACACCTTTCCGAAAACGGCAAGCACGTTTTCTATAAACTTTGCGTATCCGTACGGGACGGGCACCCCCGAGATCGCCGGATACATCAGTACAAACACGACCGCGGACGCAATGAGCCACACCCATTTGAGCCCTGCCGTGCGCGGATACTTCTTTTCCGTGTAGCACAGAAGCAGGAGCGTCATAAGCATCACAAACGGGAGCGTGGAGAAATAGTGATACAGGAACACGCACCGCGTCACAAGCGCCCACGGCAAAAGTCCCGAAAGGATCCCCACGAACACGACGAAAAACGCTCGGTCCTTTTGGCAGGCGCGGTTTCTGATCCACTCCACGCATGCCAGCACCGCGCCGAACGCCGACACGTACCAGACTGCGGGATTTCCCGTGCTGGAGATATTGGACAGCAGCTGCACGCCGTTGACCGTCGAGTATCCCGAATAGAACCAGACCGATTTCTGCGCGAGCGGCCACTGATACCACATCGACTGGCACTGATGCGTTGCCTGAAGGTCGGCGTGGTAGTGATACATGCTCACCTGCATCTTCCACAGCTCCGCCAGCTTCTGCTGCAGCGTAACGCAGTTTTTATCGATGTAGTAGCAGTAGTTTGTCAGCGCGTACAGCGTGACCGGGATCACGATGAAGAACAGACAGCACCATACGGGCGTCATCAGAAGATTGTGGAGTCTCAGATCGCAATCCCGCTTTCTGCAAACGATGCGGAATGCCACTGAGGACAGGACCGCAACGGCCGTGAGCGCCGAAAGCGTACCGAAGAACCACGGTTTCAGCAGCAGATCGATCCACGCGATCCCGACGCCCGCCGCGTCCCACTTGCCGGACGCAAGGAAGTATGCGTCCCAGTCGACCCAGGTTCCCGCGGCATGCAGCGCGGCAACGGCGAGCACGAACAGCACCGGCAGGTACGCAAGCACGTTGACCGGCATACGTTTGCGGTCCGTCTTCGGCTGCGACCTGCGATCGCGCAGGATGCGCACAAGGTTATAGATAAGATCCCCGAAGTACAGCACGGCAAGTCCCGCGCCGGAGTACAGGCACGTCCACTTCGACGACGCGCCGAGTCCGAACGACACGCCGCATAGCCCCAGCGCCGTGAGCTTTTTCCAATACGGTCGCCGTTCAAAGTCCTCCGAAACGTAATCGAACATGAAGAGGAACATCAACAGCGTAAAGAACAGCGCGTATACGTCGATCGTTGCGATGCGCGTCTGCGCAAAATGCATGCAGTCGGCCGCGAACAGTCCCGCGGTAACAAACGCGTAGTCCGTGCGGCGGAAGATGCGCTTGCCGAATACGTACAGAACCGCAAGGATCAGCACGCCGACAAACGTGCCCGAAAACCGCCAGCCGAACGGCGTCATGCCGAATACGCGAATCCCGAGCGCGATCAGCAGCTTTCCGAACGACGGATGCGTCCACTCATAGATCGGATACCCTTCGTCGGCTGCATACTCGCGTCCGTACTGCGCCGCAAGATCATCGTTTTCAACCATCTCATAGGCGGTGCGCGCGTGATAGATCTCGTCGAAATACATATTCGTCAGGTACGACGAATCCTTCGGGACCTTCTTCTGCTCGTCCAGAAGCTTCTCGGCGCCGTCTTTGGGTTCGTACACGGTCGCGGGCAGAATCTTTTCGCCGTTGCGGACCGAGATCTCGTTGATCGCGACGCTGCCGCTCTCCGTGTACAGGATCAGATAGCGCGTGGACGCGGAAAACGTCTGCGCCTTCCACTTGAACATATCGCCGTTATCCTGTTCGAACGTCGCCACCGGCTCGGTTTCGCCGTAGCGGAAGAACCCGTCGACGAACGCGCTCTCATCGTACAGCGCGATCGTTCCCTCGCCGATATTGCCGTAGAAGCGGACTTCGCTGACGTCGACCGTTTCCCCGAGATCGACGATCACAGTCGCGCCCGGCTCTGCCGTCCACACGGTCTGCGGCGCTTTCAGCGTGCCGAGATTCACAAACGCAACGATCGAATAGACCGCAAGCAGCAACAGGAGCAGCAAATAATCGCGCCGCGTCATGCGCCGTCCGTCCTCGATCCCGATCTCCTTTCGGAATGCCTTAAAATCCATTGCGTTCACCTCCGTTCACGCCGCGCGCCGGTCCTGCTTCTTTGCCGCGATTCCGTTCCGGTCTTCCCTCGGATCGCCCGGATCGAACACGATCGCTTTTCGGAAGCTTGTCACCGTCAGATACAGCGCCGCAACGACCTCGACAAGCGAGATCAGCGCAATCAGTCTGTTGTGGATCGCCCCGCCGCGAATGAGATCGATCGCGCCGTCGGATACGACGTACATCGCGACCATTTCGTTCATGAAGGTCGTGACCGTCAAAAGACAGAACACCGCAAGCTTATGCGGATCGCGGTCATAGGCATACGCAAACACGAGCAAAAACAGCGCCGGGAAGATATAGCGCTCATGCATATAGTGTCCGCAAGTGAACACCCAAACGATAAAGCATGCCGAAAGCGTAAAGATCAGTCCGCGGTTGGTGTACAGCGAATAGTTTGCCGCGCGGTGCTTTTTCCAATAGATCGCAAACAGCGCGACCGTCAGAACCGATGCAAGCGCAATGCCGATCACACCGAACGTCTTAAATGTGAGCGTCCCGCCGAACAGCTTGAACGCTGCGCCGAGCACAAACGCAAGCCCGAACAGCACGACCGCCGCAAACAGCGTCAGCGTGCCGATCGCCGTTACGCCGCCTTCCGAAAGCCATGCGACGAGCGATCGCTTGCCGCGTTCGTGATGCGCAAGGTATCCGAACAGTGCAAGCATCAGTACGCCGTAGAGCGGGAAGCCCGCGATCGCTGAAAGCGGTCCCTGCGTCGTTTCTCCGAGCTTTTCAAGCGCAAAGTACAGCATCGCAAGAAGCGCGCTTATAACAGACGTCACGATCAGATGCCAGAGCGGCTCGTTCGGCTCTCCGTCTTTGCGCGTACGCATGGCGTTCCACGCGCGCAAAATCAGCGTCGGGAAGCCAATCAGAAGCGCGACCTTTGAAAACGCCCGGTTGCACGCAAGCAGCATGCCGCCCACGGAAGCACCCGTAAAGAGATCGCCGTTCGCCTTTGCCCAGTTGCCGCCGAGCAGCGTATGGAAATTGTACGCCTCGATCGACGCGTAATCGTAACCGCCCGAAGCGCTCAGAAACCGGTCGACCATCCACGTAAGCGGCATTCCTTCGCCGCGGAACAGCAGCGAACCGCCGAGCAGAACGAGCACGGCGCCCAGCACCGCCGCAACCGACCAGAGCACATGCGCTATGAACCGTTTCGTGCCGAACTGATCGACGCCGGTCATCAGATACATCAGCGCAAGCACCGGTCCGAAGATCAGCGCCTGCCATTTCATCAGGATCGCAACGCCGTACAGGAGTCCCGCAAGCAGCCGGTACCACGGTTTTTCCCGGCTTGCGTTCAGCAGCATGAACGTTCCAAGCAGCAGAAGGGTCAGGATGGAATCGATCTGTCCCCACGCGCCGGACAGGAACACCGCCGCCGGATTCAAAACGATCAGTCCGGCAAGCAGCAGCGCAAGGCGGTCGCCGAGAGAAAACCGCTTTGCGGATCGCAGCAGCAGAAGTCCCGAACCGACGTCGCACAAAAATGCCGGAACCATATAAACGAACAGTCTGAGCGCCTCCGGACCGTCGGAAAACACGCCCGCGATGCGGTACAGCACCGCGCAGACAAGCATGTATCCCGGTGGGTAGTCGCACCAGTTGTCCACGTAGAACGCGCGCGGCCCCTGTGTCGCGACCTTCGCGCCCCAGCCCTGCCAGCAGCCGATATCCGTGCTGTGTCCTTTGAACTTCGCGCACAGAACGAACCGTATGACCAGTCCGATCAGCACCAGCAGCAGAAAAACCGGATACTGGTGCGCGACGCGATCCGTCGCGGAATTGAGTTCCCTGCCTTTGGGCAGCACACCGAACAGCAGAACGATCGCCGCGATCACGCCAGCCCAGAAGATCACCGTAAAGAGGTTCTCGTAATCCTCCTGTGTCCGCTCGTCGGCGTCGGCTTCCTGCTCGGTCGGCGTCAGGTTCTGAAACGGCACCGGCGCATTGTCCGACGCAGCAAAACAGACGTTCCGAAACCACACGCTGCCGCTCGAAACGCTGGAATACCCGCCCAGCCGCAGCGCAAGCGTCACGGCTTTCTGCGATTTTGCGGTACGGAACGCCAGCGTCACCGGCGTCCAGTCGTTTGTGCCGAACAGCCCGTCCGAATAGATGTAGCTGCCGTCATCGGCATAGTTGTCGACCGAAAGCGTTGCGCCCTGTCCGCCGGTCACGTTCTCGGTACGCAGTTCGGCGGTCAGCACATAGCGCGTCTCCGGTTCGACTGCGACCGTCCTGCACAGGCGGCAGTCGTCCATGACCGCGCTCGACAGTCCGAACTCCCCGTTTTCAAGTGACGTCGCGTAGCGACTCTCATAGGAATTGACCGTCCATCCGCTCGGCAGCCCCGCCGTCTCCTTCGTGAAATCAAACGCGCCGGACGCGTCTCCGTTTGAAGCGGCGTCGCTTTTCCTGCACGCGAAACAGCAGGCAAGCAGCATGCATGCCAGCACAACGATGAATATGGTTCGATACTGCCGCAAGGTCAGACCTCCGTCAAAAACTGGTTTTCATTATATCATACCCGCGCATACGGGACAACCGTCAAAAGGCGTCGATGATACGGCTAATCTCGCCGTTCGGCTCGAATACCTCGATCACGTCAAAGCGCGCGGAAAGCTCCGTCGCATCGTTTTCCATCAGCCACTGCTCCGCGGCAAGCCGTAAAAACCGCTGTTTTTTCGCGTTCACCGCTTCCATCGGGCGTCCGAACCGCGTCGACGTGCGCGTCTTGACTTCAACGAACACGATCGTGTCCGTCGCGCGCTCCCGGGCGATCAGGTCGATCTCATGCCGCCCCGCGCGGTAATTCCTCGCAAGGATGCGGCAGCCGTTCTGTATCAGATACCGTTCTGCGCGCTGTTCGCCGCGCTTGCCCGTTTCCGTCGTATTCATAGCAGGTTCTTGAGAAACGAACGCCGGTGCAGCGGGCACGGTCCGAGCGTTCTCAACGCGTCCGTGTGCTGTTTCGTGCCGTACCCCTTGTTCTGCGCAAACCCGTATCCCGGATAGATCGCGTCCTGGTCGCGCATGTAGCGATCCCGCTCCACCTTGGCAACGATCGACGCCGCCGCAATCGAGTAGCTCAACGCGTCGCCGTGGATCAGCGGATGCTGCCGCGCCGAAATGTCCAGCCCGGTCAGCGCATCGATCAGCACGTCGGTGACCGGCGTTTTCATCTTTGCAAACGCTTCATTAAACGCGCGCCTGGTCGCTTCGAGGATATTGATCTCGTCGATCACGGTCTCGCTGACCCACGCGGTCTGCGCTTCGATGCAGGTGTTCAGAATGCGGTCATACAGCGCTTCACGGCGTTTTTCGCTGACCTTTTTGGAATCGTTGACGTACTCTAAAAGCGGCTCGGGCGGCATGACCACGCAGGCGACGACCACCGGCCCCGCCAGCGGTCCCCTGCCGACCTCGTCCATGCCGGCGAGAATCACACCGTCCTGCGTCCAGAACGCGCGATCGCGCTCGGACAGCAGCCTGAGCCGTTCTGTCTCATGCATCCGTGCCATCCGCATCCTCCTTGGGCGGCTGCTCAAGCGAAACCTTCGCGATCTTTCCCGCCCGGAACTCATCCATAACGATCCGCGCGGCGCGTTCGGTATCATACACGCCGCCTTTTAGGATGAACCCGCGGCTCTTTGCGACGGCGGTCAGCAATTCGCCCTCCGGCGTGTTTGCGTCAAGCTTTTTGTACCGTTCGAACAGCGCCGCGGGCGCAAGCGCTCGGAGTTCGGACAGCAGCTGCTCGGAAAGCTCCTCGAGATTCAGAACCTCGTCGTTGATCGATCCGATAAACGCCAGGTGCGCGGCAAGCGCGGCGTCCTCAAACTTCGGCCACAAAAGCCCCGGCGAATCCAAAAGCTCGAGATGCGGTGTGATCTTCACCCACTGCTTGCCCTTTGTGACGCCCGGACGGTCGCCGGTCTGCGCACGTTTTTCGCCTGCGATGCGGTTGATCAGCGTCGATTTGCCGACGTTCGGGATCCCGACGATCAACGCGCGCACGGTTTTTTTCACGCCCTTCTCTTCGGACCGCTTCACCTGTTCCGCCGTCGCGCGTTCAATGAGCCGCACGACCTGCGCTCTGGCGCTGCCGCCGGTCGATACGATCTCCGCCGCTTCGATCCCCATCCGTTTGTAATACGCGATCCATCGTTTGTTGGTGACCGGATCACCGAGATCGCTTTTGTTCATCAGAAGAATGCGCGCCTTCCTCGCAAACAGCGCGTCAAAGTCCGGGTTGCGGGTCGCTTTCGGCGCGCGCGCATCGACCAGTTCCGCCACCACGTCGATCCATTTCAGGTTTTCTTCGAGCATCCGTTTGGCTTTCGCCATGTGCCCCGGATACCAGTTGATCGTTGATCGGTTCTCGTCCATTCGTTTCGGTTCCTCTCATCTGTCTGCCGATAATGGAAATGCCCCGACGCCGGGGCATGGATTCATAGTTTTACAATCGGCGGTTTTTTCGAATCCCGCAGTTTTTCATCCGGTTCGCCCACGAGCAGGTGCCGTTCGCTGCGAATCTCAAAGTGGATCATGACTGCCATCAGTGCACGCAGTACAATGATCGCGCCGAGAATCAGAAGCTCGCTCCACTCTCGCACGATCACCGAACGCAGCAGCTCGCCGCCCATCTTAAACGTCAGCGCAAGCGCGATACCCTCCGCAATCATCAGTTTGACATGCGGATCCTTCTTCAGCCACGCGATGACGCCGCGAATCGCCGTCACAACGATCACCGCAACGCCGATGACCTCACAAAGCAGGATCGCCCACTCGATCACGTATTCAAAATAGGTTTGTACGGTTGCCAAAACTTGCTCCATCGAATCGTCCCCCTGCGTCAATCGTTCTGATCCGGTTTTCTCAGTTCCGGTCCGGGATCGCCGAGATTAAAATGCTTGCGGCACAGTCCGACGTAGACGTCGTTCGCGCCGAGCACCACCTGCTCGCCGACCTTGGTGATACCGCCCTTTCCGTCAAGCCGCGCGTTGTTCGTGGCTTTTCTGCCGCACCAGCAGATCGTTTTGACCTCCTCGATCGCGTCCGCGCGCGCTAAAAGCCAATGGCTGCCCTCAAAAAAGTTGCCCTGGAAATCCGTCCGCAGTCCGTAGCAGATCACGGGAACGTTATAGTCGTCCACGATCTTTACGAGCAGTTCGACCTGGTCCTTGGTCAGAAACTGCGCTTCATCAACGATCAGGCAGTCGTATTCGCCGTTTTTGACCTTGTCCATGTCGAGTTCCTCCATCGTGATGCAGGTATCCTCGAGCCCGCAGCGCGACCAGATACGGCGGCTGCCGTTTCGCGTGTCCAGAGACGGCTTGATGAGGATCGCATTCTTGCCGCGCTCCCAGTAATTGTACTTGACCATGATCGCGTTTGCCGTCTTACTTGAGCCCATCGCTCCGTATCGAAAATACAACTTTGCCATATCCGTCCCCCTCTGCATCCCATTATACCGAAACGCACGCCGCTTGTCAAAAAAAACCGTGTTTTTTACGATTCGGGATTGACGAAACGAAAATTCACGAGTATAATAGCAAAAGCGTCGAAAGACAAGTTGTTGCTCAAGAGGGGAGGGAAAAAAATGGAAATCAGAGTCGGTGAAAACGAATCCCTGGAAAGCGCACTCAAGAGATGGAAACGGAAGTGTGCCCGCAGCGGCGTCCTCGCGGAGGTTCGCAGACGTGAGCATTACGAAAAGCCGAGCGTAAAGCGCAAGAAGAAGGCGGAAGCCGCCAGAAAGCGCAAGTATTGATGCAACGCAAAAGAGAACCGGATTTCGGTTCTCTTTTTGTATTTCTCTTCAGCATCAAGCATAAAACGGCGGACTCCGAAAGAGTCCGCCGTTTTGTTTCGATTCTGTCAGTTCTGTTTCTGCACTTCGAACGTGTCGATCAAGCCTACAACGTAGCGCAGGATCGCCGCAGCGTCCGCTGCATTGGGCGCGTTGTCGTACGCCGGCGCAACGTTTGCATTTGCAGCGCCGCGCGACGTCAGCTCGGACATGCCGACCAGCGCGCGCAGCACCATCGCCGCGTCCGCAGCCGTGATCTTGCCGTCGACATTCGCGTCGCCGTAGGCCGGGATCGGCTGCTCGGCAGGCACGATGTCCGCACGGTTGCGCGTACGGATGCGCGCACCGATCTGATCGGAGTTCTCATAGCTGTTCTGGCCGATCGACGCAATGCCTCGTGCCTT
>Ga0310697_10007417_pt1 | contig 10336 bp, 8 predicted proteins | sample 172DNAGHGlowgp2_FD_203883 | JGI IMG/M metagenome (GOLD analysis project Ga0310697, IMG submission 203883) | Sheep rumen microbial communities from Palmerston North, Manawatu-Wanganui, New Zealand - 1728 DNA GHGlow gp2 (v2) (version 2) | ecosystem: Host-associated > Mammals > Digestive system >...
TCTCATCCTCGACAACCCTTTTATAGGCCTTGATGCCCAAACCAGAAAGGACTTCCGAAACCTGCTTGAAACGCTGACTCGCGAGGCAAACATGCTCGTCATCCTTGTCTTGAGTAAGCGAGACGACATTCCAGACTTCATTACGCATGTCCTTCCTGTAGAGGGTTTGCGGCTCTTGCCTAAGATGAGACTCGAGGAATACAGGAAGCAATATGCTGCCATTCCTCGACCAGAACTGAGTGAAGAAATAAAGGATTGGATCGCCGATTTGCCCGTTCGAGAGCTTAAAGAGAACGATTTCTATCCTCATAATGGTGGAGAAATCCTGCGTTTCAGGGATGTAAGCATCAGATATGGGGAAAGAACAATACTCCAGCCCTTGAATTGGACTGTTCATGAAGGCGAGAGATGGGCTTTGAGCGGACCAAACGGCTCTGGCAAAAGCACTTTGCTAAGCCTGGTTTGTGCGGACAATCCACAAGCTTATGCCTGCAACATCGAACTTTTCGGACATCGAAGAGGAACGGGTGAAAGCATTTGGCAAATCAAGAAACACATCGGTTATGTCAGTCCTGAGATGCATAGAGCTTACCTTAAAGATATCCCATCTATCGACGTGGTTGCCAGCGGGTTAAGCGATTCGGTTGGGCTTTATGTGCGACCCAAGCCAGAGCAAAAGCAGACGTGCCTTGATTGGATGCGTGTCTTTGGTGTGGATGGTGTGGCAGACAGGTCTTTCCTGCAGTTGAGTAGTGGAGAACAAAGACTCTGCCTTTTGGCTCGAGCCTTTGTAAAAGACCCGGAACTGCTGATTCTGGATGAACCTCTTCATGGTCTCGATGATCGGAATCGCAGTCTTGTCCGTCAGATTATCAAGTATTTCTGCCTCAGAAAGCACAAGACTTTGGTGATGGTGACACACTATCAGGAGGAACTGCCTGACTGTATTACTCACAGTCTCCATTTAGGCTCGTAAAAAGTTAACGTAGTTAAAATGCAAACGTATAGTGTTATGATCGCAGTTGTATAGTGTTACGATTGCAAACATATAGTGTTACGTTTCAAACTTAACTGTGTGACGTTTTCCCCTATACCTTATTATAATAAAAAGTAAGGCGGCAAAACCCTTGAACAAGAGCTTGTCGCCTTAACTGTTTTGTCAAGTCGGACTTATCTCGTCATAGCCCAACCAAGTTTCAAACCAGAGTAGCTGCCAAGTAGTGAACCAAGTGAACTTGAGCCTTTTGCACCAACTGCAGTTGCGATACTCAACAGTTTGTCAGCATCGAAAAGCATGAGCAATTGTCCGTTCTGAACGGTAACTGTGCAAGGAAGCTGACCTGTAAGGAACACTCCAGTCAAAGTCAGTTTGTTCGAACTTGGGTCGTAGGTGTAGGTTCCAGGCATAGTCTTCGAACCAAGAACGAGCGAGCATTTGCCGTCATTAGCGAAAGTCAGGACAGACTTGCCTGCCTTGAAGCCCATCTTCTCGAGATAAGTGCCAAGCTTTTGCTCGAGGTTGTTGCTAAGTACTTGGCCTCCAATCTGAGACAGAATGTTCTCGCTCTCGAAGACCAACTTCGGACCAGCATAAGTCCAACTGCCTACAAGGCTCTGCTGAGTTGTGGCTCCATTCAAGATATTGCCGAGAATGGTGCCAAGAATGCCTGTTCCATTCTGTCCGATAGCGCCTCCAAGGATAGCGCCAAGGGCGTCAGTTTGGGCTGCAGTGCCAGTTCTGGGAGCTGTTGTGCCAGTTGTGCCGAAACCACAGGAAGCGAGTGTCAGACTTGCAGCAATAATGGCTGCGAAAGATTTAAACTTCTTCATCTTCTTCTTTGTTTATAGGATTAGTATTGAGATTAGTGAAAAGTCTTGTGAAACTGGTGGGGTGGGGCGTTTCGAACTTCATCTGCTCTCCTGTCCTTGGGTGATAGAAATAGAGTCGGAAAGCATGAAGAGCCAATCGGTGAAGAGGGTTAAAGCCATTTCCATACTTGTCGTCTCCAGCAACAGGATAGCCCATGTCTTTCATGTGGACACGGATTTGGTTCTTGCGTCCCGTTTCAAGTCGCATCTCAGCCAACGTGTAACGGCCATTTGTGGCAATTCGACGGTAATGCGTAATCGCTTCTTTTCCTCCATTATCAGTAGGGCTGCTATAAGTGATGTAAGCCTTGTTGTCCTTGAGCCACGAGTGAACTGTGCCGCCTTCCTGCTTCATCTCGCCACAAAGAACAGCCACATATCTGCGGTCAAAAACGATATTGTGCCAATCTTCCTCGAATATCTTTCTGATTTCAAGGCTCTTGGCGTAAATCATCAACCCGCTTGTGTCCCTGTCAAGACGATGGACAACATGAGCTGTACACTTGAAATGACGCTTCTTAAAGTAATCGTCGAGAATGGTTTTAACGCAGTACTGACCTGGAGCAGAAGCCATGCTGAGGATGCCTTCCGACTTCTCGATGACGATAAGGTCTTTGTCTTCGTAAATGATTTTCACATATTTGTTCAAGAGCTCTGTGCTTCGTTTGTGGCGACTTACAAGAACGGTTTGCCCAGGCGAAAGCATGAAGTCGTATTGTGTGACGAGTTTTCTGTCGACCATAATGCCGTGACCTTGCAACAAATCCTTGACCTTGTTGCGACTGATGCCACTCATCTCCTTCATCAGGAATTCCATAAGCGGCATAGGCTCTGTGACTTCGAGCTTTATATATTTGCTGGCAGCATATTGCTCACCTGTTAGGTTTCGTGCCATTCTTCGGTTTTCTTTTATTATGATGGTGTTTGAAGTTCTTCTTTTGCTTGGGTTTTGAGTGATAGGCAGGAGTCTCACCAAATTCTTCAGGCATCTTTTCTTTATAGATTTCTTTGCCTAAGAACCGTTCTATCTGTCTGAAAAAGAGCATGTCCTTGTCGTTGACGAAAGTGACAGCCCTACCACCTCGACCTGCTCTGGCAGTTCTGCCGATTCGATGCACATAGTCTTCTTCATCTCTTGGCACATCGAAGTTGATGACGAGGGCAATGTCGTCGATATCTATTCCTCTAGCCACAATATCCGTAGCAACAAGAATATCTATCTTTCCACTGCGGAACAGATACATCACCTCATCCCTTTCTGCCTGATTCAAGTCGCTGTGCATGGCTCTTGCATTGTAGCCTGCACGAATGATGCTTATTGCCAGTTCCTTTGTTTTCTTTTTGGAACCAACGAAGATGATGACTCGATGAGGTGGCTCTTGCTCGAACATATGTTTGACCACCATGAGTTTCTGCGGTTCATAGCAAAGGTAAGCACTCTGTTTGATGTTGTCTGCAGGCTTGCTTACTGCAAGTTTTACTTCAACAGGATTGCGTAAGATGCTGTGTGCCAAGCTCAATATGTCTCCAGGCATCGTGGCACTGAACATGATTGTTTGGTGTTCTTTCGGCAAAGCTTTAGCTATGAGAAGGATGTCATCGCAGAAACCCATATCGAGCATTCTGTCTGCTTCGTCGAGGATAAAGAACGAAACTCGGCTCAGGTCGATATTGCCCAAACTCAAATGACTGATGAGACGACCAGGAGTGGCAATCACCACATCTGCTCCACTCTGCATGGCTCGCTTCTCTTGCTCATATCGAACGCCATCGTTTCCACCATAAACTGCCACACTGCTGATATCTTCAAGATAGTAGGCAAACCCTTGCATGGCACTGTCAATCTGTTGTGCAAGCTCTCGGGTAGGGGACATAATAACGCAATTGATGGCATCCTTCGGATATCCTCCATCAGCCAACTTGCTCAAGATAGGAAGAAGATAGGCAGCAGTCTTGCCCGTACCAGTTTGGGCGACACCCATCACATCGCGACCTTCCAAGATGGGAGGTATAGCGTGCTCTTGAATAGGAGTCGTATCAGTAAAGTTCATGTCGTCGAGCGCATCGAGGACATAATCGTTGAGGTCTAAGTCGTAGAAATCCATATACTATTGTGGTGCCTTTCTATAGAGGTAGATTGCGATGAGGGAATATAATATGTTTGGCATCCAAGCCGCTAGGGCAGGATGCATGCCTGCATTGGTCGAGAAAGTTGCCGATATGCCTTGCAGGAGGATATAAGTAGCACTCAAGGCAATGCCTATGCCGAGCGAGAAACCCATTCCACCTTTACGTTTCCTCGACGAAAGTGACATGCCGATTGTGGAAAGAATGAAAGCGGCAAAAGGCGAAGCGAAGCGTTTGTAATACTCCACTTCGAAGATGCTGAGGTTGCCGCTTCCTCTATTTCGTTGCTTCTCTATGTAGTCCTTAAGTTCGGCATTTGTCATCGTCTCTTGTTGGTTGCGAATGAAGAGGAAGTCGCGAGGTTCCATTCGGATGATGGAATCAATCTGATTGTAATTCGTGATCTTCTCCCTCATTCCTCGTAGTTCGCGAATAGTCACATCCCTCAAATGCCATTGATAACGGACGTCACTCAAAGTGTCATAAATTGCCGTATTAGCCGAAAGATGCGAAACCAATTTTTTGTTTTCAAACTTGTCAAGCGAAAAATGCATACCAGTTTTACTCATGCCATCAAAGTGCTCCATATAGGCAATCACACCAGTATCGACCTGTAACTGAACTTTCTCGGCATATGTCGGGTTCTTGACGCGTTTCTTATAGGTGTTCTCGAAGGCAAGACGTTTCACACTGCTTCGAGGAATGACTTCTGCACCAAGATAGAATGTCATACCAGCAATGATGGCAGCACTAATCATATAGGGCATCAAAAGGCGTCTTCGGCTGATTCCAGCACTTATCATCGCAATGATTTCGCTGCGGTCAGCCAACTTTGTGGTAAAGAAGATGACACTGATGAAGACGAAAAGAGCACTAAAAAGATTGGCGTAGTAGGGGATGAAGTTGAGGTAGTACTGCATGATAATCGCCTTCCAAGGTGCTTGCGACTCAGTGAAGCGGTCGATGTTCTCATTGTAATCGAATACCACACCGATGCTTATAATCAGCACGATGGAAAAGAAATAGGTTCCAAGGAACTTAGCGATTATGTAGCGGTCAATCCTCTTCACTTATATTCTCTGCGTTACTTGTTTCAACATTCCAACTTTCCATGTTGAGAAATCTCCTGCAATGATATGCTTGCGGGCTTCTCCAACAAGCCAAAGATAGAAGGCAAGGTTGTGGATGCTGCCTATTTGTAGGGCAAGCAACTCCTGTGCCTTGAAGAGATGATGCAGGTATGCTCTGCTATAGAACGTGTCCACCCAAGCCGTTCCTCCTGGGTCGATAGGCGAGAAGTCGTCTTCCCATTTCTTGTTACGCATGTTCATGATGCCCTGACTAGTGAAGAGCATAGCGTTTCTGCCGTTTCTTGTTGGCATTACGCAGTCGAACATGTCCACTCCTCGCTCTATTGCCTCGAGCAAATTGGCTGGAGTGCCGACTCCCATCAAGTAGCGTGGCTTGTCTTTTGGCAGGATGGCATTGACGACTTCAATCATTTCGTACATGATTTCCGTTGGTTCTCCCACAGCAAGACCACCTATGGCATTACCGTCAGCCTCTTTCGAAGCTACGAACTCAGCGCTTTGTTCCCTGAGGTCCTTAAAGGTGCAGCCTTGAACGATAGGGAAGAGGCTCTGGCTGTAACCATATAGCGGCTCTGTTTCTTCGAGGCGTTTGATGCAACGGTCCAGCCAACGATGGGTCAATCCGAGACTCTTCTTGGCATAGTTATAGTCGCTGGTTCCAGGAGGACACTCGTCGAGCGCCATGATGATATCGGCACCAATGCTGCGCTCAATATCCATCACCTTTTCGGGTGTGAAAGTGTGTCTGCTGCCGTCAATGTGGCTTTGGAAGGTGCAACCCTCTTCCGTCAATTTGCGAATGCCAGCAAGAGAAAAGACTTGAAAGCCGCCGCTATCGGTCAGAATTGGTCTGTCCCAACCGTTGAAGCGATGCAGTCCGCCAGCCTTTTCCAGTATTTCTGTGCCGGGACGAAGGTAGAGATGATAGGTGTTGCCAAGTATAATCTGTGCTTTGACTTCGTTGTGGAGGTCACGATCAGTAACACCTTTCACGCTGCCAACAGTACCGACAGGCATAAAGATGGGTGTTTCTATTTGTCCGTGATCGGTTGTGATGAGACCTGCTCTGGCATTGGAAAGTTTATCTGTCTGCTTTATCTCAAACGTCATTTCTCTTTCTCTTCGTCAAAGGTAAATGTAATTGGTTTTTTCACTTTCTCATCGAGCAAAGCAAAGTCAAGGACATCCTGTATGTCTGCAGCATAATGGAAAGTCACACCTTTCAGATATTCTGCAGGAATTTCTTCAATGTCCTTCTTGTTGTCCTTGCATAGGATGATGTCCTTGATGCCAGCTCGTTTGGCTGCAAGTATCTTTTCGCGGATGCCTCCTACAGGAAGCACTTTTCCGCGAAGTGTTATCTCGCCTGTCATAGCCAGTTCCTGACGAACTTTCCTTTGGGTTAGGGCAGAGGCGATGCTTGTTGCCATTGTGATGCCAGCACTTGGTCCATCTTTTGGAACAGCACCTTCAGGAACATGAATGTGCAGGTTGTAGTTCTCGAAGATTCGGCTGTCGATGTTCAGACGGTCGGCATGAGCACGAATGTATTCGAGGGCGAGCAAAGCGCTCTCTTTCATGATGTCGCCAAGATTGCCTGTAAGGGTTATCTTGCTTCCTTTTCCTTTGCTAAGGCTGGTTTCGATGAAGAGGATCTCTCCACCTACACTGGTCCATGCCAAACCCGTCACAACACCAGCATAGCCGTTGCCTTGATAAGTGTCACGACTGAAAAGAGGCTTTCCGAGCAGTTCCTCAGCTTCTTCTTTCGAGATGCTGTGCTCGTTCTTCATTTCTCCTTTTGCTACTCTGAGAGCAACTCGGCGGAAGAGTTTGTCTATTTGTTTTTCCAATCCACGCACGCCACTTTCGCGAGTGTAGCGTTCGATGATGAACTCCAAAGCAGGCTTACTTATTTTGAGAGCCGTGTGTTCCTCCAATCCGTTCTTTTCGCGATTCTTCGGAACGAGATGCCGACGAGCTATCTCAATCTTTTCTTCTGTGATATACCCGTCAACCTCAATGAGTTCCATACGGTCGAGTAGGGGGCGAGGAATAGTGCTTGTGTCGTTGGCAGTAGCAATGAACATGACTTTGCTGAGGTCATAATCCAGATCCACATAGTTGTCGTGGAAAGCCACATTCTGCTCCGGATCGAGCACTTCGAGCAGGGCTGAAGATGGGTTCCCATGAACAGAACCTTCTGTGACTTTGTCTATCTCGTCGAGAATGAAGACAGGATTCGAACTGCCTGCCCTTTGCATTCCTTGAATGATACGACCTGGCATTGCTCCTATATAAGTGCGTCTGTGTCCGCGAATCTCGCTTTCGTCATGAACGCCGCCAAGACTCATCCTGACATACTTGCGGCCAAGAGATTCGGCAATACTTTTGCCCAGGCTGGTTTTACCCACTCCTGGAGGGCCGTAAAGGCATATGATGGGGCTTTGACGGTCTTTGCGCATCTTCAAGACAGCAAGGTGTTCGAGGATGCGTTCCTTGACTTTCTCCATACCATAATGGTCGCGATTGAGTTTCTTCTCAGCCCTTTTTATATCGGTATTGTCTTTTGTGCATTCATCCCAAGGCAGTCCCACAACTGTCTGAAGATATTGCAGTTGTACATTGTAGTCAGGCGATTGGATGTTGATTCTGTTCAGCTTGGCAAGTTCTTTGTTGAAGATCTCGGCTGTTTCTTTGCTCCAATGCTTTGCTTCGGCTTTCTTCCTGAGGTTCGAGACATCTTCCTGTTTTACACTCGACTCGTCCTTGTCCCCAAGTTCGCTCTGTATGTTCTGAACTTGCTGACGAAGGAAGTATTCGCGTTGCTGCTGGTCGAGGTCGCTTCGAGTCTTGTTCTCGATTTTGCGCTTGAGCTTCATCAGCTCGATGATGTTGTTGGTGTACTGAATGGCCAGTTGTAATCTGTCCAATTCAGTCTTGGAGGAGAGGAGTTGATATTTCTGTTCGATGGTGAGTGGAAGGTAACTGCATATCGTATTGAGCATGAAGGTGGTTGGCTCCATGTTGTTGATGTACTGGATTAACTCGTCAGGATAGTCATCAAGGATGCTCATCAGTTTCTGTGTGCGTTCCTTGAGGAGAGAGAGCATAGCCTTGTATTCTGTTTCTTCAAGGCTGTCGGGCATCACATCGGTCATGTTCACAACTGTTCCCTCGTAACCTCCTGCAACCAATCGCAAGTCTTGTATCTGTATGCGATTGAAGGCTTGGAAGAGAGCATTATATGAGCCATCTGGCATCTTCATCGAGTGGACCAGCTTAGCCACAACTCCTATGGGATAGAGCTCCTCGATTGATGGGTTTTCTGTATCAGGAACTTTCTGAGTCAGAAGTGCTACCAAACCATCTGTTGTTCGCTCCAGCTTGTTCAAAGTCTTTATGCTATGCTTGCGGCCAACAGTGATAGGGGAGACGGTACCAGGAAAGAAGATGTTGTCGCGAAGCATGAGGACGGGCATATCGCCATCATGATTCGCATGCATCAGCTTATCGGTTTCTCCAGACACTTCAGCTACGAAGGAAAAGGTTTTCTTGTTGTTCTCAAACATATATTTCATTGGTCATTATTCTATCTTTATTCATGCAAAAGCGCGGCAAAAGTACAAAAAAAAAGCCATATTTCATGCGCGCATACAATTAAATATTGTAAATTTGCAGCCTAAAGAACAAAAGAACCGCAAAACAAGTGTCCTGAATCTCGATTCATCAACTTCAAAACCCAAATATGAGTAACGATTATTTCCGTTTCAAGCAATTTTGCATCCATCATGACCGATGTGCTATGAAAGTCGGTACTGATGGCGTTTTGCTTGGTGCTTGGGGGCGTGTTGAGGGACGCAGAATCCTAGATATCGGAACTGGAACAGGCTTGATTGCTTTGATGGCTGCTCAAAGAAATCCTGAAGCCAAGGTTTGTGGCATAGATATTGATGAGGAAGCAGTCTTTCAGGCACGAGAGAACATTGCCGAAAGTCCTTTCTGTAGCCGAATTGAGTGTGTTCTGCAAGATGTTCTGGCGTTTGAAACAGAAGAACTTTTTGATGCTATTCTCTGCAATCCGCCATTCTTTACGGAAGACACTTTGCCTGACGATAAAAGTCGCGCTTTGGCTCGCAATTACAAGAACCTGCCTTTTCCTTTGCTCATCAAGAAAGTCGAAGATTTGCTTGCTGAGGATGGCGTCTTTTCGCTTGTGGTTCCAAGCGGACTTGTTCAAGAGATTGTAGGACTTTGCCTCGAGAATGGTTTGCATCTTGTTCGTCGTTGCCAAGTCCACACAACTGCACAAAAGCCGCCTCGAAGAACTTTGCTCGCTTTTTCACGACAAAATTTGAAATGTGATGAACAAGTACTTTGTTTGATGGATAAGGATGGAAGCAGAAGTCTGCAATATCAGGAATTGACCAAAGACTTTTATCTCTAATAACTATAATGGAAATTATGTTTAGTAAGAAAAAGGGGGTTGAATGTGGGAAAGCCATTAGTAGTATGGATTTATGGGCTATTTTCTTACTCGATTGAATGAATAATAAAAAGATGGGAAACGCAAGAATATGCTAAAGAAAAGCAATTATTCTGTTCGATTGAATGAATAATAAAAAGGAAGGAAACGCTAGGAAATGCTGAAGATAGTCAAGGATAGTTTGAAGCCAACAGTCAAGACGACTTTGTGGCTGCTTAAGATAATGATTCCCATATCTTTTGCGGTTTGTCTGGCTCAATATTTTGGTTTGATTGAATGGTGTGCTGGATGGCTCAATCCTTTGTTTTGTCACATCGGATTACCTGGAGCATCTTCGATAGCTTTCCTGACTGGAGCCACTTCGACGACTTATGCCGCTTTAGCAGTTATGATGAGTATGGAACTGACGCTAAGGCAAGCTACTATCATAGCTATCATGGTACTCATTTGCCATGCTTTGCCTCTTGAGTGCACAGTCAACAAGAAAGTTGGCTCAAAGCCTTTCCGAATGGGATTACTGCGGATTTGTGGAGCCTTGTTGGCAGCCGTCTATCTGAATCTCGTCTTGCCTGAACTTTCCGATCCCTTCTCTGCCCTACCCCTTTCGTCTGCAGAAGCCTCGTTGATAGAGGTGTTGAAGGGTTGGCTGATTTCTTCTATGAAGTTGATAATCATGATCTTTGCCATCATTTATGCCTTGATGTTCATCCAAAGATTCATGGAGAAATACGGATTGATGCAGAAGTTGACGAAGCCTCTCGAA
>Ga0310697_10007419_pt1 | contig 10335 bp, 12 predicted proteins | sample 172DNAGHGlowgp2_FD_203883 | JGI IMG/M metagenome (GOLD analysis project Ga0310697, IMG submission 203883) | Sheep rumen microbial communities from Palmerston North, Manawatu-Wanganui, New Zealand - 1728 DNA GHGlow gp2 (v2) (version 2) | ecosystem: Host-associated > Mammals > Digestive system >...
GATTTTCATATAATTCTCGCGGAGCTCGCGGGCCACAGGGCCGAAGATACGGGTACCGCGGAGTTCGCCTGCATTGTTCAGAAGGACGCAAGCGTTGTCGTCGAAACGGATGTAGGAACCGTCAGCGCGGCGGATCTCCTTCTTCGTGCGGACCACGACAGCCCTTGAGACGGTGCCCTTCTTGGCGTCGGCGCCAGGGATAGCACTCTTGATTGCGACGACGATGGTGTCGCCGACAGTCGCATAACGGTGGTGGGTTCCGCCAAGTACGCGGATGCAGAGGACTTCCTTCGCACCGCTGTTGTCGGCCACCTGTAAACGTGTTTCCTGCTGTATCATACTATGCTATTTTGCTTTTTCAACGATTTCAACTAATCTCCAGTTCTTGGTCTTGCTCAGCGGACGGGTCTCCATGATGCGGACGGTATCACCCTCACCGCACTCATTCTTGTCGTCCTGGGCAACGAACTTGGTGGTCTTCTTGACGAATTTACCGTACAAGGGATGTTTCTCTTTTCTTTCAACGGCAACGACGATGGTCTTGTCCATCTTGCTGCTGACCACCACTCCGATTCTTTCCTTACGAAGATTTCTTTCCATAAGATTGCTCTGATTTAGTTCTGTTTTTCTTTCTCAGCAAGGATAGTGATCATGAGAGCGATATCCCTTCTGGTCTTACTGATTTTGGAAGTGTCCTCCAACGGAGAAATCGCGTGATTGATTTTCATGGTGTCGAGATTGTCCTTCTCGATCTGGATGCGGTCGCGCAGGTCTGCTACAGACATTTCGCGGGCTTCAGCTGCTTTCATTACTCTTTCTCCATTAATTATTCGACATAGTCTCTGCGCACGACGAACTTCGTCGCGATCGGGAGCTTGTTGGCACCGAGGCGCATGGCCTCCTTGGCGGTCTCGAGGGAGACACCCTCGGCCTCGAAGATGATGCGGCCCGGGGTGATCGGGGCGACGAACGCATACGGGTCACCCTTACCTTTACCCATACGGGTATCGAGCGGCTTCTTGGTGATCGGCTTCACAGGGAAGACGCGGATCCAGATCTGGCCCTCACGGTTCATCCTACGGGAAATCGCCTGACGTGCAGCTTCAATCTGCTGGGCGGTAAGCCAACAATTTTCAAGGGTCTTGATACCGAAGGAACCGAAAGCGAGCTGGTTGCCACGCTGGGCGTTGCCCTTCATGCGGTTCTTCTGTTCCCTTCTAAACTTTGTTCTCTTAGGTTGTAACATCTCAGTATTACTTTTAAAATAAAAATCAGTTAAATCCCTCAGAATCAGCCTCATACGCGGCAAGAAGCCGATTTTTGGGACTGCAAATTTAGTAAAAATTCCGGAAATAACATCATGTTTTGCAAAATATTTTAAACTTTTTCGACACGGAATCCAACCACCCAACTCCGGATTCCTCAATCACTTACACGACCCGTTGAAAACTTTTTTCCGCCATTTTCGACCGGAGCTCAAACCCCGTAACTCGACGCCCGCCCCCGATCGCCCCCGATCGCCCCGACCTCCCGGACCCGGCGTACATATCGTCCCACGCCTTGGACCCATATGCACGTTTCAGGCGTTTTTTGCGCATATCGTCCCAATGTTTGGACCCATATGCACACCTGCCCGCATGTCCCGTCGCTCCCGTCGGCTCGCAGGCAGACCCCCGGAAAACTACGCGCTTCGCGCTATCCCTCCCACCGTCCCTGCGGGCCGGCGGGCCCCTCCCGTTCACGAGGCCACGGGCGGCCACGGTTTTCCGGGGGTCATGCCTGTCTCACCATGATGACGGGACCGACAGGGCCTGCAGGCAGGTTGCCGGGAGACGGTGCCTCCGGCGAAGGCTCGGCCGGAGCAGGATCCGTGGCGCCGGATCCGGTTCCCGCGCAGCGGGAAGCGAGGACGGAAGCCGAGACGGAGCCACTGTCTTCCGGCAAACCTGCCTGCGAACCAACGAGACTGACAGTAGTCTGCGCACGAAAATTGCTATATTTGCAGGCTGTGATGACGAGACGGACGATGCTCATACCGATGCTGGCGACGCTGGCGGCCCTGCTGCTGGCGGGCGCGCCGGCGCGTGCGCAGAGCCAGGAGGCGCGCGAAGGCGCCCGCGAGGCCGTCCGGCAGGCCCGCCGCCCCCTGCGCGGCACCCCGATGTACTTCGAACTGGACGAACACGGCGACACCGTCTTCATGGAGACGCTCGAGCCCGTCTGGATCTTCCCCCGGGGCCGCCGCATGCGCGACGGGGACTGGCGCCGCTTCTACAAGCTCGTCTTCAACTTCAACAAGGTCTACCCCTACGCCCTCGTGGGCCGCAAGATGATGGCCCAGGTCGACAGCACCATCGCCGCCGACGTCACCAAACGCTCCGAACGCAACCGCTACATCAACGACGTGGAGAAGGAGCTCTTCCGCCTGTTCGAGAAAGACATCCGCAACATGACGATCTCCCAGGGCCTCGTGCTGATGCGCCTGGTCGACCGCGAATGCGGCATGAGCGCATTCAGCATCATCAAGACCTACGAAAACGGATTCGCCGCCAACTTCTGGCAGCTCGTGGCCCGCATCTTCTCGCAGAACCTCAAGACACGCTACGACCCCTCGAAAGGCGAAGACGCCAGGATCGAGGAACTCTGCAAGATCTGGGACTCGGGGCAATGGGACTCCTTCTACTTCTCCATCTTCATGGAGCCGCCCCGCAAGACGGTCATTCAGCGGGAAACGCTGGATTCCGAAGTTCAAAGGAAGAACCGTTGAACACCCCGCAGGGCATCCCCCCGCCTAACCAATCCTTCAGGACGAACAGCCGGGACCCCGACGGAAGCGTGAGGTCCACGGCGTCGTGGAAGTGCCCGAACACAAAGTAATCCACATGGCTGCGCGCCGCCTCCGCCTCGCACCAGCGGTACAACGGCTCCTCCGCCCCGCGGAAATGGTAGGGCGTGTGCTTGCGGCGGTTGGAATTGGACCAGCCCTGCCCGATCCGGAAGCCCAGCCAGGGATGCAGCGTGCTGAAGAGCCGCTGCAGCGGCCGGCAATGGAAGATATTCAGCATCAGCTTGTAGCTCCACCGCGCCCCGCCCAGCAGGTCGCCGTGGCCCAGGCAGAAATCCTTGCCGTCGATGCGCACATGGTACGGCTGGTCGAAACGGTGCATCCCCAGCTCCTCGAAGAACGAATAGGTCCACACGTCATGGTTGCCGGGACAGAACCACACGTCCACGCCATCGTCCATCAGCGCGATCAGCGCCGCGACGACGCGGGCGCCGACGCGCGGCACCACATCGTGGTATTCGTACCAGAAATCCCAGATATCCCCGAGCAGGTAGAGCGCCCGGGTCCGGTCCCTGGGGATGGCCTTCAGGAAGGAGAGGAAACGCGCCTCGCGCTCAGCGGGATCCTTGGTCCCGAGTCCGAGATGGACGTCGGACACGAAATAGATGTCGCCCTGCGCCGCCATTACGCCAGGAAGATCAGCACCGCCAGGCCAGCCAGCAGGCAGTAGAGTCCGAACCACTTGAGCTGGGCCTTGCGCACCAGGGCGATCATCACCCGGCAGGCGAACAGGCCGGAGAGGAACGCGGCGGCGAAGCCGAGCAGCAGGGGCAGCACCCCGACCGTCGAAGCCGCCATCTCCCCGCCCACCAGGTCGAGGAAGGTCTCGCCGAGGATGGGCACCAGTACCATCAGGAAGGAGAACTGGGCCATGTGTTCGCGCTTCACGCCGCACAGCAGGCCGGTGGAGATGGTCGTGCCGGAGCGGGACAGGCCGGGCAGCACCGCGCAGGCCTGGCCGACACCGACCAGGAAGGCCTGCCAGAAGGAAATCCCGTTGCGGCAGGCCTTCACGGCGGCGCTCACGCGCCCCGCGAGCCAGTCGGAGAGCGCCAGCAGCGCCGCGGTGACGAGCAGGCAGACGCCCACGACCCGCATCGAGCTGAACGCAGCCTCCACCTGGTCCTTGAAGAACATCCCGACGACGAACACCGGGATCATGGACACGCAGATCTTGGCGATGTAGTCCGTCTCGTCGTTGTACTGGAACTTGAACAGTCCGCACAGCAGCTTCCAGATCTCCTTGCGGAAGACCACGATGGTCGCCAGGACCGTCGCTGCGTGGACGGTGACTTCGAAAATAAGGTCGCCCGAAGGCTCGACGCCGAGCAGCGCCTTGCCGATGGCCAGGTGTCCGCTGCTGCTTACGGGCAGGAACTCGGTCAGGCCCTGGACCAGACCGAGGACGATCGCTTCAAGCCACTCCATGTCATTCGGATTTCTTGTTCTTGCCGAAGAGACCGGCAATCGCCACGATCTCCACCACGATGCCGGCGACGATCACCACGGGAGCGGCGACCAGCCGGCGGAAGTCAAACATAGCTTCATTGAACACCTGCGGGTCGTCCGAGCCGCCACCCATCATCAGGATGTACCCGGCAATCATCACGACCACGCCCGCAAGCATCAGTTTCAACCCCTTCGGGGTAAGGGCCATTTTATCCATAAATCAATAATATAAATCATCTTTGGACGCGGCGACAAGCTTGTTCACCACGAAATAGGTAGACACCACGCACAGGAGCACGCCGCAGACCACGACGATCCCGCACACGATCAGCAGCTGCCGGGTCTCGAAGACCGAGAACAGCTCCGGGAAGGACTTGCGCACCGCCGAGAGCAGGCCCCAGAGCATGCCGACCGCCAGGGCGGAGGCCACGAGGCCCTGCACCACGGCGGCGCGCATGAACGGGGCGCGGATGAACCCGCGGGTCGCGCCGACCAGCTTCATCGTGTGGATCGTGAAGCGGCGCGCGAAGACGTTCACGCGGACCGTGTTGTTGATCAGCACGAAGGAGATGAAGAGCAGCAGCAGGATGAAGATGCCCAGCACGACCGAGATCTTGGCCAGGTTGGTCGTCAGGGCCTCCACCAGCGACTGCTGCGCCCCGACCTCCTCGACCAGCGGGGAGGCTTCCAGGGCACGGGTCACGGCCGCCAGGCTGTCCGGATGGACGTAGTCCGCCTGGAGGTTCACGTCCACGGAGATGGGGACCGGGGAGGTCTCGAACACGTCCAGGAAATCCTCGCCCAGCATGTCCTTGAGCTCCTGCGCACCCTCTTCGCGCGTGATTACGCGCGCGCCATGTACATAAGGACGTCCCTCCAGCGAGGCGGCGAAACTGCGGGCCTGGTCCTCCGTGACGTCGTCGCGGAGCAGGACGTTGACCTGCATGTTCTCCTTGAGATACCGGGTCACGCTGCCTGCATTGACGATGAGCAGGGCGGCTATGCCGGTCAGCAGCAGCACGAGGCTGATGCTGATCACGCTGGAAAGGTATGCGTTGATGATGCGCTTCCTGATCGACTGTTTCTCCTGTCGGGGCATAATCCTCCAAATTAGACCTCAAAGATAGTGAAAAGACGAATAATTGTAAAAAAATTCTTATCTTTGTGGTTATGAGCGATATTAAGCAGAAAATACTCTTTGTCAACTCCGAGATCTATCCTTATCTGCCGGAGTCCGATATCGCCAATATCGGCCGCTACCTGCCCCAGGGCGTCCAGGAACGCAAGCGGGAGATCCGCTCGTTCATGCCCCGGTTCGGCTGCATCAACGAACGGAAGAACCAGCTCCACGAGGTCATCCGCCTCTCGGGGATGAACATCATCATTTCGGACGTGGACCGGCCGCTCATCATCAAGGTCGCCTCCATCTCCTCTGCCCGTATTCAGGTATATTTCATTGATAATGAGGATTATTTCCGGCGCAAGCAGACCTTCAGCGACGCCTCCGGCAAGTTCTTCGAGGACAATGACGAGCGCGCCATCTTCTTCGCGCGCGGCGTGCTCGAGACCGTCAAGAAATCCCGCTGGGCCCCGGACGTCATCCACTGCCAGGGCTGGATCTCGCAGATGATCCCCGCCTACCTGAAGAAGGCCTACAAAGACGATCCCATTTTCTCGGGCAGCAAAGTGGTCCTGTCCCTGTACGACGATACCCCGAAATGCAGTTTCCATCCCGACTTCGCCGCGAAGGCCGCTTTCGGAGGCCTCGCCCAGTCGGACCTGCCCTTCCTTGCGGACCCCACTGGCATAAATCTTGCTAAAACCGCCGTCCAGTACGCCGATGGCATCATCCTGGGCGCGGAGCAGGTTGAACCGGAGATTGTCAGCCACTGCCAATCCCTCGGTCTCCCGATCCTCCCCTTCGACCGCAAGGCCCTGGAGGACGGAAGCTATGTCGATGCGTACTGCAGTTTTTACGATGAACTTTAAGATGAAAACCCACATTCTCGCGCTGGCGGCAGCCTCTCTCTGCTGCCTGGCCTGCATTGAGACCAACAGCACCCTCGGCGGCAGCCTCGTGCCCGCCGTGGAGACCTATACCTTCCACACGGTGGAGATCCCCATCGAGGGCATCTCCCTGCAGATGGCTGACAAACTGTCCGGCTACTCCGACTCCCGCATCACCATCGGCGCCATCCAGGAGGACACCTACGGGATGACCACGCGCGCCAGCGCATTCCCCCTCGTCCCGATGATCGCGGACTATGACGACTTCGACATCGGCAAGAATCCGGTGTTCAGGCGTTTCCGCTTCTCCGTGGCGCGCGACACGCTGTCCTGCCTGACCGCGGACCAGGAGAGCATCCTGCAGAACGTCCGCGTCTACGAACTGGCGCAGGCGCTGGATCCCGAGGAAGACTTCGACTGCAACAAGCCCGTCAAGCACCTCGATGCCACGATCACGAAGGGCGTCCCCGTCTACAAGGGCACGGACTCCCTCGCCTTCGACTTCTCCGAGGAGTTCGGCCGCAAATACCTCCAGATCACCCGCAGCGACGTCGCTGACATGAAGACCTTCCTGTCCAAGTTCCCGGGCATCTACCTGGAGACCGACAAGCCCGAAGGCGACGGCGGACGCATCGACATGTTCGACGTCCAGCTGGACTACGACGCCAACTACAAGTCCATCATCGGCAACTACGCCACCCTGTACTATTCAGCAGAGTTCGACGGCGTGCGCAAGGACACCGCACTCTTCTTCTACTACGGCGCCACGGACCTCTACAAGATCGACTCGCTGATGAACAGCTACACCGGCACCTTCCCGCAGTACGCCCTCAACATGACGGGCCAGCAGACGCGCGACCGCATCGGCGTGGCCACCGACAAGATCCAGGTCGAAGGCGGCGGCGGACTCAAGCCCGTCATCTCCGCCCTGACCCTCAAGCACCAGGTCGAGAAGGCCATCTCCGCGCTGGGCGGCAATCCCAAGGAAGCCATCATCAACAAGGCTTCCCTCATCTTCCCCTTCGAGTTCCCGGAGGATTTCGAGGAGATGGAGTTCTGGCCCTACCGGCTCTCGCCGACCTGCCGGATAACCTACGGAGAGGAGGATGCGGAGCACACCTCCTTCATGGGCTTGACCGACGCCAGCTCCAGCAACGAGAACCAGGGCGACCTCGACCGCTCGCTGCTGCGCTACGCGCCGGACATCACCTACCACATGCAGGAAATCCTCAAGATCGACGAATCCCAGACCGACAAGACCGGCACCAAATACCTGCTGAAAGGCAACTATGACATCTGGCTGCTCGTAATGGCGCAGGAGATTATCTCCTCCGTCAGCACCACCAGCCAGGAGACGCAGGAGATGCTCAACTACCTCGCCTACTCCAGCTACTACAACAGCATGTACGGCGGCTATGGCGGGTACGGATACGGCGGGTACGGATACGGCGGTTATGGCGGATACGGCAGCTACTACAGCAACTATCTCAACTACGCCATGATGGCCCAGATGGCCAGCCAGTCGCAGACCACCTACTCCACCCAGGTCAAACTGGACAAGGACCGCTTCTACCGCGCCACGCTCAACGGCCCCGCGGCCAACGGCGACGTCCCGACCCTGAAGCTGACCTTCGCGCTACCCAACGAGGAATAGCCATTCAGGACCTGGTGGTCCGGAACGACAACAAAAAACCGACCTGCTTTCGCGGGTCGGTTTTGTTTTCGGATCTTCTAACCGGAATTAGGCGAGCTTCTCAGCAACCTTGTCGCAAGCGTCCTTGACGGTAGCGATCGTGCTGGTCTCCTCATCGGGAATCTTGATGCCGAACACCTTCTCGAACTCCATGAGGAGCTCCACGGTGTCGAGGGAGTCAGCGCCCAGGTCATTGGTGAAATTGGCGGTCTCGGTAACCTCGGAAGGCTCCACGCCGAGCTTGTCGACGATGATCGCTTTCACTTTCTCTACGATTTCTGCGTATTCCATAATGATTTTAGATATTAAGGTTTTATTAGTACATTCAAAGCCAAAAATCTGTGCAAAGTAAGCAAAAATAAATCACATTTGCAAGCACTGGCAAGATTACTCCTTCCTGCTTAAATCCAGCCAGATACGCAGTCCGTTGAGGGAGTTGAGCAGGTAGAAGGCGTATTTGACGACGTAGATGAGCGCGTAGGAGGAATCCGGCGACTGGCGCAGGGTCAGCACCCACATGGCCACGGATGCGATGTTGACGCCGATCCAGAAGATCCACTGCTCCATGTAGGCCGTGGACATCAGCCACTGCCCGAGGATATTGCACATCATCGAGAAGGCGTCCAGCAGCACGAGCCAGCGGACCGCCTCGGCGGCCGCGGTCTTGTCGAGTGCGGCGAGCACGAAGTAGGCGATGACCAGCCCGACGAGGAAGACCGATCCGTAGAGCAGCCAGCCCCGGCTGTCGAGCCGGCGCGCGCGGACGCGTTCGCCGTCGCCGGCTCCGCGCCGGCGCCACTGGAAGAAGCCGATGAACTGCATCGGCAGGAAGTAGAGCAGGTGCATGGCGGCATTGCCGTACCGGGCGCTCGTCAGGCACATCACGCCGTAGATGGTCACGTCGATCAATCCGAAGAGGAACGTCAGGATGCGGCCGTTGGCCGAGAAGACGTTGGCGAGTACGCCGCAGACCGAGCCCACGGCGGCGATGATCAGCAGGGCCTGCCCGCTGTCGGCGTCGCGCAGCTTCCAGGCGGTCACGATGAGGGTCACCACCACCATCCCGATGAGGATGAAGGCGTTGAACCAGCGGTTGAATCTGTCAGTCTTGGTGTCCATGGTTCAGTTGTTCTTGGATGCGCTCCGCCAGCTGGGGGCCGACGAGCGCGGCGAGTTCTTCGCGGGGCGCGGCCGCGATGCGCGCCACGCTCCCGAAATGCATCAGCAGGCGCTGCTCCGTCTGCGCGCCCACGCCCTTGATCTCCCGCAGCGCGGACTGGATGGCGGCCTTGCTGCGCAGCGACCGGTGGAAGGTGATGCCGAAACGGTGCGCCTCGTCGCGGATTTGCTGTAGCACCTTGAGGGCGCGCGAGTTGCGGTCGAGGAACAAGGGGTACGGATCTCCCACGCGGATGACTTCCTCCAGGCGCTTCGCCAGGCCCACGACCGTCAGCCGGTCCTGGATGCCCAGTTCGCAGAGGGCCTGGTACGCGAAGTCCAGCTGGCCCTTGCCGCCGTCGATGACCACCAGCTGCGGGAGGTCGTCCGGCGCCTCGGCCAGCATGCGGGAGTAGCGGCGGTTCACGACCTCCTTCATCGAGGCGTAGTCGTTGGCGCCGACCACCGTCTTGATCTTGAATTTGCGGTAGTCCTTCTTGGAGGGTTCCGCGTTGCGGAACACCACGCACGAGGCTACCGGGTTGGTACCCTGGATGTTGGAGTTGTCGAAGCACTCCATGTGCACGGGCAGCTCCTTCATGCCCAGGGCCTTGCGCAGCTCTTCGAGCACGGCGGCCCGGTATTCGTCCGGGTTGGTGTGCTCGCGCTGCTTGAGGGAGTTGGCCCGGAACTCCCGGGCGTTCTTACTGCCCAGCTCCAGCAGGGCCAGCTTGTCCCCGCGGACCGGGATCCTGAACTCGACCCCGTCCATTTCCACGTCAGGCAGGAACGGGACGATGACCTCGCCCTTCAGGGCGCCGAACTTGGAGGCGATCTCCGCGATGAACTCGCTCAGCACGGCCGCGCGGTCCTCCTCGATATTGAGCTTGAAACCCAGGTTGAGCGACTGGATGATGGCGCCGCCCCGGATGCGCAGGAAGCTGCCGTAGGCCTCGCCGCTGTCGGTTTCGAGCGCGAAGACATCCACGTCGCGGTCCCCGGCCGCCGTGATGATGGACTTGGCGTAGTGCTTCTGCAAGGCTTCGATCCGCAGCTTGTAGGCCTGGGCCGTCTCGAAGTCCAGGGCGTCGGCGGCTGCGCCCATCCGCGCCTTGTAGTCGCGGATGATGCTGTTGACGCCGCCCGACAGCAGGCGGACGATCTCGTCAATGTAGGCGTTGTA
>Ga0310697_10007420_pt1 | contig 10334 bp, 6 predicted proteins | sample 172DNAGHGlowgp2_FD_203883 | JGI IMG/M metagenome (GOLD analysis project Ga0310697, IMG submission 203883) | Sheep rumen microbial communities from Palmerston North, Manawatu-Wanganui, New Zealand - 1728 DNA GHGlow gp2 (v2) (version 2) | ecosystem: Host-associated > Mammals > Digestive system >...
GCTTCTCCCGGGCAGGGACCTCTTTCGGGTCGATGATGAAAACCGGGACATCATAAGCGGCATAGTGATAGAGCGATGCCGCCGGATAGACAGACAGGGAGGTTCCGACAATCAGAACGACATCGGCCTGTTCCACCGCCCGGATGGCATCTTCCATCTTGGGTACCGCCTCGCCGAAGAAGACGATGTGCGGACGGAGTTGCACGCCGCGCGCATCCTTGTCGCCCAGACGGACCGGTGCATATCCCACATCGACCACGCTCTTTTCGCTGTATCCGTCCCGGTCATTGAAACAGTCTTCCGGGCGGACTTTCGTGGCCTCGCCATGAAGATGGATGATCCGTGTGCTGCCGGCCCGCTCGTGCAGGTCGTCCACATTCTGGGTGATCACGGTGACTTCGTACTCCTTCTCCAGGGCGGCGATGTCCAGATGGGCGGAATTGGGCTGGCAGGCTGCCATCCGTTTCCGCAATCCGTTGTAGAAATCCAGTACGGTGCCGGGGTCGGTCAGCCAGCCTTGGATGGAGGCGACGACCATCGGATCGTAGTTGTCCCAAGTACCTCCGCTGTCGCGGTAGGTACTCAATCCGCTCTCGGCGCTGACACCGGCGCCGGTCAATACGACGATCCTTTTCTTCATGATTTATCGGTTTGAGATAGCAAATTTCTTCATTTCCGCATAGAAAAACAAGGGCTTCTTTGTCCTGAAAAGCGTATCTTTGCGCCGAAATCATAAAAAAAAGACCGATGGCAGTGCAAAAAACAAGACAAGGATCCTTCCCGCGGGTTTCAGCCGCGGACCGTCTGGTGTATGACAATTACGAACGGACCTTGCAGAACGGCCTGATGAAACTGTGCAAGACGGCCGGAGTCCTTGGGGACACGCTGCTCTCTTCGCCGGACATCGATGCGAAGTGGGAAGAATACATTCAGGACTATATCGCAGACGCCGTCCGGGAGTTCAATGACTACCCGGAGGCGGCGGTAGCCTGGCCGGGATTTATCGGAATGGCCGTCGCCCACCGCTGGGACGAGGATTGGACCCGTTACAAGGATATGAAATACAAAGACCTGTACGGACCCAACGGCTGGGACGACATGGACGAGGGGATCCTGCACTTTGTGCTGGGACTGGATTTAGGCTCCGACGAGGCGATCAAACTGGCGAAAACCCTCAACAGCTGTTCCCTGGCCGCCCTCGGCCTGATCCGCCACGAAGGGGTGGAGGCGCAGACGGCGCAGGGTTTCTATATCCTTGCGCGCACCTACACCGTCCTCTTCCGCATCGGCGCCGCGATGGAGCTTTACCGCCAGAAATACTCTATTTCGGCAATCTAGCGACACCTTCCAGGAGGGAGGCACCGCTGGCCTGGGCGCCCATCGAGGCGGTCGTGCCGGTGAAAGGCGAACCCCAGTAGTAATTGCAATACATCCGCGGATAGCGGCTGCGATCCAGGTTCTTGGACAGCGTCTTGGCCGAGAGCAAAAGCTTCTCCTTCAGCGTCTGCGCCGTCCGCGAATCCGCATCCGCGTCCAGCACGTAATTGACGGCATACGGGATCAGGACGGCCTTGAACAGGCTCTGGTCCATATTGCTGCCTTCATCCCGCGGAATACCGGCCGTCGTGCAGCGGTTGCTCGTGAACGCGTACTGCAGCACCGTCCCTGCCTTTGCCATATAGGTCTTGTCCCCCGTCAGGTGGAACAGCTTCCGGCAGGCCTCGCCGAAAGTGCCTTGCGTATAGCTGAGCGGCGGTTCTTCCACCCGCTCCTCATCCGGCATGTTGGCGATGCAATAGTTGTACAGGGTTTTCGCAATGTTCAGATACTCGCCCTTGTATTTCTCATACAGGAGGGCGGCCACCAGGCAGGACGGCGCATTGGTGCAGGCATTGAGGTTGTTCTTGTCCTCATCCCGGTCCGTCCAAGGCAAGCCGATCCCTTTGGAAGAAGATACCCGGCGGGGCCAGATATAACGGTCAAAGATCTCCTTGGCCGTATCCCGGTACTCCGCCTTACCGGACAGTTCCGAGATGTGGATCAGGGTCAGACAGATCCAGGCCATGTCATCGGTCCACTGGTTGAAGAATCCGCCGTAAGTCCCCTCTCCGCGATGGCTGCGGTTGTAGTTGTTGGCGTAGTTGGCAACCCACTTGCCGGCATAATCCAGGTATTGGGCGGCCCGGGTGGGATCGGAAGCGGCTATCCGCTGCGCGCTGTAGAGCAGCACGTCCAGCGCGTGAGCCTGCTGCCAATAAATATTGGAGGAGGAATGCTCGATGTCGTTGGGTGTGGACCAGAAGGTTCCCGTAGAGGGATCCAGGAAATTGGCGACCAGCACATGCGTGCAGGAATCTGCCAAGGCGGCCCAGTTGTCCGCAGATACGACCGGAGCGACCGGAGTGGTGTTGTCTTTCCCTCCGTTGGAGGGGCCTACAGGCTCGATTCCGCTGTTTCCGCACGCGAAAAGCGACAAGGCGATCAGGCCGTAAAGGTACTTTTTCATGACGCTTGCTGTGTTAACGTGATACCGGCGGGCGGGAGGCATTCCAGCAGTCGGAAGGCTCAGTGCCCAGCTGGAGGACCAGTTCGCCGCCGGCAAGGACATCCTTGCGATAGAGCCAGTTCTCCTGCAGGGGCTTGCCGTTGAAACGCGCTCCCTGCACATAGAAAGCATCGGGGGCGAGGCCTTCCGTACGGATGACGAACTTGCGCCCTTTGGCGTTGAAGGGGCTCAGATGCACGACAACCTTGTCAAAGGCGGGACTGCCGAGCTGGTAGGTCGGCTCCGCAGGAGCGCCGCCCTGCACGTCAAACAACCCCATCGCACTCATCACATACCAGGCGCCCAGCTGGCCCTGGTCCTCATCCTGGCCATAGCCGTAGCCGTGCTCCCCGTCCGTTCCATAAAACTCGTCGCAGATCAGGCGCACCCATTTCTGCGTCAGGTACGGCTTGCCGGAGAAGTTGAAGAGCCAGGGTTCGTGCAGGCAGGGCTGGTTGCCGTGGTTGTAGGGACTGTTGATGCCGGAGAAAGCGTAGGTCGTCTTGCCTCCGCCGAAGATGCTCTTGCGCGCCTCGGTGAAGATCCCGTCCAGGCGCTCGTTGAAGACGTCTTCGCCCAGACGCGAGATCAGGGAGTCGAGGTGCTGCGGGACAAAGAAAGTGTACTGCACCGCGTTGCCCTCCTGGAAGCCGCGCCAGGATTCCAGCGGATCAAAGTTGTCGATGAAAGCGCCGCCCGGCACGCGGGGACGCACCAGCTTGAGGCTGTCGTCGAAGACCTTGGCCCAGCCGTCGGAGAGCTCCATCAGGCGCTCGTAATCTTCGGTATGCCCCAGTTGCTTGGCGATCTGGGCGGTGGCATAGGCGCTGAAACTGTATTCCAGGGTATGGGAGACGGAGAAAGTCGCGCCGCCCTCATGGGCGACAAAGCCCGGATCCGTCACATAGGGGACATAGCCGTTCTCCACGAACTGGCGCACGTCCATCTTGCCGGCGCCTTCGATGCGGCCTTCCCACTCAAGGTTGTCCTTGCGTGCGGCGGCATACATTTTCTCCAGGTCGTAGGAGCGGATGCCGCTGTTGAAGGCGCCCGCAAAGGCGATGCTGACCATATTGGTCCCGACGCCGGACACATACTTGCTGCAGGCGATACCGTCGCCCAGCCAGCCGGCATCCTGATAGACCAGTAACTGGCTGGACACCCAGTCATTGTAGTATTCCGGATAGGCCAGGCTCCAGAGCGGGGTCAGGTTCCAGTAGCCGCCCCAGATGGCGTCCGTGTTATAATGGTTGTGGACCGGACGGCCTTTCTTGTCCAGCGGGATCTGCCCCACACTGCCGTCGTTGCGCGGATAGGCGCCGTTGCAGTCGCTCGCCAGGCCGCGGCCCAGCAGGGCGTGGTAGAGACCGGTATAGAACTTGATCCGGTTCTCCGGCGTGCCTCCCTCCGTCTCCAGACGGCCCAGAGCCTGTTTCCAGCACTTGCGGGCCTGTTTGGCGGCGGTGTTGAAGTCCAGTTTGCAGGCCTCCGCCTCGAGGTTGGCTTTCGCATTCTCGACGGAAGTATAGGACAGGCCGAGCCGGACGACGACCTGTTCGCCTTCTTCCAGCTCATAGTCCAGGCTCAGGACAGCGCCGGGGCCCTCGACGGAAGAAGCGGCACTGCGCTCTCCACCCACGTGGAAGGCGCTGACGCCCTCCGGCTCGCGGGACAACTCGCCGTAGAAAAACATATCCACGGTGGCGCCGGCCTGGTATTTCTTGACATATTCGGGCTCCGAGACAATCTTGCCGCGGAGGATACGGCCGTCACACTCGGCCCAGGCGTCGCGGATCGCGCCGCTCTCCCCCTCCCGGGTCCCGACATTGACCAGGATATGCCCCTCGCCTCCCTGACGGAAGGTGAAACGCTGGAAACCGACGCGCGGCGTGGCGGTCAGCTCGGCGAAGACATCGTAGTCCTTGAGAAGCACACTGTAGTAGCCGGGCGTGGCCGTCTCATCGGACTTGTCGAAACGGGAGCGCCAGCCCGCCGAAGGGTCTTCCAGGCGGCCGGGGACCGTCAGGGGCTCACCGCTGACGGGCATCAGGGCCAGGCCTCCTACCTGGAACTCGTGGAAACAGGGGAATCCGTCGATCGAAGTGTGCGTATCATCATAGCCGACGGCTTCCCAGCCACTCGCATTGCCGTAAGTACCATTGGTGGAAGGGCCGAGTTTGGCCATGCCGAAGGGTACGGCAGCCGGGGTATAGACGAACCAGCGGCTGTGCACGGTGCCGATGTTGGGATTGACATAGGAAGTATAATCCGGCGCGCAAGCCGCCAGGGTCCCGAGGACCAGGATGAGGGAGAAAACGCGTTTCATGTTTTATTTCTTTTGTTCTCCTTTGTAAAGGGCGATCGCGCCCAGGGATTCCAGGACGGCATCCTGCATCAGGAGGGACTTGTCGCGGGCCGGGTTGGACTTGACCCCGCTCCAGTCTTCGAGGAAGAGGCCGTTGTCACCCCGGGCCTTGTTCCAGGCCCGCTCAAGGTCGGCGACGAAAGTCGTGATATAACGGGAACAAGCCGTGTGGTAGGGCTCCAGCTCGATGTAGGCACGGATCAGTTTGATCGTGAACCAGGGGTCATTGAGCGGATAGCAGAGAGGGATGCCGTTCCGGCTGCGGGCGAAGTAGTTGAACGCCCCATCCGCCGTGGCCTTGGCCTCGTTGAGGTAGTGGGTCTCGCCCGTGATCTTGTACAGGCGCACGCCGGCGGCGATCATGGCGCCGGAGTTGTAGGTCCACTTGGTGGTATTGATGGTTCCGTCGGCCCCTTTGGAGTTCCAGTACACGTTGTCGGCAGGGTCGCGGAGGTTCTTGTACTCCCAGTCGTACAAGCGTTTGGCCAAAGCCAGGATACCGGCCTTTTCCGACTCGGGGCAGAACTCATAATAACTCAGCAGGAACCACTGGGCATAGCCGTTGGCACAGGCCGGTTTGTTGCTGTCCTCGACGCCGGGCTTGTTTTTCTGTCCCTCGCACCACCAGAGGGCACCGCCCAGGACATCGTCCTCGCCGGAAAGCAGGAACGGCACGATCTGCGCACAGCGGGTGAGGTACACCGGATCCTTGAGCTGCCGGTAGGCCTCCACCAGGTTGAGTCCGACGATGGAATTGTCATCGTAGAAACGGTCGCCTCCGCCAGTCTGTCCGTTGGTCTGGGAGCCATAGCCGCCGACGGCGACCGCTCCGCTGGAGCGCCAGTAAGCCTGGAATCGGTCCACCTTGGCCTTGTAGCCCACCTCATAGCCGAGACGGTTGAGAAGGGCGACACCGGAGAGCAGGCCGTCGTAGGGCCACAGGAAAGAGGCCGCCAGGTCGCCGCTGCCCTTCGGGTAGTTCTCGTTGTAGAAGCCCGCCGTGGCGCCGGACCCGACCCGGTACAGGCGGTCGATGGCACCATAGGTTTCCCAGGCACGCTCGTGCCAGGACACGGCAGGCTTGTCGCCGCCACCTTCAGTTCCCCCTTTGCCGGGTTCATATTTCTCCTGGGCGGGATCGCATGAAAGGAGCAGCAATCCCGCCATCAGGGAAAACAAAGTACGCAAGATTTCCATTGCGAAGCGTTAAAGTTTGGTAATCGTATGAGTCATCACACCGTCCTTGTTGGTGTAGAGCTTGACTTCAATGTTGCTGCCGTCCATCGCGGTCGCCATCTTCCAGAGATGGTCCCACTGGCTCCAGCCGAACTCGCCGCAGTTATAGAAGGTCGGAGAGACCTCGCCGTCGGGGCGGTTCTCGGCGTCCTCGCCATCCAGTCGGCCCCAGCAGATGCTTTCGGAACCGTTGACGGTCACGACGAAATAGTAGCGCTCCTCCACCCAGCTGAGCCAGCTGCAGCGCGGGTCGCCCGGCTGGACGAACTCACATTTGCCGCTGCCCTTCCAGACGCCGGCGCCCTCGTAGGACATCGTGACGATGTCGCCGAAGCAGCAGCCCCAGATCATCCGGACCTTGTCGATGGACTCCGCTTTGACGGTGAGGTCCTTGAAGTTGACGGTCAGCTTGGTCGCAGCGCCATCGGCGGAAGCCGTGGAAGTACCCTCGCCTTCGCCCTGGAGGAGACCTTTCTCCGCGTCGTAGAAATAGTTCTTGCCATCACCCCGGAAGGAGATTTTTCCATCCTTCAGGCGGGCGTAGAGAACGAACTCACCATCGGTCACCTTGCGGAAGGCCTGGCCTTCCACCTCGGCGCCGGACCCGCTCAGAGTCAGCGCGGAAGGAGCCACGGACGGCGGGAAAGGATCCTGGGTCTGCTTGACGAAACTGTGCTTGAAGTGGCCCTCATCATTGGTATTGATCGTGACGGCTACATCGCTGTTGTCCAGGGCGGAAGCCATCTTCCAGAGGTGGCTCCACTGATCCCAGGCAAACTCGCCCATGTCGTAGAAGGTCGGGGAGACCTCGCCGTCGGGACGTTCCTCGGACTCGCCGTCGAGGCGGCCCCAGCACTTGTCTTCACCGTTCACCTTGGCGATGAAGTAGTAGCGCTCCTCGGTCCAGCCCAGCCAGCTCGGCGGGTTGGTCTCGGGACGGGAAGGATCGATAAACTGGACATGACCTTCGCCGGACCACTTGCCCTGTCCCTGATAGCTCAGGACCGCGATGTCGGCGTAGGTGGCGCCCCAGATCAGGCGTACGTCGGTGCCGATCTCTTCGAAGGAGATCAGGTTGGTGTTGAAGTCCACGGTCAGGCGGGTGACGCCTTCGGAAGCCGCGGTCTCATAGCTGCGGCCGCCGATGAAGAGCTTCTTCTCGCTGTCGGCGAAATACTTCGTGCCATCGGAAGCGCGGAAGGAGATGCCGCCGGCGCCCAGCTTGGCATAGATGACAAACACGCCGTCGGAAGCCTTGCGGAAGGGCTGGCCTTCCACCTCGGCCGCGGCACCGTAGAGCGCCAGGTCGGCAGGAGCCTCGGTCGGCTGGTCGTACTGGATCGCGCCACCCTGGTAGGAGTGTGTCCAGGTGTTGTCTTTATTGGTGTCGATCGTGAAGGTGAGGTGGCTCAGGTCATAGGCGTGATCCATCTTCCAGAGGTTGTCCCACTGGCTCCAGGTGAACTCGCCGATCTGATAGAATTCGGCCGTACCGTCGGGCGTCGTGGCATTGCCGCCGGAAGTGGCGGAACCCCAGCAGCGCTCCTCGCCATTGATCTTGGCGATGAAGTAGTAACGCTCCTCAACCCATGAGCACCAGCTCGGCGTACCTTCGCGGCCGGGGCCGTAGAAGACGACGTCGCCGTCGCCGACGAACTTGCCGTCACCCTGGTATTCGAGGATGGCGATGTCGGCATAAGTGGCGCCCCAGATGCAGCGCACCTTCGGATCGACCTCTTCCACCTTGAAGCCCAAAGTGTTGAAGTCCACCGTGATGCGGACGAGACCCGTCGACGGGGACTCGGTCAGCACATAGGCACCGTCGCCCTCACTGAGCTTGCCGTTTTCATCAGCATAGAAAGAGAAGCCGCCGCTCTTCTCGGAGGTCAGCTTGATCTCACCCGCACCCGCCTGGGTGTAGATGATGTAGAGGCCTTCGGCGGCCACGCGGAACTCCTGGCCGGCTTCCTTGGCGCCGGAACCGGAGATGAAGAGGTGCTCGGGGATGTTGTCGATGCCCTCGCCGCGGATCACGCGCAGGGTTCCGAAGCCGTCATAGAGCTTGGACTCGCCGCCTTTGGAGCCGCGGACGGTCCAGATGAAGTTGCCGCTCTCGTTGGGCTTGATCCCGGCCTTGCGGGCGATCGTGTTGAGGGTCGCATGGCTGAGCGTCAGCGTCTGGTAGGCGCCGAGGTCGCTGGGAAGCACCGTGAGCGGATCGGAGAAGTCTCCGCCCTCGCGGTCGAAGAGGACTTCGTACAGGACGATACCGCCATCAGCGGCACCACCGCCCTGCCAGGAAAGTTCCACGGTCGAGGAGGAGGTGACGTCGAGGGTCACAGCCTCCGGAGACGACAGGGACGTGGGCATCGCGAAGTCCGTATTCAGTACATATTCCTTCTGGCAGGCCGTCGCCAGGACCAGCAAGGCTGAAAATATGCGGAAAATCTTTTTCATATCCGATTACCAGTTAGGGTTCTGATCAAGGTTCTTGTTCATGTCGCGCTCCTTCTGCGGGATGGGCCAGAGATAGTGCTTTTCAGGCATGAACTGGCGGCTCTCGATACGGACGAAGCCGTTGTCCGTACCCACGGTGGCTCCGGTGTAAAGACCGTGACACCAGCCGTTGAGTACTTTCTCAGCGGTCTTCCAACGCATGATGTCGGCCCAGCGGGCGCCTTCGAAGGCCAGCTCGGAGCGGCGTTCGCCGCGGACGATGGCGCGATAGTCAGCGCCGGCGGGGAATTCCAGGGCGGCGGCATCGGTGAAGCCTGCCCGCTCGCGGATGGGACGGATGGTCTTGTTCCAGACTGCGGCGTCGAAGGTGCCGAGCTCAACGTTGGCCTCCGCATTCATCAGAAGGACGTCAGCGTAGCGGATCAGGATGGCGTTGAGGCCGGACTGCAGGGTCAGGCGGTAGGTATTGTCCCACCACTTGCGGATGTAATAGCCGGTCGGAGTGACGTCGGAGGTGGCATTGTAGGCATCGCTGCCGTTCTCGCAGTCGATGACGGCCGTGCCGCCGCCGGGCAGCGGATAGGAGTTGCCCGTGTAGATCACGGTCGCGGCCAGGCGGGGATCCCGGTTGTCAAAGGGATGGGCGGCATCGTAGCCGGAAGCCGGGTCGGTAATGGCCTTGCCGTTGAGCATCACGTAGCTGTCCACCAGTTCCTGGAGCGGAGCGAGGTTGGAATAGCCGCCCAGCGAAGGAGGAACGATGTTGTACATGATGTTGTGCTCGCGGGAGACGGGCGTGTACTGCGTGGCGAAAAGGATTTCGGAGCAGTACTCGTTGGCCACCTCGAAGAGGCCCGTGTAGCTCGGATGGAGCGAAGCGCCGCTGCCGGAGATGATCTCGTCGGTCGTGTTCTTCAGTTCAGACCAGTTGCCTTCGAAGAGATAGACGCGGGCGAGGAGGGCTTCCGCAGCCCACTTCGTCACGCGGCCGCGGTCATCCCCGCTGTAGGAAGCGGGAAGGGCGTTGAAAGCAATGACTTCCTTGAGCTCGGCGATCACGTTGCCGACCACGGTCTCGCGGCTGTCGCGGGAAAGGGTACGGCTCTCTTCGATCGAGATCGGTTTCTCAATCCACGGGACACCGCCGAAACGGGTATAGAGCTCATAGTAATGGAACGCGTGCAGCGTCTTGGCTTCAGCGATGTAGCGGGCCTTGAGCGTGGCGTCCATATTGGGGACCCGGTCGATGTGGGTCAGGAGTTCGCAGCAGGTGCGGATACCGCTGAAATGACGGTTCCAGACATCATAGACATAGCCTTCGGACGTGCCGTAGGAGCCGTTGCCGATGGCCTGATCGTGACCGCCCTTGACATAGGCGTTGTCCGTCATGCCGTCGCGGTATACCAGTTCGAATATGTCGGTCAGCGAAGTATAGCAGCTGTTCAGCGCGCTGAAAGCCGCGTTGGGATCCTCTTCCCAGAAGTTCAGGTCCGTCTCCCGGTCATACGGGGGCGTGTCCAGCGGGACGCAGGAAGGGATGATGGCAAGCGCAGCGGCGCAGAGGGTCAGGGTGAAAAGTATCTTTTTCATAAACTTGTCCTCCTCCATTAGAATTTAACGTTTACGCCGACAGACCACACCCGGGCGACCGGATAGGCACGTCCGCTGCCGTCAGCATTGTACTCGGGATCCCAGCCTCCCCGCATGTGGGAAAGGGTCAGGGCATTCTCG
>Ga0310697_10007423_pt1 | contig 10331 bp, 5 predicted proteins | sample 172DNAGHGlowgp2_FD_203883 | JGI IMG/M metagenome (GOLD analysis project Ga0310697, IMG submission 203883) | Sheep rumen microbial communities from Palmerston North, Manawatu-Wanganui, New Zealand - 1728 DNA GHGlow gp2 (v2) (version 2) | ecosystem: Host-associated > Mammals > Digestive system >...
TGCATAGGCAACAGCAGCGACAATCATGCCATAGGCTATCTTACGAGGAGCTGAAGGCTCTTTGCCCTTCGCTGCCAGCGAACCGAAGATAGCCATAGAGACCGGTGTCAGTGCTACGACATAGAAAGGATTGAACTGCTGGAAGATAGGAGCAGAAACAGTGACAACACCCTCGCCATCATATTGCAGGAAAAGGAATGCCAAGGCTGCCAAAATGACAATTCCCGAAATCAGCTTGCCTTTGTCCGTCTTCGACTGGAAGAGTGAGAAGAGGGCATAGACAATGAAAATGACAGCCACCAAGTTCCACACATCGAAACACATAGCCTGCAAGCCTTGAGCTGACTGGGCCGTAAACTCATCGGCAAAATAGGTCAGCGAGAGTCCGTTCTGATGGAAGGCCATCCAGAAGAAGATGACCACAGCAAAAACAAGGCATAGGGCTACAATGCGTTGCTTCGTTTCTTCCTTAGACAACTCCTCAACAGGAGCGCTTTCTGTTGATGCGCTCTTCTTGACGCCACCCTCAGTATGGCGGAAGGTAGAACGAAACAGGTAATAGATTGCTATACTCAGCACGAGCGAAGCACAGGCTACAGCGAATGAGAAGTGGTAAGCATCGTTACTGGAATAGCCCAGCGAAGTCTCTGCATACTCCTTAATCTTAATGGCTGCTGTAGGAGCAAACAGCGCTCCTATGTTGATGGCCATATAGAATATGGAGAAACCCGAGTCACGCTTGTCCTTATATTGTGGATCATTGTACAGGTCACCTACCATCACCTGCAGGTTACCCTTAAAGAGTCCCGTTCCAAAGCCAATGAGCAACAGGGCTGCCAGCATGACGACAAGTGCTACCGTGTCACCCCCCAAAGGAACTGACAGCAGCAGATAGCCTGCAAACATGATGATAATACCCGTTGTCACCATACGGCCAAAGCCAAACTTGTCAGCCATGATACCTCCGATGAGGGGGAAGAAATAAACTAACATGAGAAACGCACTATAGATGGTGCCGGCCAGTGCAGGTGACAATCCATAGTTAGCTCTCAAGAACAAAGCAAAGACAGCGAGCATGGTATAATAGCCAAATCGCTCACCCGTGTTGGCCAGAGCCAACGCAAACAGTCCTTTCGGTTGGTTTTCAAACATAATCTTTTCTATTTAATTTTATCGTTTTTAGTTCTGATGATATCAAACAGGTAGGTAGCCTTGATGACAATCTGTCCGAAATTACTACGTCCGAAGAAGTCGGACTTGGAATTCTTATATATGTCACCCAGTCCATAGTAATAGCGTCCTTCCAAAATGAAGTGACCTACCTTGGGATGGGAAAACTCAATGCCACCACCCACCGCGATGCCATAGTCAAACTTCTTCTGGACAGCCATCGTGTCCTGTGCCACTATCTTCGATGAGCGCTCTGTCTGTGTGCCTATACCTGGCTGCAGGTTACTGGTAGTCGACTCATCAAGGAAAAAGCCTATCTGTGGACCTAACTGAATGAATCCCTGCAGTCCTTTGCGCTCACGTCCCCACCCTAGACGCGCCATGATAGGCACCTGAACATATTTCATATGACGTTCATAGGACAAGGGATTGGCCTTTTCCGTGTCATTGACATAATAGACGGGTTGGTTGTCCATGTCCATGATATTCTCTTTCCATCCGGTCTGTACCAGGTTGACCTCTGCCACGATGGCACAGACGCTCTTGAAATATTTCTCACAGGTATAGCGGAGGGTGACTCCACCTGTCATTCCACCCAACTGTTTTTGGGGTACCTCAGGCACAAAACCTACCGAACTCAGCATATAACCTGCGCTGACACCAACGGCTAAGTCGTTACGATATTCTCCTACCTGAGCACGTGTGGCGAGCAACGAGCAATGAACTACGAGCAATAAAATCAAATACCGTTTCATCTTCAAGCTTTAGAAATTGATGGTTTCCACCTTATTGCCAGTAGTATAGTGAACAAAGAGGATGGCTTTGTTCTGCAGTCCGCCATTGCCCATCCGCTCGAAATGTAGGGGAGTCTGCAAGGGGGTATAACCTGCCATGCCGGAAGCACCCGTGAAGTGCTTTCCATAGAGGTGAAGACCCTTCAGCATGAAGAAGGCATGGTCAAATCCCGTCACTGCATAGCGCTGGTGGTAGTTCTGCATTTCCTGATGGAAGTTCCAGCGATACTTGCGCTTGATACGTTCTGAGCGTACGGACAGCGGATCCATATAATAGGTTGAAGGGATGTACACATCGAACTTATAGAAATTGTCCAGATACATACGGGTATACATCAGCCACTCGGTATAGCCAAACATGGTGATGAGGATGCCCGGGGTGGACGTGATCATACCGTTCAACTTGGCAAATGCCACATTCAATTCGGAAGACCTGCTAGTGTTTAGAATCACGACATTACGCTGGTTCATGTCGAAAGCCTTGCGGAACATGCTCTCGCTAGACCGCAGGTTCGTGATGGAATACTGGATGCCTTCCTGTTCCAGTTTGCGACGCAAGGCTGCGGTAAAACCGCCTTTCGTACTGGTCGTGTCGTTGCAGTCGATGAGCACGGGGTGGCAGCCCTTGAAACGCTGACAGAAACGGTAGACATAGGCTTCATTCAACACATGTCCGTTCTGATAAGCCTGGAAGAGGTTACCATTATCGTAGACTTCCTGCGAACTGGTGGAGAATGGAATCAACACGCGAATGTCATGGGCCTGAGCAAAGTCACCCAATGCCTTAACCTGTTTGGTATAGAGTGGGCCAATAATCAGGTCGCGGTTAGCAGCCTTGGGGTCTTTAAGCACCTTGCTGATATCTGTTCCTTCTGCCACGTTCCATGCACAGACATCCACGGAGATGCCTTTGGTCTTCAGACTGTCACAAGCCATCAGTACACCCCGGTAGTACTCCACCATGCGCTTGCCGTCACCATTCTGGTCGTGCAAGGGCAACATGACACCCAATCGGATAGCTCGTTGGCGTACATCGTCCTTGTCCATGGGCTTGGCAGCGCTTACAGAACTGGCGACAACGTTCTGACTCGTAGAACTAGCTGCACTGTTCTGGCTGTTCTGACTGTTCGAAGGGAATGGTATTCTGATGAAGGACCCCTTTTTCAACTCATAGCCAGGAGTGTTCATCTCGGGGTTCGCCTTGATGAGCTCCTCTATCGTGATATTGTTCTCACGGGCAATACCGAAAATGGTTTCCTTACGTTTTACTTCATGCAGTTCCTTGTAGCTCTGCACCTGTGCTGACACGGTCTCCGACATGGAGAGCGAGAGCACCAATGCGACAAAATATCGTGTTATTCTTTTCATCTTCTAGGTCTTTTTTTACGTTTTGCGCTACAAAATTACAAAAAAAGTAGCGTAAGTTCTACTTTTTTCAGTAATTTTGCAAAAATATTCGCATATCAACAATGATTTTAAAGAAAACAACCTGTCTTTTGGCTCTCCTGAGCATTTGTCTTGGGGGCTATGCTGACATCGTAGTAACGGCAACCTATACAGATAAGGAAGGAACGGAACAGACTGTTGAAAAGGAGATTCAAGACGTCAGTGCTCCCCTAAGGGTTCATTTCACCACCAATGCCCTAGACCTTTATGAAGGGGCTTCTCTGGAATGGCGCATCCGCCATCAGTCATCAGGTCCTCGTGTCACCCGATACGACCAGGAACTGGACTACACATTCACAGAGGCGGGCATCAACCTGGTCACGCTACGTGTCATGCAGGAGGGCGAAGCCGTTGATTCCACATCGTTCAGCGTCACCATCAGCGAGAGTTGTTTGGAGATGCCCAATGCCTTCTCGCCTAATGGCGACGAATATAACAACATCTACCGTCCCAAACAGAGCACCTTGAAGAGCATTGTGGAGTTTCATGCCTATATCTTCAATCGCCACGGACAGAAGCTATACGACTGGACAGACCCGACAAAGGGCTGGGATGGCACCTACCGGGGCAATCCCGTGAAGGACGGAGTCTACTTTGTCTATGTCAAGGCGCGCGGAGCTGACGGCATCGAGTATAATATCCGACGCGACGTCAACCTGATTCGAGATTTCAACACAGTGACCAACACCAGCCAACCATGAGTAAGGACGAGAAGATAAACGTATGGGGAGCCCGGGTGCATAACCTGAAGAACATCGACGTGGAGATTCCCCGCCACTCACTGACAGTCATCACAGGTCTCAGTGGCAGCGGTAAGTCGAGCCTTGCCTTCGATACCATCTTTGCCGAAGGACAGCGCAGGTATATCGAGACCTTTTCTGCCTATGCCCGCAATTTCCTTGGAGGCATGGAACGTCCGGACGTCGACAAGATAACAGGTCTGTCGCCTGTCATCAGCATCGAACAGAAGACTACCAACAAGAACCCTCGTTCCACAGTAGGTACGACGACGGAGGTCTACGACTACATGCGACTGCTCTTTGCCCGTGCCGGCAAGGCATACAGCTATGCAACAGGCGAACCCATGGTGAAATATACCGAGGAGAAGGTCGTCGACATGATTACCCACCACTATGCTGGAAGAAAGATCCTCATCCTGGCACCACTGATACGCAGTCGTAAAGGTCACTATCGCGAACTCTTCGAAGGTCTGCGACGCAAAGGCTACCTCCATGTACGCATCGACGGTGAGGTTTCTGAGATTAGACAGGGCATGAAGGTTGACCGCTACAAGAACCACGACATCGAGGTAATCATCGACCGCCTGGCTGTCAAGGACAATGCCGACGAGCGTCTGAAGAAGAGTGTACAGATGGCGATGAAACAAGGTGAGGGGTTGGTCATGATTATCGATCATGAGAGCGGAGAGGTCAAGCACTTCTCCAAACGACTGATGTGCCCTACCACAGGCATTTCCTACAACGACCCTGCTCCTAACACGTTCTCTTTCAACTCTCCCCAAGGAGCCTGTCCACGATGCAAGGGACTGGGATATATCAATGAGATAGATCTCGGCAAGGTCATCCCCAACCGCAAGCATAGCATCTACGAAGGGGGCATCGTACCACTGGGGAAATACAAAAACCAGATGATCTTCTGGCAGATTGACGCCATCTTGCATAAGTACGACTGTGACCTGAAGACCAAGATAGAGGATATTCCTGACGAGGCGCTCAACGAGATTCTTTATGGCTCTCTGGAGAGTGTCCGCATCGCCAAAGAACTGGTACACACGTCGAGCGACTACTTCGTCGACTTCGACGGTGTCGTGAAATACCTGCGCTCTGTGATGGAGAACGACGAGAGCTCGAGTGGTCAGAAATGGGCTGACCAGTTTCTGGCCGAGTGCGAGTGTCCGGAATGTCATGGACAGCGACTTACACGTGAGGCACTGAGTTATCGGATATGGGACAAGAACATCTCCGAACTGGCACGTATGGACTTGTCCGAACTGCGTCAGTGGCTTGACGAAGTGGAGAAGCATCTCGACAACCAGCAACAGCAGATTGCCGCAGAGATTCTGAAAGAAATAAGGACACGTCTGGACTTCCTCCTGGAGGTTGGCCTCGACTATCTGGCACTGAACCGCCAGGCTGCATCGCTCTCGGGAGGTGAGAGCCAACGCATCCGCCTAGCCACTCAGATTGGTTCACAGCTAGTCAACGTACTCTATATCCTTGACGAACCGAGCATCGGACTGCACCAGCGTGACAACGACCGCCTCATCAAGTCATTAAAGGAACTACGCGATCTAGGCAACACGGTCATTGTCGTTGAACATGACCGTGACATGATGCTAGCTGCTGACTACGTCGTTGACATTGGTCCCAAGGCTGGTCGCAAGGGGGGCGAGGTTGTCTTTCAAGGCACCGTCGACGAGATGCTGAAACAGAACACCATCACTGCCCAATACCTCAATGGACAACTGAAGATAGAACTGCCCAAGAAGCATCGTCCAGGCAATGGCCATTCTCTCATACTCAGGGGATGCCGGGGTAACAACCTGAAAAATGTCGACGTGGAGTTCCCCTTGGGCAAGCTCATCGTAGTGACAGGAGTTTCCGGCTCTGGAAAGTCAACACTGGTAAATGAAACGCTCTACCCCATCCTCTCGCAACATTTCTACCGTTCTCTACAGCAACCCATGCCCTATGAGGCCATCGAAGGACTGGAACATGTCGACAAAGTGGTGAACGTCGACCAGACTCCCATTGGCCGTACACCACGCTCCAACCCTGCCACCTATACAGGTGTCTTCAGTGATATCCGTTCGTTGTTCGTCAACCTGCCTGAAGCCCAGATTCGTGGTTACAAGCCGGGACGTTTCTCTTTTAATGTGAAGGGGGGACGCTGTGAGACGTGTGGGGGCAATGGCTATAAGACCATCGAAATGAACTTCCTCCCTGACATCCAGGTGCCCTGTGAAGAGTGTCATGGCAAGCGCTATAACCGCGAGACGCTGGAAGTACGCTACAAGGGCAAGTCGATTGCCGACGTACTGGACATGACCATCAACCAGGCGGTGGAGTTCTTTGAGAATGTTCCCGACATCCTCCGTAAGATAAAGACCATCCAGGATGTCGGACTGGGCTATATCAAACTAGGACAGTCGTCTACAACACTCAGTGGTGGTGAAAGCCAACGTGTCAAACTGGCCACAGAACTGGCTAAGAAGGATACAGGAAAGACGGTCTATATTCTCGACGAACCGACCACAGGACTCCATTTTGAAGACATCCGCATCCTGATGGACGTCCTCAAACGCCTAGTGGACAGGGGCAATACCGTCATCATTATCGAGCATAACCTGGATGTCATCAAACTGGCCGACCATATCATCGATATGGGTCCTGAGGGTGGACGCAATGGCGGTACTGTCCTGACAACAGGCACCCCAGAGGAGGTGGCGAAGTCGAAAAAGGGCTTCACACCCAAGTTCCTCAAGGCTGAACTGAAGAACTCATCGCGCTAAGGTCACTCCCATCAGTCCGATGACCACATCATTCGAGAGGGTGCGCAACGTCAGACTGCGTACCTTTTTGTTGCGCTGCAGCGGCATACGGAGCATCTGGGCAGCACCACCGGGAATCTCTCGTCCATAGACGCCTTTTATAGCCAGCTCCTCACCAAGCTGACGACTGACTGTACCCGTTCCAAAGGCCACACGATAAGGCCGGGGCTCTGCTGTGCGGAAGGCCTGTCCGTCGACATAGTAGTCTTGCTCTATCGGACACCAGTTGTGAGGAGGTCTGAGACGCAGCGTATCAGCGGTATCATCCACATAGCGAACGGTCACCAATGCATTGTCTATGCCATACTGCATATGGTTCGTCGACCCTGCCATCAACAGCCAGAGGCTTTCTCCACGCCCTTGCAGGGGGATGGTGACACTGTCGGGATAGTTGTCCCATAGCGAGGTATAGATGATGTTACGTCCTGTGACAGGCGTACGGAAGGGAACTCCAGCCACCACAAACTGTCCATGGTGAATCATCGAACGGAACACGCTGTCATTGATATCAGGACGATAGTGTGGATGACACCACTCCCCTATGCCTTGCAAGGGAATCTGTAACGTAGTATAGGGAGGACGAGGCGAACGATATTCCTGTTGGAAGATGTCCTTTACGGAAGCATTGAAATAACGCTCGATGCGCTGTGGACGGTATTTCATCCCTGCAACAGGCTCTGCAGTATCCGTATTTTTCGTTTCCGGGATGTATGCTGGACTGACAGCATCTTCCAAATAATCTGCTCGTTCCACTTCTATGACCTGGTAGGTTGCTGTCGTACCCGTCACGTCACGATAGCGTCCTTGTCCCAGGTTCTGCCGCAGCACGATGCACAGTGGCTGACGGAAATGTTGGGTAATCTCATAACGTTCCTTGTTTCCTTTACGCACAAACCGATATTCTATATATGGCGTCTTCACATGTACACTGTCCCACTCTTTCGGAAATCCCGGACGCAGCAGACATTGTCCATACAATGCCTGTGGAACGATACCGAAGAGTCCTTGCAACAGTGTACGTGAGGAGATGCCGATGCAGTCGCCAAAATCGCGGTAGCACTCACCACGGGCGGCATCGTAATGACTAATCTGTCCAAAGTTAGCCGGCGACTGTCCATAATACATCTGGTCCAGCACGTTAGCCTTCATCAACTGGAAGCCTGCCTCACTGCGGCCTGCCTCGAAAAAGGCCAGTGCCGTATGCATCTCCTCAGCAGCCGCTACGTTGTTGATACTCCACGAATAGGGCATCCAGCTGCTGGTAGAGATAAGCGACAGCGAATTTAATGTTTCATCTTTAATATTTAATTGAATATGTGGAATCTCCCGATCGACATATCGGGTAGCCTGATAGGCCTGTTCCTGTGTGCAGGCACCACAGTCAATGGGAGTATAGATGCTCCACACCGCTGCATGTTCATGAACGCGCTGTAACCCCATCAGGTCCTGGTACTCAGCCCAGTGTCCCTTGTCTGCCAGCCACAGCCTGCTATTCATCGCCTGTAGAATGGCGTCAGCCTCCTTGCGATAAGGGGTGGCATCTTCTCCCAGGAGTTCTGCAATACGGGCAGCCAGCAGATGCCCTCGGTAGTTATAGGCGGAGGAATGGGTGACAGCCCCCCCGCTGTAATAGAGAGCATCTGAGGCCCAGATACAACAGTAGGCATCATACAGGTGGTCTCCATCGGGATCGTAGTTTCGCTTCTCCCAAGCCAGATGACTGGTCAGCACCGGCCACATCTGTCGCATATACGTGGTATCTGCATCATATTGGAAATGCCACAGCAACTCATCGACATAGTTGAGGTTCATGTCATAGTGGTGCATCTGGTTGTTACGGTTCGGGTTACGACAGATATAGCCATTGCTATACATCTGCGTTCCCCACTTCTTCTCTGCTCTTGCCAGCTGCTGTTGGGAATCTTGGGTAGGATGTGGAAAGACTGGGGCGACGTCACGCACCTGACTATTGGCATAGGCATTGAAATGCTTCACAGCCCGCTCGTTCCATCCCAGCACATCACCAAGGTAACCTGCGCGCCAGCCTGCCAGCGGCATGCGCCACCCGACACAGCCATGCAACCACGTCTCTCCGTCCCAGTCTCCGTCTGCTGCCATCACCAGTGCGGATCCTAACGTGTTGATATAGGGGTCTGGCGTGTCAAACTGGATGCGCTGGGCCATCGTATGCCAGTGACTGAAAGCCTTGTCATACATCCTGACAGCCTCAGCATATGGCACATGGGCTATGGAGTCCAGTCTCACCACGACAGTGGCAGCCTTGCGTCGTTCGTCTGCATACGCTGCCGTGCTAACCTGCAGTCCTTTTTCTTGTGGATCATGTTCAAAGACACCTGGCCGGTCAGCCCCGATGTCACCATTACGTTGCAGTTTGGGCTGTGCGATCTGACACACCTTCACCTGCACATCAAGTGCAGGGAAAACACCTGTCGTTGCCAACTGCCACACGGCACCCTCTTCGTCATACAGCGACACCACCTTCACACAGAGCGTTCCACTACCCCAGCGCTGGTCACGCAACACATAGGAACGCATGCCGTCTTCATAGGCAGCACGACAAAAGTCCGTAGCGTCCAGTGGCACACCATTGACCACCAGTCGGATGTTCCGGTGATGGTTCTTCTTGGCTACGGCAAACACCGGACGGTCAGAGGTCTCTAGCCGCCAGTCTGTGTGCGAGCCATAGAGGGCACGTGTGAAGCGGTTACTGCCATTCTCGCTGACAAAGGCTCGTCCCTCAGGACGGTATTGCAACGTACGGGCACTACCTGCCTTTCCGTCGTTATAGGACATCGACTCGATATAGTCTCCAATACGTTTGTTCTGTGCAGTGGCTTGTATAACGCCACACACTGCAAAAAGTGCGATTAGTTTTTTCATATCGCTTGCAAAGATACAAAAAAAAATCGACTGTCATCACGACAATCGATTTTAAAAACAAACTACTTAAAAACTAATCTACTAAAACAAATCAAAAAAATATCTTTTTTCTTACGAAGTCTTATACGATATTGTCTACGGTTTTCCGTTTGACGTTGCAAAGTTAGGAATATTCCTATCAAGAAACAAGCATTCGGGCAAAAAGTTGAGTACGATTTTGATTTAAATCAATACGGGTGTCCGACTTTTTTATCAGACACCCGTAATTTGACATATATAGTTTACAAAATCAGCACTTTACATCATGCCGCCCATTCCTGGGGCACCACCCATTGGCATGGCAGGTTCCTTCTCTGGTTTGTCAACGATGAGACATTCTGTGGTCAGGAACATACCGGCAATAGAAGCTGCATTCTCCAGGGCAACACGTGCCACCTTGGCAGGATCTA
>Ga0310697_10007424_pt1 | contig 10330 bp, 4 predicted proteins | sample 172DNAGHGlowgp2_FD_203883 | JGI IMG/M metagenome (GOLD analysis project Ga0310697, IMG submission 203883) | Sheep rumen microbial communities from Palmerston North, Manawatu-Wanganui, New Zealand - 1728 DNA GHGlow gp2 (v2) (version 2) | ecosystem: Host-associated > Mammals > Digestive system >...
AATGCCCAGCCCGAGAACCGCACCTATCGCTATAAATTCCTGAGCGACAACTGCTCTACCCGTCCCCGCGACATTATCGAGATGGCAGCGGGCAAGACACTGCAATATCCCGCGATGGGCGACACGGTTGTCACCTATCGTGACATTTTGGCACACTACTGCCGCAATTACGCCTGGGAGCGGTTTGGCATCGACCTGGTATTGGGCTGGGACACCGACACCGCGCTGGACCAGCGCGCCACGATGTTCATCCCCATGCTCCTCATGGAGGCAGTGGATAAAGCCACCATCACCACCGACAGCGTTACCATGCCGCTGGTGAAATCGACAACGGTTCCTGTCGATACAAGCCTGCAGGGGACAGTCAAGCCCGCCACACCGTGGTACCTCTCGCCGCTGACCGTGGCCCTGCTGGTACTGCTGCTGGTGCTTGCCGTGAGCACACGTGACGTGCGGCACGGCGAGGTGTCGCGATGGCTGGACTCGGCCTTGTTCACCGCTGGCGGGCTTGCCGGGTGCATCCTGTTTTTCCTCCTCTTCTTCTCGACCCACGAGGCCACGTCGCCCAACATCAACATCGTGTGGCTCCACCCGTTGTTGCTGCTGCTGGCCGTACTGCCGTGGTTCAAGAGGGCTGGCGGTGCCCTGCGGTGGCTGCATGCCCTCAATGCCGTGATTGTGGCATTGCTCATGCTGGCATGGCCCTGGCAACCCCAGGTGGGCAACATCGCCTTCTTCCCGCTCATGGCCGCCCTGGTGACGCGCTCGCTCACCAACGTGTGGCTGCGCAGCCAGCCCACACGCGGTCCCACTATCCTCCATCAGTAACCAGCCAGCCAGGGAAACAGCAGGTTTTCCCAGCCGGCACACCGCCATTTTCCATCATCATGGCGATTTCTAGGCACATTTTTGGCCTCATTCGGCTAAAATAATGTATCTTTGCCGTTTAGATAATAAAAAAACATCAATACATACATCAAAAAACCAAAAAATGGGACTTAGCGACTTTTTGAAATCAATGTTTGGCAACAAGTCAACGCGTGACCTGAAAAAGATCATGCCCGTTGTCAACCAAATCAAAGCGATCTACCCCGAGATTGATTCACTAGACATCGACAGCCTGCGCCAGCGCACCGCCAGCATCCGCCAGATGCTCAACGAGTCGGTGCAGGACAAGCGCGACGAGATTGAGCGCATCAAGGCCGAAATCGAGACCCTCGACTATGAGGAGCGCGAGCCGTTGTGGAAAAAGGTCGATGATATCCAAAAGGAGATTCTCGACATCCTCGAGGACAAGCTCAACGAGGTGCTGCCCACCGTGTTTGCCATCGTCAAATCCACGGCCAGGCGCTTTGCCGAGAACGAGACCATCACCGTTACCGCCACCCAGCTCGACCGCGACCTGGCAGCCCAGGGCAAGGACTTTGTCACCATCGACGGCAACAAGGCCATCTACAGCAACCACTGGCTTGCCGGCGGCAACGACATGAAGTGGGACATGGTGCACTATGACGTGCAGCTCATAGGCGGTATCGTCTTGCATCAAGGCAAGATTGCCGAGATGGCGACTGGTGAAGGTAAGACCCTGGTGGCCACGCTGCCCGTGTTCTTGAACGGCTTGACCGGCAACGGTGTGCATGTGGTAACCGTCAACGACTACCTGGCCAAGCGCGATAGCGAGTGGATGGGCCCGCTGTACATGTTCCACGGCATGACAGTTGCCTGCATCGACAAGACCGAGCCCAACTCGCCCCAACGCCGCGCCGCCTATAACTGCGACATCACCTTCGGCACCAACAGCGAGTTTGGCTTTGACTACCTGCGCGACAACATGGCCATGCGCCCCGAGGACATGGTGCAACGCCCCCACAACTATGCCATCGTCGATGAGGTCGATAGCGTGCTCATTGATGATGCCCGCACGCCGCTCATCATCTCGGGCCCCGTTCCCAAGGGCGAGGACCAGATGTTCAACGACTTCAAGCCCAACGTGGAGCGCGTCTATAACGCCCAGCGCCAGCTGGTGACCAGCCTGCTGTCTGACGCCAAGAAGATGATGGCCAGCGATGACCCGGCTACCGTCAAGGAGGGAACCCTGAGGCTGTACCGCGCCTTTAAGGGCCTGCCCAAGTACAAGCCGCTGATCAAGTACCTGAGCGAGGAGGGCGTGAAGAACGCCATGCTCAAGACCGAGGCTATCTACATGCAGGACAACAGCCGCGAGATGCCCACGGTGACCGACCCGCTATACTTCATCATCGACGAGAAGAACAACTCGGTCGAGATGACCGACAAGGGCATCGACGTGCTCACCAAGGGAACCGACGACCCCGAGTTCTTCATCCTGCCCGATATCGCCGCCCAGCTGTCGGCAGTGACCAACGAGCCGCTCACCGACGAGGAGAAGACCAACAAGAAGGACGAGTTGCTGGCCAACTACTCGGTCAAGGCCGAGCGCGTGCACACTGTGACTCAGCTCTTGAAGGCCTACACCCTGTTTAACCGCGACGACGAGTACATCGTTGATGCCGAGGGCAAGGTGAAAATCGTTGATGAGCAGACGGGCCGTGTGATGGAAGGCCGCCGTTACAGCGACGGTCTGCACCAGGCCATCGAGGCCAAGGAAGGCGTGAACGTCGAGGCTGCGACCCAGACGTTTGCCACCATCACGCTGCAAAACTACTTCCGCATGTACCACAAGCTGGCAGGTATGACGGGTACCGCCGAGACCGAGGCTGGTGAGTTCTGGGACATCTACAAGCTGGATGTCGTCACCATTCCCACCAACAAGCCCGTTATCCGCAACGATATGCCCGACCGCGTTTACAAGACGCAAAAGGAGAAATTCAATGCCGTCATTGCCGAGATTGAGGCCATGCGCAACTCGGGCCGCCCCACCCTGGTGGGTACCACGAGCGTCGAGATCAGCGAGATGCTGAGCCGCATGCTCAACCTGCGCCACATCCCGCACAACGTGCTTAACGCTAAGCTGCACCAAAAGGAGGCCGACATCGTCGCCCAGGCCGGTCAGTCGATCGACGGCAAGGGTGTCGTGACCATCGCCACCAACATGGCCGGCCGTGGTACCGATATCAAGCTGTCGCCCGCCGTTAAGGAGGCAGGCGGTCTGGCCATCATCGGTACCGAGCGCCACGAGTCACGTCGTGTTGACCGCCAGCTGCGAGGCCGTGCCGGTCGTCAGGGAGATCCCGGTTCATCGGTATTCTTTGTCTCCTTTGAGGACAAACTGATGCGACTGTTTGCCAGCGAGAGCGTAGTCAAGACGCTCGACCGCCTGGGACTCAAGGACGGCGAGGCCATCGAGAGCAGCATGGTGACCAAGAGCATCGAGAATGCCCAGAAGCGTGTCGAGGAGAACAACTTTGGCATCCGCAAGCACCTGCTCGAGTATGACGACGTGATGAACGCCCAGCGCAAGGTGATTTACACCCGTCGCCACCACGCCCTCATCGGCGAGCGCATCGGTCTGGACATCATCAACACCTTGTATGACAGCGTTGAGGACATCATCGAGAAATATGGCACCGACGACTATGAGGACTTCAAGATGCAGGTGCTCAAGACCTATGCCATCGAGGTCCCCTTTGACGAGGAGCAGTACCGCCGCATGGACGATGGCAAGAAACAGGAGATCCTTTATGACGCCGTGCTCAAGACCTTTAACCGCAAGATGGACCGCCTGAGCGAGGTGGCCGATCCCATCATCCAGCAGATTGTCGCCGACCAGATTGCCAACGGCATGGAGCCGCAAGGTCTCATACGCGTTCCCATCACCGACGGCAAGCGCACCTATGGCATCGTTATCGACATCAAGGAGGCTGCCGAGACCCACTGCAAGTCGCTCACCAAGTCGTGGCAAAAGGCTGTCATGCTGCTCACCATCGACGATAACTGGAAGGAGCACCTGCGCGAGATGGACCAGCTGCGCCAGAGCGTGCAGAACGCCACCTATGAGCAAAAGGACCCGCTCGTGATCTACAAGACCGAGGCCTTCAACATGTTCAAGCAGATGGTCGCCATCATGAACGGCAAGTCTATCGCCATCCTCATGCGAGGGCAGATCCCCGAGGCACCCCCCGAGCAGAATGTGCCTCAAAACGAGCCGCCGCAACAACGCCAGCCCCGCTACAGCGAGGGTCGCGGCGGTGAGCCCGATCCCAGCCGTCCCAATGCGGCACCCGCTGGTCCGCGCCCCCAGGGGCCCACAGGTCCCATCCGCAACGAGGGGCCCAAGATTGGGCGCAACGACCCCTGCCCCTGCGGTAGCGGCAAGAAGTACAAGAATTGTCATGGCCGCGGCTTGGCATAACGCTACTGCCTTAAACCACAAGCGCTCTAGAAAATATTTTTCCCCGAATTGTTTGTAGGAAAGAAAAATAGCAGTATCTTTGCACCGCTAAAAAGAGCTTCGGGGTGTAGCACAGTTGGTTAGCGCGCCACGTTCGGGACGTGGAGGTCGGAAGTTCGAGTCCTCTCACCCCGACTCAAGCAACAAGGCTGTTGCGGTTGATGACCGTAGCAGCCTTGATTTTTCATCATGGAGTTTTCTTACCACAGCGCCAAATTATGGGGTGAGCCATTTTTCTTGCCGACACGTTTTTTTCACGGGTAAATTTGGCATTTAGCGCAAAAAGCAGTACCTTAGCGCACCTTTAATCAATGAGATTAATTATCCCTCCCTATGAAACTGAATAGAATCACTCAACTGGACTTGCAAGACGTGCCCCAAATGTATCACAACTTCAAGTACAACGACGGCGAGATTTTCTTTGCCGACAATATCACGTCTATACCTGGAATGATGAAGCAGTTCCAGGTGAACTTCATCGTCTATGTCATGGTACTGGACGGCAGCCTGTCGCTCGACATGAATGCCGTGAACTATCATCTGGAAAAGAACTGCTCGCTCATCATCGACCGCAAGGTCATCATCGACAATGTGGAGCATGACGACCATTTCCGGTGCCTGATATGTGTGCTCAGTCCCGACGTGGGCTTCTCGTTCATCAACAAGCGGCTGATGCAGTCGGTGATGCACATCCATGCCAACCCTGTCATCGAGATGAACCAGGACGAGATAGACCTGCTGGTCAAGTATTATGACCTGCTGGTGTTCAAGATGGACCACCCGGAGATAAACTTTGGCACACAGACGATGCGCGACATCATTCGCTGCTTTGCATTTGACCTGCTGTCCAACATCAACAAGCACGTTGACCAGGACAATGAGGACATGCTGCGCCAGGGGGACCGCATCTTCAGGCGCTTCATGCTGTTGCTTGCCGACAACACCAGTGCCAACCGCAGCGTCAAGTCCTATGCCGACGAGTTGTGCGTCTCGCCCAAGTACCTGACCAGCGTGTGCCGCAAACACAGCAACCACACGGCCAGTGGCTTGATTGCCACCGCCGTCGTCAGCCGCATCAAGCAGTTGCTGCTCTACAGCGACATGAGCATCAAGGAAATCGCCAGCGAGATGGGCTTTGACAACCTATCCTTCTTTGGTAAATATGTGAGAAAGCACTTGGGACTGTCGCCCAACCACTACCGCAAGGCCAACAATTACGGCAAGTAACCAGCCACCGACGGTTTTACTGTCACCGTTCCCTCAAACCGATGACAGCCCTTGCAGCATCTCTCTGGCGGTGAGTCCTGTGACGGGATGCCGCCAGCAGGGGGCGAGTTGCATCATGGGGCGCAGAAAGAAGTCGCGCTCGGGCAGATGCGGGTGAGGCACCTGCAGCGTGGGGGTGTCGATGACAAGGTCGTCGATGGCAACGATGTCGATATCCACCAGGCGGTCGATGTAGCCGCCATGCTCGTCGCGGTGGGTGGCGCTGCCCAAGCTACGCTCGATGTCATGGATGCGGTCAAGCATCTCGTGGGGCTCAACGTCACTGACCAGGCTCATGCCCAGGTTCATAAAGCGGTTCTCGCTGTCAAAGCCCCAGGGGTCGCTCTCGACGATGCTGGAAACGGCACAGCCGCCAGTGGCTGCCGCCAGTGCAACAACGGCGCGATAGAGGTTATCGCGCCGGTTGCCTATATTGCTACCTATATTCAGGTAATAAATCATGTTACAAGGTCTTGTGAACCTCGATTTCCTCAAAGGCCTCGATGATGTCCATCTCCTGGAGGTCGTTGTAGGACTTGAGGCTCAAGCCGCAGTCAAAGCCGCTGGTAACCTCCTTGGCATCGTCCTTGAATCGCTTGAGCGAGGCGAGCTCGCCAGTGTGGATGACGATACCGTCACGGATGACGCGCACCTTGCTGCCACGCTTGATCTTGCCCTCGAGCACCATGGCGCCGGCGATGGTACCCACCTTGCTGATGTGATATACCTGGCGCACCTCGGCGCTGCCGGTGACTTCCTCCTTGATGTCGGGCTGGAGCATGCCTTCCATAGCGCTCTTGACCTCCTCGATGGCGTCATAGATGATGGAGTACAGGCGGATGTCCACACCCTCCTGCTCGGCGGCTCGCTTGGCCGAGGCCGACGGGCGCACCTGGAAGCCGATGATGTAGGCGTCGCTGGCGGCTGCCAGAGTGACGTCGCTCTCGGTGATGGCACCCACGGCCTTGTGAATGACGTTGACCTGGACCTCGGGGGTGGAGAGCTTGATGAGCGAGTCGCTCAGTGCCTCGATGGAGCCGTCCACATCACCCTTGACAATACAGTTGAGCTCGTGGAACTCGCCCAGGGCACGACGGCGGCCGATGTCCTCGAGGCTGACGCGGTGCTGGGTGCGGCGGCTCTGCTCGCGCTGTAGCTGCTCGCGCTTGTTGGCGATTTGACGTGCCTCCTGGTCGGTGTCCATGACATTGAACTTGTCGCCAGCGGTGGGGGCGCCGTTCAGTCCCAGGATCAAGGCCGGGGTCGATGGGCCGCTCTCGGTAATGCGCTGGTTGCGCTCGTTGAACATGGCCTTGACCTTGCCAAAGTGTGTTCCCGCCAGCACGATGTCGCCCACGTGGAGCGTGCCGTTGTCGATGAGCACGGTGGCGATATAGCCACGGCCCTTGTCCAGCGACGACTCGATGATGGAGCCCGTAGCCTTGCGGTTGGGGTTGGCCTTGAGGTCGAGCATGTCGGCCTCGAGGAGCACCTTCTCCATCAGTTCACTCACGCCGATGCCTTTTTTGGCCGAGATATCTTGACTCTGGTACTTACCACCCCAGTCCTCGACAAGGTAGTTCATGTTGGCCAGTTCTTCCTTGATTTTCTCGGGGTTGGCACTGGGCTTATCAATCTTGTTGATGGCAAAGATGATGGGCACGCCGGCTGCCGAGGCGTGGTTCAATGCCTCGACGGTCTGGGGCATGACGTTGTCGTCGGCAGCGACAATGACGATGACGATGTCGGTCACCTTGGCACCACGGGCACGCATAGCGGTAAAGGCCTCGTGACCAGGGGTATCCAGGAAGGTGATGCGGCGGCCGTTAGGCAGCTTCACGTTATAGGCACCAATGTGCTGCGTGATACCACCTGCCTCACCGGCAATCACGTTGGAGTTGCGGATGTAGTCGAGCAACGATGTCTTACCGTGGTCCACATGACCCATGACGGTGACCACGGGGGGACGCTGCACGAGGTCCTCGGGACGGTCTTCTTCCTCGCTGATGGCCTCGGCTACCTCGGCACTGGTGTATTCGGTCTTAAAGCCGAACTCATCGGCCACGATGTTGATGGTCTCGGCATCCAGGCGCTGGTTGATGCTCACCATCACGCCCAGGTTCATACAGGTGGCGATGACCTTGTTGATGGGCACGTTCATCATGCTGGCCAGGTCGTTGGCGGTGACAAACTCGGTGAGTTTCAATATCTTGCTCTGTGCTGCTGCCAGTGCTGCCTCCTCACGAGCCTCCTCGCGGTGCTCTTCACGCTTCTCGCGGCGGCGTGTGGCGGCGGCCTTCTTGGTATTCTTGGCGGTGAGGCGTGCCAGCGTCTCCTTCATCTGGCGCTGAACGTCCTCCTCGCTAACCTCGGGGCGCAACGGCCTGCGGTTGTTCTTCTTTTCCTTACCACGCTTGCCGCCCTGGTCGTCCTTGTTGGCGCCACGGGACTTGCCTTGTGGCTGGGCTGCGGGCTGGTTGCCGGCTTGCTCGATGTCAATCTTTTCCTTGCCGATGCGTTTGCGCTTGCGCTTGCTGCCTTCAGCCTTGGCAATGCGCTCGTTGCGGCGCTCTTCCTTGCTCTTCTTGCGCGGCCTGGTCTGCTGGTTGAGTGAGCTCAGCTCGATCTTGCCCACGACCTTGAGTTGCGGTCCACCGACGGTCTCAGAAACGGGCTTGAACACGTCAGGCTCGGCGGGCTGGGCAATAGTAGCCTCGGGCTCGCTGTCAACGGCAGACTCGGGTATTGGCTCAGGCTGGACAGGCTGGGCGGGTGCGGGGGTTTCCTGCACGGGCTTTTCCTGCACGGGCTGGGCAGGGGCGGGTGCGGGGGCATCAGCCGTGGGTGCGGCAGGCTCGACGGGAGCAGGCTCAACGGGAGCAGGCTCAACGGGAGCAGGCTCGGGCTGGGCAGGCTTCTCCTCGACGCTGGGAGTGGCAGGCTGGGCAGGCTTGGCCTTGGCTGCCGGCTTGGGATTTCCCTTGGCATCCAACTCGATCTTCCCGAGAACTTTGGGCTTCTGTACCGGAATCTCGGTCTTGATCTCACGTGACTCCTTGCTGGCACTGTGCTTGGCTTTCTCTTTCTGTCGCTCGGAGGCCATTTTTTCCGACTTGCTCTTCAGGTCCATATCGGGCTTGAATTCCTTCACAAGCATCTCATAGACATCATCCTGGATGCGGGCGTTGATGCTCTTATCGATTTCGACGCCCTTCTTGTGCAGGAATTCCTCGATGGTTTGCCTTCCCACGTTCAAATCTGCGATGACTTTACTGATCTTTATCGGCATATAATGACTTTTATCGGTTGGCTTCGGCAATATGCTTTCGGCTGATGTATTCTAATTAAAATAATGAGTAAAACCGCTGTATTTATCGCTCTGTATTATTCCTCAAACTCGGCGCGGAGCACTGCAAGCAGGTTGTCCACGGTGTCCTCCTCGAGGTCGGCACGGTCGATAATTTCCTGGCGCGGAATGCGCAGCACCGACTTGGCGGTGGCGAGGCCCACGTTCTTGAGTGCCTCGATTACCCACTCGTCCACCTCGTCCTTGAACTCGTCGAGGTAGATGTCTTCCTCGCCCTCGGTCTCCACATCGCGGTACACGTCGATGCTGAACCCGGTGAGGATGCTGGCGAGCTTGATGTTCAGGCCGCCCTTACCAATGGCGAGCGATACCTCCTCGGGACGCAGGAAGACCTCGGCATGCTTGTTTTCCTCATCGAGGCGGATGGACGAGATCTTGGCGGGGCTGAGGGCGCGCTGGATGAGCAGCTGGGGGTTGCTGGTGTAGTTGATCACGTCGATGTTCTCGTTGCGCAACTCGCGCACGATGCCGTGGATGCGGGCACCCTTGACGCCCACGCAGGCACCGACGGGGTCGATGCGGTCATCATAGCTCTCGACGGCGATCTTGGCGCGCTCGCCGGGGATACGGGCCACGGCACGGATGACGATGAGTCCGTCGTGGATCTCGGGCACCTCCTGCTCGAACAGGCGGCGCAGGAAGTTCTGGCTCGTGCGCGAAACGATGATCTTGGGGTTGTTGTTGGTGTTGTCCACCTTCTCGATGACGGCCCTCACGACGTCTCCCTTGCGGTAGATGTCGGTGGGAATCTGCTCCTCCTTGGGGAGCAGCAGCTCGTTCTTGTCATCATCCAGCAGCAGCACCTCGCGTTTCCACACCTGATAGACCTCTCCGGCCACCAGTTGTCCCTCAAGGGCCTTGAACTTGTTGTAGATGGCATCCTTTTGCAAGTCAAGGATCTTGCTGGCCAGGGTCTGACGCAGGTTGAGGATGGCGCGGCGGCCAAACTTGGCGAAGTCAATCTTGCGGGTATGATCCTCGCCCACCTCACAGTCGGGGTCATCGTCGGCCTGAGCGTCACTCAACGAGATTTGCTTGTTGGGATTCTCGACCTGCCCGTCCTCCACGACTTCCAGATTCTGGTAAATCTCGCAGTCGCCCTTGTCGGGGTTGACAATCACGTCAAAGTTGTCGTCGTTGCCGAACATCTTGGACAACACGCTGCGGAAGGACTCCTCGAGCACGCTGATGAGTGTGGTCTTGTCGATATCCTTAAGTTCCTTAAACTCGGCAAACTGTGCGGTCATGTTCACCGCTTCTTCTCTTTTAGCCATAATGTTATTACAGTTTTCAGTTTCCAGCTTCTCAGTCTCTGGCCCGGAGCGGGT
>Ga0310697_10007425_pt1 | contig 10330 bp, 8 predicted proteins | sample 172DNAGHGlowgp2_FD_203883 | JGI IMG/M metagenome (GOLD analysis project Ga0310697, IMG submission 203883) | Sheep rumen microbial communities from Palmerston North, Manawatu-Wanganui, New Zealand - 1728 DNA GHGlow gp2 (v2) (version 2) | ecosystem: Host-associated > Mammals > Digestive system >...
ACGATCACGCCGCCGATGATGTACCACCAGTTCTTCACGAACGTCGAGATGTCCACGAGCTTCTGCGTGAGCCAGGGGAGTTCCTTCCCGAAGCCGCTGAACATCTCCGCAAACACGGGCACGACGAACTGGATCAATCCGGCCGCGAGCAGCATGGCGATGCTGATGATCACGGTCGGGTAGGTCATCGCGCTCTTGACCTTCTTCCTCAGGCGCGACGACGACTGGAGAATTGCGGCGAGACGCTTCATGATGCCCGCGAACTCGCCGGACTGCTCGCCCGCAATGACCATGTTCACGTACATGTCGTCGAACAGCTGCGGGTATTCGGCGAGGCCGTTTGACATTGGCGCGCCACCCTCGATCACGTCGCACAGGTGCTGGAGCACCTTCTTGAACTCTTGGTCCGCGCACTGTTCGCCCAGCGTCTGGATCGACGCGAGGATCGTCATGCCCGCACCGAGCATCGACGCGAGCTGGCGCGTGAACGGGATGATTTCCTTGTTGCGGATGCGCTTCGCGCCCTTTACCTTGATTGCCTTTCCCATCATTCACCTCCCGTCACTTCAAACGCGGCTTCGAGCGACGTGATGCCCGCGCGCACCTTGCGCATACCGGCCTCCTTAAGCGTGACCATGCCCTCTTCGAGCGCGTATGCCTTAAGCTTTTCCGCGTCGCCGCCGCGTTCGATGAGACCGCGTATCTTCGGCGAAATCGGCAGAACCTCCATGAACGCGCCGCGTCCCTTGTAGCCGGAACCGTGGCACTTCGGGCAGCCGCCCGGACCGTACACCGTGACACCCTCGAACGGCGCGGGATCTACCTTGTTGGCCGTAAGCAGTTCCGCATTGACCTCCACGGGTTTCTTACAGAACGGACACAGCTTGCGGAAAAGGCGTTGCGCCTGCGCGAGGATTAGGGAACTCGCGAGCATGAACGGGGCGATCTGCATGTCGAAGAGACGCGCCACCACGCCCACGGCGTCGTTGGTGTGAAGGGTGGATAGAACGAGGTGACCCGTCAAGGCGGCCTTCACCGCGATGTCGGCAGTTTCGCCGTCGCGGATTTCGCCGACGAGCACGATGTCGGGGTCCTGACGCAGCACGCTTCGCAGCACGCCCGCGAACGTGAGGCCTACCGCCGCATTCACGTGTACCTGGTTGACGCCGGCGAGTTCGTATTCGACAGGGTCTTCGGCGGTGATGATGTTCACGTTGGGCGTGTTGAGGTCCTGAAGGCAGGAATAGAGCGTGGTCGTCTTACCCGAGCCGGTGGGACCCGTCACGAGGATGATGCCGTGCGGCTGCTCGATCGCGTACTTCATCGCCTTGTAGGCGTATTCGTCGAGTCCAAGCGACGCGAGGCCGGGCGCGAGGTTCGCCTTGTCGAGGATACGCATCACGACCTTCTCGCCGTGTACGGTAGGGAGGATCGAGACGCGCACATCGACTTCCTTGCCGATGGCTTTGATCTTGAAGCGGCCGTCCTGCGGTTTGCGACGTTCGGCGATGTCGAGCGCGCTCATGATCTTGATGCGGCTCACGACGGCGTTGTGGAGTGCCTTCGGCGGGGCGGGACGCTCCACGAGCTCGCCGTCAATGCGGTAGCGGAGGCGTGACGCATGTTCCAGCGCCTCGAAGTGGATATCGGACGCCTTCGTCTTCAGTGCCTCGATCATCATGGAGTTCACCATGCGGATCACGGGCGCATCTTCGTCCGAAGTGAGGGAGGCGTCGAGGACGTCCGACGCCTTCATCTCGGAGAGAACCTCGAGTTCGGACTCGTCGCCCTTCATGATGGATTCCATCGCGAGGGCGGGGTTTGAGGCGTCCCGAGCCGCCTTCAGGCGGGCGAGGGCGTCCGCAATCTGCTTTTCCGGGGCAACGCAGGACCAGATGTGTCCGTTTGCGGCGCGCGTGACCTCTTCCAGGGCTGGGAGGTTGAATGGGTCGGCAAAGGCGATCGTCAGGCGTCCGCCCAGCTTGGCGATCGGAACGGCCTTCGCCTTGATCCAGAAATCCTCATTTTTGCCACAAAGCAAATCCTGGTTGACCGTAAAGCTGTCTGGAAGGGACAGCGGCGCCATGTTGAAATAAGTTGCCGCAGCCAGCGTGAACGCTGCCGGGTCGACGAGATCCTTCTGCACGAGGTACTGCTCAAGCGGCGTTTTAGCTTCTGCCGCCTGCCGCGCGACTTCCTTGAGCTGTTCCGCCTCCAGCACCTTGCAGGCAAGCAACGCCTCGGAGAAGTTCCCGAAGTGAGCGTTTTTCTGCGTCTTCTTAATGGGTTTCAAAAGCATATTCAATATTTTAGCATAATCCGTGCCATCCGTCGGCACGAATTTTGCTATAATAGGAGTCGGAGAAAAGGAAAAATGGCTGAACAGGCGAATTCAAAGCTGCTCGAGGGCATTGCCTATTTCGAGAAAATGCTGAAAGTGATGCCGGGCGACCGCACGACGCTCGAGTTTCTTTCCGTTGCATACGAGCAGCTGGGCGATGTAGAGAAACAGCGGACGTCGCTTATCCAGCTGGCGGAGGCGTTGCTGCGGGAGAAGGACTACGATGCGGCGGAAGCGATTGGCGAGCGCCTGAGCGGGTTTTCCGAGACGGACGCGCAGGACATGGTGCGGCGGATCAAGTCCGTGCGGAATCCCGTCCAGCTGAAGGCCGTGGTGCGCCCGGGAGCCGGTACACCACCGAGGCGCGCCGTGGTGCATCCTGCGGGTGGCGGCTCGCCCGGCGAGCACGCCCAGCCAGGGAAGGAGGGCATCTCCCTCGCGCAGGTGGTGATGTCGGCGGTGAAGGCGGAGGCCGCTTTGATCCGCGACCTCTACGCCAAGAACGTTGTGGACGCCTCGGCGGCGGAAGTGGTGCAGAGGCACCTAGGTGGACTGCCGGAGGCGACGCGTCCTTTTCTCGTTTCCGCATTGGCGATTCTTGAAAAGGAGAGTGGTGGCATGGGCGAGAAGGCGGCGGTGTACATGGCGGACGCCGCGTCCGCGCCACCCATCCCCCTGCAGGCGTTCATGCCGTCGGCCGCGCTCGTGAAGCAGCTGCCGGAGGAGATCGTGCGCGTCCGCGGGGCGGTGCCGTTCGGGCGGCTGGGAGATACGCTGCTCGTCGCGGTGCTGAACCCGCTCGATACGGCGTTTCACGCGGAGGTAGAGCGTCTAGCGGGATGTCCCTGCCGCTTCTTCCTTGCAGACCCGCACACGACGGAGGATTTCCTTGAGAAGTACTTTGCCGAGAACGCGTAGGGCGAAACGCGGCGTCACGCTTGTGGAGGTGATGCTCGCGGCGTCCATACTCGCGCTGATGGTCCTCGCGCTGTTCGAGGGGATCGCCGTCTCGGCCCGCATCGCCCGCGAGAACGCGGAATATCTGCAGGCTGACGCCTACGCCTTCGACCTCGCCTGGAAGCGGTACAACGAGAACTACAGCTCGTTGCGGAATTTCGTCTCAGCCACCTCGCCCGAAAGGGTATTCCCCCCTGAGGAAATCACGGAAGAGGCCGCGCCCATGCTCTACCGTGCGGGGTCCACGGCAAAATCATATACGACAATTAGGCGCATCACGGATCCGTCCGATTCGTCAGTCGAGTTGGGCGTATTGATTTCGGTAGACGTTGAATGGGGGGCTGCTGGCGCGCGGCGGCGTCTTTCCGCAACGCACACGGCGACGGTGTTCAAGAGCGGGACGGAGGAAGGATGATGGTGGGCGGGGCGTCCAGACGCGGTTTCACGCTCGTGGAGCTGATGCTGACCACCACGATCTTCGCGGTGGTGATGGCCGCCGTGTCCAGCGCGTTCATCGGTGGGATACGCCTCCTGAAGGCGACGTTCGCGACGGCGGAGATGTCGCTTCGCGCGCGCGACTTGCGCGATCGGCTCCTTTTCCACGCGGCGCCGCCGCATAACGACACGATATGGGCGGGTCTTCTCTCCGGCACGAACAACAATGACGTTCTTGAGGGCAACGCCACCAAGATCCTCATGCACTGCGCTGCGTTCAAGCCCATCGACAATTCCGCCGTCGCCCAGACCATCCAGCTTGTGTTCAAGGATCCCGGCACAACCAAATGCAGTTTCTTCAGCGAGGACCGCTACGATGAACGCTGGCCGCATCGCTGGCTGAATCCCGGCGGAATGAACCTTCTTGCGGATTATGGCAGTTACACCCATGGTGCGAGTTACAGGCCTCCCAGCCCAATAACCGTGGCGAAAAACAGTAAAAACGAAGAGGACAAATCGCGGTTCTACATCCACCTCTCGGGACGTACTGACGTGGCGGGGCTGCCCATTAAGCACAACGAGCGCATCGTCGTGTCCGTGTTCGGACGGCAGCAGGAGACGCGCCCAGACGGGAAAGGAGGCCTGGACAAATGAAGGACCGGCATTCTTCCAAGGGCTTCGTGCTCGTGTTCTCGCTCGTCCTCGCCCTCTGCGCGGGTATCATCCTTGCGGGCACGCTCGGCTATGTCTCGTATGCCGCGCGGCAGAGCGCCGTGCAGGCGGCGAAGTCCTGCTGCCGCCTTGCGGCGATGAGCGCAGTCGAGAAGGTGAAGGAGGATGTGTACCTTACCTTCAAGCAACGCAATGGAAACAGGTCCGTCCTGGGCATCAACGTCTACAACTGGTTCACCTCTGGCTGGACCACCAACTCGATCGGCATGGGAGGCTTCGTCATCAACTTCGACGAGTCGCTCGTGCCGCTCCGCGCGCAAATGCCGGGGTTCACGGATTTGAGTGTGGGCCTCAGGACGGCGCCTGTAGCCGTCGGTAACCGCGCGGAGGTGACGTTCTACGGAACGGCCTCGCGTGTCACGGGCAACGGAATGCCGGTGAGCGTCACGATTTCCGAACGGGTGTCGTTCGGCGTGGACCGATCCAAGGTGTTCGACTACGCCTACTTCGTGAACAACTACGGCTGGTTCGAGGGATCCACGATCACGGCGAACGGCGCGGTGCGCGCGAACGGCGACATGTCGCTCTCGCAGAACCCTAAAGTGAACGGGGACGTCTACGGTGCCCGCAACGACGAACTGGGCGTGCCCGGCGACATCAAGAACGGCACGGGCACGATGGACAACAAGAACACCTACCGCAGCACGCAGTACGGTACGTCCAACCGCGCGCGCCCGCTCCAGAAGTCGGTGGACGACGGAGGCTACAACGCGCCGGACACCGTGACCCAGGCGGATCTCACGGCACGCCTCCACGGCAATCTTTCCGAGGGGCTTGACATGCCGTGGATATCGGAGCTGAACTCATACATTGAATATGGCAAGGAACTGAAATCAACCCTGTCGCAGGGCGGCACCTACTACATCAACAACGCAAATTCCGGCGATCCGAACTATGGCTATTACCAGGGAACGGGGCCATCGGGCGATCCTAGCCTCCCGGACAACCACGCGCTTGTACTGGAAGGTACGCAGGCCAATCCCATCAAGCTCAACGGCCCGGTGGTCGTCTCGAACGACGTGGTGATCAAGGGCTACGTGACGGGACAAGGCACGATCTACTCGAGCCGCAACATCCACATCGTGGGGAACATCCAATATCTCAATCCGCCGAACTGGGCCAACAAGGAGGCGGCGTCAAACAACGGAAACTCCACCAAGGACCTCCTCTGCCTTTCCGCGAAGGGAAACATCGTGATGGGCGACTGCACGTCGTCGAGCTGGCTGGACACCACGCTCAAGAAAGTGCTTACGCAGCAGCCATACGTGCAGCCATACGGTTGCGCGCAGGCGGACGACGGAACGTGGATCGACGGCGACATCGGCTATCCCACGGCGGGCAAGACCGTGTTCGAGGGCAACTACACCGCAGCCGACGGAGGGAACAAGGTGGCGCAACAGGCGGTTTACAGGCAGGAACGGGATCGGTGGGGACGCATGCAGAACGTCCTAGACCATTACGAATACAAGTCCGCAACGGGCCGCCGCTACTACGACAGCGTCGTGGCACCGAATGAAATTTCCTCGCGCGCGTCCACCATTACGCAGATTGACGCGGTTCTTTACAACAACCACGGCATCTTCGGCAAGCTGGGCCAGTGTACGATCAACGGTTCGCTGGTGTGTCGCAACGAAGGCATGATCTTCAGCGGAAAACTCTACCTGAACTGGGACTATCGCCTCTACTCCGGTTCACCGGAAAACGTGATGAACCAGCTTGTTGGAATGCCGCTTGGCACGGGCAAGCCGAAGGTCCTCTTCTGGCAGGAGGTGCCGTAGAAAGTATCGGATGAGCGATGATTGAAGCAAACGAAAACATCGATCTGGTGACGATGCGCCGTCAGCAGGAAGTCCAGCAGGCGCAGCATTCGTACCAGCAGGCCGTCTCGGAGGGACGGCTTGCCGTGCGGCCGCGTCAGGGTGAGACCACTGGGAGGGCCGCGCTTGTCGCGACCGATTATGGTGGTGCGGGTAGGCAGGTCACGACAAGCGCGGCCATCCCGGAAGTCACGACAAGCGCGGCCCCCACACAGGTCGCGACAAGCGCGACCCTCCCGGCGGACCCAGAGGTTGCGTGGCGGCATACGCGGCTGGCGATTACGGCGGGGCTGGTCCTGCTGTTGCTTGTTGTCTGGATATGGCAGAAAAAATCGGGGAGGTAGGGGATGTTCCTGAAGACACTGAGGAAAAAGAATGACGTGCTGCACAAGGTGCGGCACTCGATCCGCACTCGCTACTCGCTGGCGACGGCGTTTTTCCTGTTGACGATACTGGGCCTGTTCTACATTGGCGGGCGCATAGTGCTAGTACACCTCGTGAAGGACGCCGAGACGCAGGTGCGTGAGATCGGCACAGACATCAACCGCCTGGCGATTCGCAACGCCGAGAAGGTCAAGCAGTACATGGAGACGCTCTCTCCGGAGCAGACGACGCTTCCCATAAACACGTACCTCGGCCTTTTCGACGGCAACCACGTGGCGTTGGCCTTGAGGCTGGACGCAAACGGGCATTTCGTCGAGGGTTTTGTGGCGGAGGGCCATTCGGGGGCCGCCTTGCGCGCGAAGGACGTGGCGTCGTACAAAAAGCATTTCCCGCTTTGGGTGAAGTCGTGCGTGGAAAAGAACGGGCGGGTGTCCGCGCCTCTCTCCGCCAATCTCCTCCGCCTTCGCGGCAATTCCTACTACGTGGCGCTGATTCGAGGGGCCGACGGCCGCTTCCTGGCGCTTGGCATGCCGTTCGACCCCACGCGCTTCACGGCCCAGATGAACGAGGTGTTCGCGGGCATGGAGCTGCATGTGTCCAACGGCAAGACGGAGGCCAGCGCCGTGCCTGTCACGCATGTGGGGACTAAGACGGAGCGGCAGCAGTCGTTCGGGCTGTCGTCGATGGTGTCGGAGGCTTTTGAGTTCTACTCCGGCGGATTCTGGAAACTGGGCGAGAACCCGTTCGAGGCCGTATACACCATCCGCGACATCGCGGGGCGTCCGGTGTCGCGGCTGTCCGTATCATTGCCGCAGACGTTCTCAAACGCGGCCGGGGCCGCCATCGGGCGGCTGACGCTTTTTGTGACGGTCGTGGGCATACTGCTCGTGCTTCCCATCTTCTGGGCCCAGAGCCGGATGCTGCTGAACCCGCTCACGAAGATGACGGAATGCGTGCGGCAGGCGCGCGAGCACTGCGGGGAGGCGGATTGTCCGCGCCTCGACTGGCGCGGGGACGACGAATTCGCCGAACTGGCCTTCTCGGTGAACGCGCTGATCGAGACAATCTCGAACCGCACGCTGGCCATCGCCCAGGTCGAGAACAGGCAGAAGGCCATGATCAACGGAATGCCGGACGGCCTCTTCATCTTCGACAGGCAGCACAGGCTGATCTCCGTCATCAAGCAGCCGGACGGAGTCGAACCCGTGCCGGGCCTTGCGGAGGGCAGGCCGGTCGACGTGACAGTGTTCGGGCGTCCGGGCGTGGACGCGATAGGGCAGGCCATAGACGGCGTAGTCGCCGGCGGCGGCGTACGCAGCGTCATGCTCGACACGGGGAGCGGACGCCATGCGCGCTACTTCGACGTGCGCCTCGCGCGCATGGACGAGCTGTTCGCGCTCGCCATCGCGCGCGACGCCACCCAGTACAGGCGCGAACACGCGCGGCGTCTCGCGGCGGAGGTGCGCCTTTCGCACGCGAGCAAGCGGGAGTCGCTTACGCTGCTCGCCGGTTCCATCGCGCACGACATGAACAACGTACTCGCCGCCATCAACAACACGGTCGAGATCACCTGGATGGAGGAGACGGATCCCCTGGTGATAGACGCGCTCAACACGATCCGCGATGCGATCCGCCACGGCACCTCCATGACGCGCGAACTAATGGCGTTCGCGGGGGAGACGAAAGTGGAGTTCAAGCCCATGTCGCCGTCCGCTCTTGTACACGACGCCCACCGCCTCGTGGATGGCATCGTGGGCGAACACGTTACCGTCACGTATGACGTGGCGGACGGTCTGCCAGCCGTGGACGTGGACATTGACCAGATGTGGAAGGTGTTCCTCAACCTTGTCAAGAACGCCAACGAGGCGATGGGCGGCGCGGGACAGATTTCGATTTCCGCGCGGGCGTTCACGATGACGGAGGACCTTGTAGACGACTTCATCGCGTCAAGGCCGCTCGCGCCGGGCGCAGGCGTGGTGTTCCAGTTCTCGGATACCGGCCCCGGCGTGACGCCGGAGTTCCTGAAGAGGATGTTCGATCCTTATGTGTCCACGAAATCGACAGGACATGGCTTGGGCTTGGCCACGGTACTGTCGATCATCGATGCACACCATGGCGGAATACACGTCACGTCCACCCTCGGCTCGGGCACGACGTTCCAGATATTCCTTCCGGCGTCAAAGGCCGTGCCGGCAGGGGATGCCACCGACACCGTCGCCGACGACCCGACCTCCGTCGCGCAGTTCGCGGGCGGCGCACGGGAGGTGCTCGTGGTCGACGACGACGTGACGCTTCTGAAGACTACTGCGATTCTGCTGAAGGTGCTGAAGTACCGCGTGTTCACGGCGAAGGGGCATCGTGATGCGTTGGACATCTTCCGCCGCCATGCGCCGAACCTCTCGTGCGTTGTGATGGACGCCAATCTCGGGGAGACGGACTCGGTGCGCCTCTTGGGAAGTTTCCGGTCAATCGCGCCGAACATTCCGGTGATTGTGTCGTCAGGCTACGCTTCCGAGAAGATACGGGTACAGTTCGCCTCGCAGCCTTACAACGCCTTCCTAGCCAAGCCCTACACGCTCGACGAGATACAGAAAACCCTCGAATCACTGAAAACCACTTAGCATTCACGCGCGGCCGCGCTTGTCGCGTCCGCCAGGAGGAACGCACAATGAACATCCAACGCAGAGACTTCCTTTTCATGGGCGCGGCAGGTACCGCGTTTGCCGCACATGCCGCCAAGTCAACGACGCCGATAGAGCAGGCGGACTTCCGCTACGGGCTCACCCGCGTGAACGACGTGCTCAAGAAGGAGTGCGAGCGACGCGGCATCACCATCACCGACTGGCACATCCATCTCCGCGGCGGCATGACCGCTGAAATGGCCGCTGAACGCGAGAAGGCGAGCGGTATCCGCAGTGGAGTGCTGGAGAACCACGGACGCGAATGGCCGCTCTGCACCAACGAGATTCTCGCCAAGTTCATCGCCGAGGCGAAAAAGGCGCGCGTGGACGGACGAGCCTTGCCTGTTGGCATACAGGCGAACGACCGCGACTGGTACCGTCAGGTTTCCCCCGAAAACCGTGCAGCGCTAGACTATGTCCTTGCCGACACGATGATTATGGGCACTGGCCCTGACGGCAAGCCGCAGCGGCTCTGGCTCCTGAAGGAGCCGATTGCCGATCCCGATGCATGGATGGAGCGTTACATGGCGCACAACCTTCAGGTCCTCGACGAGCCGATCTCAATACTCGCGAACCCCACCTACCTGCCTACATGCATTGCCGGGGAATACGACCGACTCTGGACCGAAGATCGCATGCGCAAGGTCATAGCGAAGGCGGTGGAAAAAGGCATTGCGCTTGAAATCCAGGCGGAGTCGCCGTTCCCGCGCGCGAAGTTCCTCAAGCTCGCTAAGAAGATGGGCGCGAAGTTCAGCTTCGGCACGAACAACTTCAACCCGAAACCGAAAGACCTATCCCGCTGGCTTGAGGTCATCGACTGGCTCGACCTTACCGGCGATGACATCTGGCGTCTCAAACGGTAGGGCGGGATTTTCGGGACAATCGTTTCACCCTAAATTCCTCATTTCGATTTACCACTCCATGTTATATCTCACGCAGAGGCGCGGAGAGGCAGAGTTCGCAGAGGTTATCCCATTGCTTGA
>Ga0310697_10007427_pt1 | contig 10327 bp, 7 predicted proteins | sample 172DNAGHGlowgp2_FD_203883 | JGI IMG/M metagenome (GOLD analysis project Ga0310697, IMG submission 203883) | Sheep rumen microbial communities from Palmerston North, Manawatu-Wanganui, New Zealand - 1728 DNA GHGlow gp2 (v2) (version 2) | ecosystem: Host-associated > Mammals > Digestive system >...
TGGTTTCAATAAAAAAAGAAAGCGAGAGGCCTTATTTCGTGCCCGTCCCGCCACCAAAGGCCTTCGCATGCCCATACTGCCAAAGACGAGCAACCGATAGACCTCGCGCCGATATGTAAAGCCACCCTAAGCCGCCAGCGGGCGGCGTGAGGATGGTGCATTTACACACCTGTGAGCGTCAATTGTTGCAATGACCTTGTGGCAGTAATGAAGTTGCGAAGTTCTTAGTGGCCAAAGAACAAAGCGTGTCAATAAACGCTTTCTTGTTACCTAATGTCCTCATTGCGTAATCAATCGGTCACCGCTGCGACACTCCGCAATGAATTGCTGCAAAATTACAAAAAAAAACGTAGAGACGCAATATTTTAACGTGAGTTCGATGAAAATAAAGTATTGATACTTAATTAGTCCGCTTTGTAGAGACGCAAAATTTTGCGTCTCCCAGCGATAGATGCTACTACAACGCCAGCCCGGAGACGCAAAATTTTGCGTCTCTACATGGTGTAGATGGTAACTGACTGAAGGACAGAGTGTGATTTCGTCGAACTCACGTTATTTTACGTCTCTACGGTTTGCAATAGTTATCTGGTAGTGGTTAATTCCAGCTTTCGGCCAGCAGGTAGTCGATCAGCGAAGTTACATCGCTGATGTCGATGCTTCCGTTAAGGTCGCAATCGGCTGTGCTTGAGCTTCCTGAATCGCTCAGCAGCATGTCGATCAGGCTGGTGACGTCGGCTATATCGACATTGCCGTCCTGATTCACGTCACCACGCAGCGTCTGTACCTTCTGATAAGCAAAGGTGGCAGCAGGCATGAAGGGAACAAGCTCTGTGTCAAAGCCGCTGTACCACATGCTGTTATATGCGGCACAAGGATACTCGGTCGGCGTGCCGTAGAAGTGGGTTTGGTTATAATTGGTTGTGCCAGCTTCGGTGACGATGCAATCCACAAGCAGATTGCCGCCATTGTACTCAAAGGGCTCGTCAAAGTAGAATACAAACTCATCGCTGTTGAGCACAGGACTCATGGTAGCAACGGGTGTCAAATCGGTCATCATTTCGGCTGATGCAAAAGCTTCGTCATTCACCACCTTGAGCGAGAGCTGAATCGTGCCTCCGTCCATTTGCACTTGATCCATCACGTGGAAGTGCAGGCCAACAATCTGGGTGCCCACCAGGTCGCGCAACATGCGCTCGGGATAGATGATTTGGCCCTGGGTGCCCACGATGTCGATGTCGGCACCATAGATGGGTACATAGCTGGCGTAGTCGGTGCTGTCACCAACCATCACGTCGGTGGCGGCTTCGAGGGCGCTGCCATGCAGAATTACCTTGTGGATTCCTGCTTCGCCGCAGTCAACGGTGAGTGTGCCAGTGTAGTCGCCGGCAGCTGTCGGGGCAAAGGTCACAGGCACTTCAAGCGTGCCGCCAGCGGGAATCATGGCGTTGGGCGTATGTGCAATGAAGGGAGCATCGGCGCTAAATGTGGGAGAGAACGCTTCAAGGCCGGTATTGGATACAACAACGGTCTGGACGTTCTCGCGGTTGGCGCGGATGGTCTTGAAATTCAACTCAAAGGGCAAGACCTTGGCGCTATAGTCATCAGACGTGCCATAGTCAAAGGTGGTCTTGGGCAAGAACTTGTTGAGCTCGCCGCGGGTAAAGGCGTTGTAATTCTCAGGTCGTTCACCCAGATAGCCGATAAAGCAGTAATCGGATGCCACCTCGTTGATGATGGTTTCAAACACGAGGTTACCGCCCTTATAGTAGTATGGAGTATCGAAGACAATCTTGATTTCGCTAGCGCCTTCTTCCATCGTGATCGTTGCCACTGGGGTCATGTCCTCGACATACTTGAGGTCGGTGTAGGTTGACTTGTCGGTCTCGCCCAGCGACACTTGGATGCTGCCGCCATGCACCGTGATGGGGCTATCGGCATAGAATGTCATCGAGTTGATGACCTCTCCCGTCATTTGTGACAGGCTGCTGGCTGGATACATGACCTGCGTCCTGGTGCCCACCTCGTCAAGATAGACATTGTTGATGGGGATGGTGTTGCTCAAATGAGACTCGCCAAACACGGTGAACGTCACGTTGCCCAGTGCTGGCATGATGGTAGCTGCTGCTAGGAGTGCAGCCGATAAAAGTCTAAATCTGTCGGTCATAATTAATAATTGGTTAATTGGTTAATAATGAATCGTAAGTGTATGGTTATGCGTGAAGATGAGGTGTATCAATATAGTTTTAAGTAACGCGCCATCCGCATCAATAGTCATCAATGCGGGTGGCGTGTTTGGGTAAGGCAAGCCATCGGCTTGCTTGTGGGTTTTTAGAACTGGCGGGCAGCTGTGAGGGTCACCTCGCTCAGGGTGGGGTGTCCGTGGATGCTGCTGGTGAGCAGATCGATGGTAGCACCGGCGTTCATGGCGGTGACCACTTCCTGGATGAGGTCGGCCGCATGAGCGCCACAGATGTGGCAACCCACAATCTGGCGGGTGCCGTTATCGACAATCATCTTCAAGAGGCCGTCGGTCTCGTTCATCGCTACAGCCTTGCCGTTGCTGCGGAAGAATGCCTTCTTCACCGTCACGTCAAGACCGCGTTCGGCACACTGATCCTCGGTCAGACCCACCATGGCCAGCTCGGGAACGGTGAACACGGCACTGGGCACGATATCGAGCTTGATGTCATCGGCCTTACCCATGATGGCGTGCAAGGCGCGCTGACCCTGTGCGCTGGCGGCATGGGCAAGCATCATGCGACCGTTCACGTCGCCAATGGCATACACGCCCTTGACGTTGGTCATCATGTTGTCGTCCACCTCGATGCCGCGCCGGCCAACGGTAACGCCCAGGGTGTCAAGTCCTTGGGGTAGAACGGGCTGGCGGCCAACCGACATGAGCACCTTCTCGGCAGTCACGCTCTGGGCCTTGCCCTTGAGCTCATAGGATACGGTAAAGCCGTCCTCGCCCTGGCTGATGCCATTGACGGCGGCGCTGGTGATGATCTTGATGCCTCGCTTGCTCAGGACAGTCTTCAGGCGCTTGGCCACATCCTTGTCGAACGGGGGCAGAATCTCCTTGCAGTACTCGATGACGGTCACCTCGACGCCAAACGTGCTGAACACGGCGGCAAACTCCATGCCGATGACGCCTCCACCCACGATGCACAGGCTCTTGGGCAATGTTTCCATGGCCAGGATGTCATCGCTGGTCATCGCCAGGTCGGCACCCTCGATGGGCAAGCCGCGCGGAGCCGAACCGGTAGCGATGATGATGTTCTTGGCACTGTATTCCTCACCACCCACAACGATGGTATTGGCATCCTTGAGTACGGCCTCGCCCTTGATGGCGGTGATGCCTGGTGCGCCCATCAGCATCTCCACGCCCTCGCGCAACTGCTTGACAACAGCTTCCTTACGCTCAAACACTGGCGCGTAGTCAAATGTCATTTCGCCGGTCTTCACGCCCCACACCTCGGCCTCGCGCATCAGGTTGACAACCTCGGCATTGCGGCACAACGCCTTGGTGGGAATGCAACCGCGGTTCAGGCAGGTGCCTCCCATCTGGTCACGCTCGACGATGGCGACGGTCAAGCCATGGGCAGCAGCATCGGCAGCGGTCTCATATCCGCCAGGACCTGCTCCTATAATAATAATGTCAAACATAATGTCTGTTCAAATATTAGGGAAATACTAAAGACAAGAAAGACAAATAAGACAAATAATAAATGAAATTGTCTTTCTTGTCTTTCTTGTCTTCTAAACTGAATTACTGGTTGTCGGCAACGAGCTCACGCCAGGTCACAATGGGGTGCAATGCGGCCTGCGTATCGTCCAGACGACGCACGGGCGTGTTGTGAGGCGCGGTCTTCACCATCTCGGGATCGTCCTTGGCCTCCTGGGCAATAACACGCATGATGCGGATGAACTCGTCCAGGGTCTGCTTGCTCTCGTTCTCGGTGGGCTCTACCATCAGGGCCTCGTGGAACAGCAAGGGGAAGTAGATCGTGGGTGCGTGGAAACCGTAGTCCAACAGGCGCTTAGCCACATCGAGCGTGGTGACGCCAGTGGACTTGTCCTTCAAGCCGTCATAGACAAACTCGTGCTTGCACACGCCACCGATGGGCAGCTCGTACACGTCCTTCAACGATTCCTTGATGTAGTTGGCATTGAGCGTGGCCAGCGGGCCTACCCACTTGAGCTGGTCACGGCCCAGGGTCAGGATGTAGGCAAGGGCGCGCATCATCACGCCGAAGTTGCCCAGGTGACCGCTGATGCTGCCAATGGACTTGTCGCTGCACTCGAGCTTGAAGTAGTCGTAGTCCTCTTCTTCGACCTTAATCACACGGGGGTTGGGCAACAGGTGCTCCAGACCTTCGCGCACGCCAACGGGACCGCTACCGGGACCTCCGCCACCATGAGGTGTCGAGAAGGTCTTGTGCAGGTTGATGTGCATGATGTCAAAGCCGATGTCACCGGGACGCACCTTGCCCAGCATGGGGTTGAGGTTAGCGCCGTCATAGTACATCAAGCCGCCGCAATCGTGAACCGCCTTGGCAATCTCGCCGATGTTGTGCTCAAAGATGCCCAGCGTGTTGGGATTGGTCATCATCATGCCGGCGATGGTGTCGTCGAGCAGGGGACGCAGGTCATCCACATCCACGGTGCCGTCGGGACGGCTCTTCACCACCACGACATCGAGGCCGCACACTGCCGAGCTGGCGGGATTGGTGCCATGGGCACTGTCGGGGATGATGACCTTGGTGCGCTTCATGTCGCCACGCTCCATGTGGTAACCGCGCATGATCATCAAACCGGTCAACTCTCCATGAGCTCCGGCATAGGGGTTCAAGGTGAACTCCTTCAAACCCGAAATCTCGGCCAGACTGGTCTGCAGGAAGTAATATACAGCAAGGGCTCCCTGAGTGGTCTCGGGGTTCTGCAGGGGATGCAGGCCCGTGAACTCACGGTGGGCAGCGATTTCCTCGTTGATCTTGGGATTATACTTCATCGTGCACGATCCCAGGGGATAGAAGCCCGTGTCAACACCAAAGTTGTTGTTGCTCATGTTGGTATAGTGGCGTACAACGCTCAGCTCATCCACCTCGGGCAGCAACGGCGCATTCTCGCGCATCAGTTCCTGGGGCAGGTCGCCCAACTTGTACTCGGCACACTTGTTCTCGGGCAGGGAATAACCCTGACGGCCATTCTGTGACAACTCAAATATGAGTTTACCGTAAAAAGTGTTATTCATAATCTTTACTTGCCCTCCTTTTCTTCGTTAAAGGTTACACATGCGTCAACAAGGTCATCACAGTCCTCACGGCTATAAGTCTCGGTCACGGCGAGCAACAACGTGTCGTCGGCAATCTTGAGACCACACTGCAGGTACTCCTCGTTGCAGTACTCTTGCAACTCATCGATATTGAGCTTGGTCTTTACGGCAAACTCATTCAAGAAGGGCTTGCCAGGATAAGCCATCTCAAACAGGCCGGTCTTCACCAGACTCTCGGCCAGATAATGCGCATTACTGTAGCTGATGGAGTTCACCTCCTTCAACCCCTTGGCGCCCATCAGACCCATATAGATGGTCACATACAGGGCCATCAGGCTCTGGTTGGAGCAGATGTTGCTCGTGGCCTTCTCACGGCGGATGTGTTGCTCGCGGGCCTGCAACGTCAGGACAAAGGCACGCTTGCCATCGGCATCCTTGGTAGCACCAACGATGCGGCCCGGCATCTTGCGGATCAGCTTCTTGGTCGTGCACAGGAAGCCCACGTAGGGACCGCCATAGTTCAAGGGGATACCCAGGCTCTGGCCATCGCCCACTGCAATGTCGGCACCCCACTCGGCTGGCGTCTTGACAACGCTCAGGGCGGTTGCCACGCAGTTCATGATGAGCAACGCCTTGTGCTCGTGGCACATCTCGGCTACACCGGTGTAGTCTTCCAGAATACCATAGAAGTTGGGCGTGGCAACGATCACGCCTGCCACATCGTCCTTCTCGAGCTCTACCTGGAGGGCCGCATGGTCCATCACGCCTTCAACGGCGGGTACCATGTCGATCTGGATACCCTGGTACTTGGCGTAGGTCTTCACCACGCGCAGCACGTAGGGGCTCAGGGTCTCGCTCACCAGTACGCGCTTGCGCTTCTTGGCGTTGGAGACGGCCATCATCATGGCCTCGGCGGTAGCTGTCGTGCCGTCATACATGGAGGCATTGGATACTTCCATGCCGGTCAACTCGGCCATCATGCTCTGGTACTCAAAGATGTATTGCAGGGTACCCTGCGAAATCTCGGCCTGATAGGGCGTGTAGGCGGTGAGAAATTCGCTGCGCTTCAAGATATCTTGTACAACGGCGGGGCTGTAGTGGTCATAGTAGCCTGCACCCAGGAAGGTGCGCATGGTGATATTGCCCATGCCCAGATCGTCAAAGAAGCGGCGAACTTCAATCTCGCTCATCGACTCGGGAAGCTCATACTCCTTCTTGAGCTGGAGCTCCTGAGGCACGTCCTGATAGAGGTCGTCCAGCGATTTGACGCCTGCCGTGCTCAGCATGGCCTTCATCTCATCGTCGGTGTGCGGAAAAAATTTATAACTCATTATTTATCAGTTTACAGTTGTCGGTTAATTCTTAACTCCTAACTCCTAACTTCTTACTCTCAATCACTCGCCAATCATGGCCTTGTAGGCTGCTGCATCCATCAGGTTCTCAAGCTCGCTCTTGTCGCTCAGCTCAACCTTGATGATCCAGTTCTCAAAGGCATCCTTGTTGATCAGGCCGGGCTCGTCCTCGAGGGCGTCGTTCACCTCGACAACGGTACCGCTAACGGGGGACATCAGGTCGCTGGCTGCCTTGACACTCTCTACAGCACCAAAGTCCTCACCTGCGGTAACCTCATCGTCCACCTCGGGCATGTCAACATAAACCACGTTACCCAGCTCGTGCTGTGCAAAGTCGGTGATACCAATGAAACCGAAGTCGCCTTCTACCTTTACATACTCATGTGACTCGCTGTAATAGAGTCCGTCGATAATCTTACTCATTGTGTTATAAAAATTAATTAGTTAAATATGTTTTTTGTTTTAAATCTCTTCTTGAAAATCACTCCACTAGAAACTAGAAACTAGAAACTAGGGACTAGAAACTAGAAACTAGAAACTAGAAACTAGGGACTAGAAACTAGAAACTAAATCACTTCTTATAATTAGGAGTATAGAAGCGTTTCTTCACCACGGTGGCGGGGAACACTTTCTTGCGGATGCGCACGCTCAGCGTGTTGCCCAGGGCGCCAACGGCACGGTCAACCAGTGCAAATGCCACGCTCTTGTCCAGCGAGATGCTGTGATAGCCGGTGGTGATATAACCCACTACCTTCTCGCCATCGAGCACCTCATAGCCATGGCGGGGAATAGCCTTGCCTTCGAGTTCCAGACCCACGAGCTTCTTGGGGGTGCCTTCGGCCTTCTGCTGGGCACAGGCATCACGACCAATGAAGCCGCCTTCCTTGTCGAGCTTCACAAACATGCCAAAGGTGGCTGCGATGGGCGAAATCTCGGGTGTCAACTCGTCGCCATACAGGGGCAGACCGGCCTCAAAGCGCAACGTGTCGCGGCAACCCAGACCGCAGGCCTGTACGCCGGCTTCCATGAGCTTGTCCCACATCTTGCAGATAATAGCGGGATCGGCATATACCTCAAAGCCGTCCTCTCCAGTGTAACCGGTACGGCTCACGATGATGGTCTTGCCGTCATATTCCAGCTTCTTGAACGTGTAGAACGTCAAGTCGGTAGTGTCGATGCCCAGCACGGCACCCATGGTCTTCTCGGCCTCGGGACCTTGTACGGCAATCTGGCCGTAAAGTTCGCTCTGGTGGTCAACCTTCACGTCAAAGTTCTTGGCCTGTTCCATGATCCAAGCCACGTCCTTGTCGATGTTGGCGGCGTTGATCACGAGGAAATAGTCGTTGTCGTCAACGCGGTAAACCAGCAGGTCATCAACGGTGCCTCCGTCGGGGTAAAGCATCATACCATACAGGATCTGGCCTGCCTTGATGGCGGTGATGTCGTTGGTGAAAATGTAGTTGGTGAATTTGGCGGCATCGGGACCGGTGATTTCAACCTCACCCATGTGAGACACGTCAAAAACACCCACCTTGTGGCGCACAGCATTGTGCTCGGTGGTGATATCTACATACTGGATGGGCATGTCGTATCCTGCAAAGGGGGACATGAGAGCGCCTTGCGCTACGTGCCTGTCATGCAGACAGGTAACTTTGATTTCTTCAGTCACGGTTTAAAATGGTTTTTAAGTGTTGGTTAATAGTGTTATTAATTGTTCGTTTGTTAAATTCAGTATCCATTGGCCTGCATCATAGCCGGCAAGGGCTGTGTGCAGGTTTACGGTTGCAAGTTTCACGCCACGCAGCTTGTCGAGCAATACTTCGTGTACGTCGGCACGCAATGGCAGGAAATCACCGGTCAACTGCAAGTCGTGGATAGCGCCATGACGCAGCTCGATGTTGGCCTCAATGCTACCCACACCCTCGATGCGGCCGCCACGGGTGACCTCACACCGCGGGTCGTTGCCACGCAGGAAACTGGGCTCCAGATAGGGCAGGGTCAAGCGTTCGATCTCGGACACATCATCGGTCGTGAGCTGGATCTCTCCATCACACAGGGTCTTACGCACATGATGCTTAAACGCCTCGATATCCATCGACAGGTGCTCTCTCAGGGTAGTGATATGACTCCTCACCGACTGCACACCCTTGCTGGTCAACTTCTCGCGCGACGGGGTGATGGCGTTGAGCATGTGCTCCATGTTGGTGTCATAGAGCATTGTGCCATGCACGATGCTGCGTCCCGGGATGTGGTAAAACGCATTGCCGCTCACCTTGCGACCGTCGATCAGCACATCATTGCGGTCGCTGGCGGTGGCATTCAGCCCCAGCCCGCGTAACATGGAAGCCACCGCTGTGGTGTAACGAGAGAAGGTGGTCTGCACTTCATCGCTGCGGGTGATATAGCTAAACATGATGTTATCACGGTCGGCATACACACAGCCACCACCGCTGCGGCGACGGTAGAATGCAATGCCGTGCTCACGGCAGTACGCCTCGTTCACCTCGCTGCCCATCAGCTGGTTGCGGCCGAAGATGACCGTCGGCTCCACCTGCCACATGAAGAAGATGTCATCTTCTCCAATGATATGCGCAGCAAACTCCTCCATCGCTAGGTAGAAAGGGAGGATGCGCGTCGCGTTGTCAGGCAGACTAAGGTATTTCATCATGTCTTCTAAACTTCACCACAAAAGTAATCCAAATTCCCCACATTATAAAATAATAACTCAAAATAATTATTAAAACACTCGATTCCCCCGTTTATTGACGTAAAACGGGGCCGTCACTTCATAGTAACAGCCCCGCTTGTGTTGTCCTGTGGGCGGCGGCTTGGCCGCCGTGTGCGTTAGTGTCGAGTTAGTGTCTAGTAGCACTTGATGCGGTACATGAAGCCGAGCTCTACTCGGTTGGTGTTATAATCCTGCAAACCGCATGCCTTGTTGAAGTCGTACCTGTGGCCCAGGTAGGCGAGGAACACGCGGAAGTCCAGTTTCTTGGGCATCGGCCAGTACTCTATACTGCCCAGATAGCCGATCGACTTGCGGTAGTTGTGCAGGTCTTCGATCTTGGCGATGCTGGTGGTCTCATACGTCCCCTTGAGCATCAGGTTCCACTTGGGGGCAAACTGCCAGTTCATCTTGGCGATGAAGGTGTGGCTGTGCACCTTGCCCAGGTGGGTCGAGCCGGGAGCTATCATGTCCTGCAGGTCGGTCGTGGCATAGTGCAGGCGGTCCACGTCGTCCCATTCGCCGAAGTAGTCAAAGTACAACTGATAGTTCGGCAGGTTCAACCTTTGGCCCAGGGTGATCATGCGCGAGTACTTGTGCTTGGCTTGGGTCTGGATACCCCATGCCCAGCGAGTCTGCAACTGGTCGTGCAGGAAGTTGCCGTTCCAGTTCAGGATGTAGGTGAACGGGGCGCGGCTGCGGCTCAGTTTCTCGGGCTTCAGCAGGTCGTTGGTCACGATCTGAGGATCAGGACCCAGATCCTCGGTAAACGAGCCGTTATAACTATTGGTGATCTGGAAGGCCACTTCCTGGGTCGGGGTGGGGTGGTAACTCACCATCGCACCGGCCATGAAGATGTCCATCATGTCAATCAGGTCGCTGTAGCGGTAAATCTCCATGGGGTTCTGGTCATACTCAAATCCGCCCCATATCTGGCACAACTTACCGGCGGCAATATCTACCTTGCTGCTGGGA
>Ga0310697_10007428_pt1 | contig 10327 bp, 6 predicted proteins | sample 172DNAGHGlowgp2_FD_203883 | JGI IMG/M metagenome (GOLD analysis project Ga0310697, IMG submission 203883) | Sheep rumen microbial communities from Palmerston North, Manawatu-Wanganui, New Zealand - 1728 DNA GHGlow gp2 (v2) (version 2) | ecosystem: Host-associated > Mammals > Digestive system >...
AGCGCGGCTCGCTTCAGGCTGCGCAGGCGGGCATGGTGGCGCTCTGCTACGACCCCATCGACCAGGGGGAGCGCGTGCAGTGCCGCAAGAACCCGAACCTCTGGAGCTGCGGCGCACACAACAACGTGGGACGCCGCGCAGAGCTGCTCGGCTGGAACACGGCGCGCTTCCGCACGTGGGACGGCATCCGCGCGCTGGACGTCCTCGCGTCGCGTCCTGAGGTGGATCCTTCCCGCCTCGGCGTGATGGGACACTCTGGCGGCGGCACGATGTCCTCTTGGATCATGGCACTCGACGACCGCATCGCGTGCGCCGCCCCGAGCGGTTTCCTCTCCACGGTGCGCACCGTGTGTGAGCAGTGCGGCCCGCAGGACGCGGAGCAGTTCGTGTTCGGCGAGCTCGCGTTCGGCTTCAACCATCTCGGCCACATCCTCCTGCGTGCGCCGAGTCCCGCGCTGTTCTGCTCCTCGCATGGCGACTTCTTCCCGTTCTCGGGCGTGGTTGAGACGTCGCGGCGCGCCCGCGCGGTGTACGCGATGCTTGGCAAACCGGATGCCTTCGCGCTCTCCGACACGATCGGCCCGCACCACTGGCACGAGTCCACGCGCACGCGTGCCATCGCGTGGATGAACCACTGGCTGCAGGGCGGCCCCGCCCCCGCGCCGATGCAGACGCACCGCAACCTCCAGTTCGGCTTCGACTACAAGAACGTGGATACCGGCCTCGCCTACGAGGCGAAAGGCCTCGCGCACATGCGCAAGACCAAATGGGAGGCGAGCGCCACGCCCACGGGCAACACGCTCGACCTGCCGGGCGAGCGCACGGTGTACGACATCATGAAAGACGAGGCCGACCGCGCGAAGGCGGCGCGTCCGGCGCTCACGGCCGACGTGGTGCGCCGCGTGGCGGGCATCCGCCCGGCCGACAAAATCGCCTTTACGGTATGCGAGGCGTCGGAGAAGGACGGCGTCGCCTCCGCCGTGCTTGTGCAGGACGACGGCACGCCGGTGCCCGTCGTCACGGTGGGCGCGGGCGAGTCCGTGCTTCTCGTGGGCGACGTGACGAAGCGCGCGGATCTCGCGCCGCACGTGAAGCGCCTTGTCGCGGCGGGCTGCCGAGTGACGGTGGCGGACATCCGCGGGTTTGGCGAGACAGCCGCCGCGAAGCACATCTTCTACGGCATCAAGAGCCCCGATGAGGAACTCGCGCAGTTGGGATGCCTCGTGGGCGTGCCGCTTGTAGGCCGCCGCGCCGAAGATATCATCGCCGCCGCAAAGCACAGCGGACGCCCCGTCCGCCTCATCGCCCTCGGCCGCGCCGCCATCCCCGCCGCGCACGCCTTCGCCTCCGCGCGCTCTCTCTTCTCGCGCATCGAGACGATCAACGCCCCATGCGCATGGGCGGAGCTTTTCGCGGACGACGCGAAACAGACGCGCTTCGCGGACGTGGTCCACAACGCCTGGCGCTTCTACGATTGGGTTGACCTCCTCAAGCACTAACCACCGTTTGCGCCAAGTGCGCACGCATCGCTTGAAGGCGGTTTTGATATAATGCGGTTGACTAGATTAGAGATATAAGAAGATGACTATGAACTCAATGACAAGTGTTTTTCTGTCGGCAGGATTCTTTGGCCTGTCGTTTGCCGCAAGCGCAGCGGCTGATACCGAGAAATCGATTTCCACCAACGATCTCACGACCGCGTGGGGAAGGGCGGTGACGCCGGATAACGTCTGGCGCGAGTATCCGCGTCCGCAGCTCGTGCGCGGAGGATGGGAGTCGCTGAACGGGACGTGGGAGTACGCGATCGTGTCCGTGGAGGCGGACGAACCGGCGAAGTACGACGGGACGATCCTCGTGCCGTTCGGCGTTGAGACGCCGCTTTCCGGTGTGCGGCGGAAAGTAAAGCCTGAAGAGCAGATCTGGTACCGGCGTAAGTTCACCGCGCATCCCCAGAAGGGTTTCCGCACGATCCTCAACTTCGAGCGCGTCGATTTCCGCGCGCACGTGTTCGTGAACGGACAGGAGGTGACGGACGTTCCCCACGCCGGCGGCAACGTGCCGTTCAGCGTGGACGCGACGCCGTTCGTCAAGGACGGAGAGAACGAGCTGAAGTTGCTCGTCTGGGATCCCAGCGACACGCACCTCGGCGGCACCGGCAAGCAGGTGCTGACCCTGCGTTCCTGTTTCTTCCCCGCGACAAGCGGCATCTGCGGCACCGTGTGGATGGAGGTCGTGCCCGAGACGTATCTCGCCGACTACAAGATCGATACGGACATCGACAAGGGCACGGTAACGGTGACGCCTTTCCTGAAAGGGCATACGCGCGCGGCTAAGGTGGAGGTGTCCGTCTTGTTTGGCGGGAAAGAGCTCGTAAAGGGACGGCTAGACGCTGCGAGCGACGCCGTTACGCTCGTTTTGCCGAAGCCGCTGAAACTCTGGAGCTGCGACGCGCCGAACCTCTACGACCTCGCGATTACGGTGAAGGACGGAGAATCCGTCGATTCCGTGAAGGGTTATTTCGGTATGCGCAAGGTGGCGACGGCGCTGGACGCCAAGGGCGTTCGTCGCGTGACCATCAACGGACAGTTCACCTATCTGCTGGGGACGCTCGACCAGGGATGGTGGCCGGACGGCTATCTGACGCCGCCGAGTGCGGACGCGATGCGCTATGATGTGGACCTCCACAAGAAGCTTGGATTCAACGCCGTCAGAAAGCACATCAAGGTGGAACCGCGCCTCTTCTACGCGCATTGCGACAAGGTCGGGTTGATGGTCATGCAGGACATGCCTTCCGGCAGCCCCAACCACTGGAAACCGAACCGCGACTATAGCAACCGACGCTACGGCTTCTTCCGCCGCGAGCTGAAGGACGTGGTGGACCATCTGCGCAACCATCCTTCCATCGTGATGTGGATCCCGTTCAACGAAGGGTGGGGGCAGCCGGCGGCCGACAAGACACGCTTCACGGGTCTCTGGCTCAAGCGTTACGATCCGTCGCGCCTCGTGGATGGACCTTCGGGCTGGAACGACTATGAGGGCGGGGATATCGTCTCCTACATTCCAAAATTTACTCGAAAACGCTCGGCGCCGTGCGCGCAGCCGTCGTTCGACGTCGTGGACAAACATGTCTATCCGCACGCCGTGATGTTTGAGCCGAACGCGACGCGCGTGACGATGACGGGCGAGTTTGGCGGCGTGAGCGTCTATTTGCAGGGACATTTTCAGGATCCGCTGGGGCGTCCGCACTTGCTGGAACCGGTGGAGGGCGGAGTCTGGCGCGAACGCATCTGGAAACGGTACGAACAGCTTGCGCGTCCGCTCGTCAAGATGGCGCACGATGGGCTGGGTGGCAGTGTCTATACAGAGATCACTGATCAGTTCTGGGAAGGGGCCGGGTTCGTGACGTTCGACCGCGCCGTGGAGAAATACGACAGTGCAGCCGTCCGGCGTCTGCATCAGGAAATCCTCGATGCGGCGAAAGCCGGCACTGAAGGTGTTTTAGGAAAACAGTGAAGCGGGCCGCAGGGAATTGTGGTACAATATTGACACTTCACCATGAACTACACAACATTCATCGCATCGTCCGAGGAATACGCGCCATCGCGCGTAGTTCTGTTCGGCGCACCATACGATTCCACCACGAGCTTTCGTCCCGGAACGCGGTTTGGGCCGGCGGCGATCCGTTCGGAGTCGTTCGGAATCGAAACCTATTCCCCGTTGCAGGACCGCGACCTCGAGGACTTCCCGTTCTTCGACTCCGGTGACCTTGAACTGCCGTTCGGCGCACCTGACCGCGCGTTGGAGATGATCGAGACGCGGGCGGAGGAAATCCTAGAGGCAGGAAAGATTCCGTTCCTCCTCGGCGGCGAGCATCTCGTCACGCTCGGGGCGGTGCGCGCCGTGGCAAAGCGGCATCCCGACCTGCACATCATCCATTTCGACGCCCACGCCGACTTGCGCGAGGACTATCTCGGCGTGCGCCTTTCGCACGCCTGCGTCATGCGTCGCTGCCATGAGCTTCTAGGCGATGGACGCATATTCCAGTTTGGCATCAGATCTGGTACGCGCGAGGAGTTCGCCTTCATGCGTGACGGGCATGTCGTGACTGAGCCGTTTTCGGATGCGACGCTTCCGCAGGTGGTGGAGTCAATTCCACCGGATGCGCCCGTGTACCTGACGATAGACATGGACGTGCTCGATCCTTCCGCATTTCCCGGAACAGGTACGCCCGAGGCTGGCGGCTTTACTTATCGGCAGCTTGTTTCGGATGTCGTGCGCATCTGCGGCCAACTGAACGTGGTGGGAATCGACAATGTGGAGCTTGCGCCCACGCTTGATCCTACGGGACGTTCCACTGCGCTCGCCTGCACGTTCCTCCGTGAATGCCTCTTGGCGCTATCAATGTGAGATGGCGTCAGGCGACTTGATGTCGAACGAGCCAGCTGATGACCTTCCGCGGAATGCGCGGACAGCCGGGCTTGCGTACGTATTCCTCCCCTGTCGCGGGAATGCAGTCGGGGTCCAGCCGCAGCGCAAGCGCGGACTCGAGCGAGATGAGCGTCCCCTCGCACTCCTCCAGTATCGTTCTCGCAACCTCACGGGGAGCAACTAGCTTGGCCCGCATCTCGTCCGAGAGGCCATTGGGGATAGGGGCCGTGGTGGGACCGGCGGCCTCCGGCGCGGGCAGGAGCGTCGCCGGCGGCACGGGCTCGCCCGAGCCGCAAGCCTGTCGGAAGCGCTTCGCCGTAGCCTTGTAGCGCATAATCGTGGAGTACTTCGCGAAAAGGTCGGGTGCCTCGCGCTGGAGTAGGCGCTTGATGCCACCCCGGCGTCCCACGATCTGCCCCTGCGCGTCGTGGATGAGGGTGTTGTCGACGAAGCACTCAAGGTCCTCGAGGAGCGACCCGAGCCGGATCGCGGCTTCGGGCGAAGTGCGCGCAACGCGGAGCGCCGCGCGGATCGCGTCGAAGGTCGGCTGAGGGTTCAGCGTGCGGTGCCTGCGGACCTCGCGCCGCGCGATGGCGAGCTTCTGCCGCCGTTCGCGCTCGCGCTCGTAGTACGTCGGGCGCCGGAGGCGTTTGACGATGAGCGAGAGCCGCCGGTAGAGGAGCGTCGCAACCGTGTAGACGCCAAAGAGCGCGGCCACGGCCAGGAGGAGCGACACCTTCTCCTCGAACGTGCGCGCGTTGCGCCTGAAGAACGACTCGAACGTGCGCGGGACGTGTCCGATGGTGTGCCCGTTGCGGTACGCCTCGCTCCAGAACGCACGTCGGTAGCTCTCGCTGTCGAGGCGCAGCACGTGCACGAGGAACCCGTCGACAAGCGTCTCGAACGTGCATGGCGCGGGCTCTGTCGGCTGCCGCACGACGCGGCATCCACGGTCTTCCAGGTACTCTTCGACAGCTTTTCTCATGCGCATCTCCTTCTTTGGTCCGACACCGTAATTCTACCATGTTTGACGTCCCGAAGATAGGGGGTAAACTGTCAAAAGAATGCACGGGAAACGTATGAAAATTGTATGAGAAATGTATGAAAATGCATACAAATCGGTGTGCTGCAAGTTTTTCCGGATGAGCCTTGCGCACGATTATTGTGCGGAACGGAGGGCAGTGGGGGAACCATGCGATTACGGTGCGGAACGGCGAGGGGTGGGGGCAGCGTGCGGTGTGTGAACTGAGTAGCACCGCCTACGCTTCGCGCAGAAATGTGAATGAGGGTAACTATGATTACTTTCGCTATTGGGAGAATAGGAGTCTCGGAGTTTTGGAGGATATTCTACTCATTCTCCAAAACTCCAAAACTCTGAAACTCCCAGTAGCGAAAGTAAATAAGCGGAGTCACAAGGAGGTTATAGGCAAGTGTTTTAGGGAGGATTCCGTACGATTACGGTACAGAATGGAGGGCGGTGGTGGGGATGGTACGATTACGGTACGGAACGGAAGGGGGAGGGTGATGGCGTCGTGCGATTACGATGCGGAACGGAAGGGGGAGGGTGATGGCGTCGTGCGATTACGGTGCGGAACGGTGGTCTCGCTGGATATTCTCGCGTGGCTAGAAAAAAGAGGATAACTAGAAGGTGGCTAGAAATAAGAGGATGACTAGAGGTGGGCTAGTAGAGGTGGGCTAGAGAGAGGCTCTTCCACAAAGGGGGCGTTTGTGGTAGAATATCCGCCATGAAGAAAGTGTTTATCGATGGTTCAGCCGGTACGACCGGCCTGCGCATCCGTGAACGGCTGGCGTCGCGGACGGACGTGGAGGTGATCACGCTTGCCGAGGAAGTACGCAAGGACGTGAACGCCCGGCGCGACGCGCTCAACGCGGCGGACGTGGCGTTCCTGTGTCTGCCGGACGCGGCGGCGATCGAGGCCGTGGGCCTTGTGGAGAACCCGAAGACGGTCGTGATCGACACGTCCACGGCGCACCGCACGTCGGACGGCTGGGCGTATGGTTTCCCCGAGCTCGCCGGACGGCGCGCGCAGATCGCGGCGTCCACGCGCATCGCGAATCCCGGCTGCCACGCGAGCGGCTTCATCGCGCTCGTGGAGCCCCTTGTGCGCGCGCGCCTGCTCGCGCCGGACGTGTCGCTTGCCGCGACGTCGCTCACCGGCTACTCGGGCGGCGGCAAGAAGATGATCGCCGACTACGAGTCCGCCGCAACGCCCCTCCATTCTGGCGGACGCCTCTACGCACTCGGCCAGACGCACAAGCACTTGCCTGAAATGCTGAAGGTCTGCGGTCTCTCTACCGCGCCGGCATTTCTGCCGATCGTCGTGCCGCACCACTCGGGCATGGAGGTTGTCGTGCCCGTGTTCGCGCGCGACCTGAAGGGCACGCCCGACGATGTGCGCGCGGCGTATCGCGCCGCCTACGCGGAAGGACTCGTGCGCTACGTCGAAGGTGGGGACGAGGGCGGGTTCCTCTCGTCGGCCAAGTACGCCGGACGCGACGACATGGAGGTGTCCGTCTATGGCAACGACGAGCGCATTGTCCTCGTCTCGCGCTTCGACAACCTCGGGAAGGGCGCCTCGGGCGCCGCCATCCAGAACATGAACCTCGCGTTGGGTGTTCCCGAGACGACGGGTCTTGTGGTATAATACCCGCCCATGAACGACCAGACACTGCCCGTGCAGAAACAATGGATTGCGATCCTCGACTATGGATCGCAGTATACCCAGCTCATCGCCCGCCGCATCCGCGAACGGGAGGTGTATTCCGAGATCATCCAGTGCGATACGACCGCCGCAGACCTCGCCGCGCATCCTCCCGCCGGCGTGATCCTCTCGGGTGGGCCCAACAGCGTGTTCGAGGAGGGCGCGCCCACGGTCGATCCCGCGATCTTCGAGATGGGCGTGCCCGTGCTCGGCATCTGCTACGGCATGCAGCTCATGAGCCAGACGCTCGGCGGCAAGGTCGTGCCCGGCGCGGAGCGCGAGTACGGCAAGATGCCGATTGAGGTGATGCCCGGCAACCCGCTCTTTGACGGAATCCCCTCCACGATCACGGCCTGGATGAGCCATGGTGACCGGGTGGAGGCGATTCCCGCGAACTTCGAGCGCGGCGCGGTGTCCGCCACCTGCCCGTTCGCCGCGATGTTCGACAACGCGAAGCGCCTCTACGCGCTCCAGTTCCACCCGGAGGTCGTCCACACGCAGTACGGCACGGACATCCTCGCGAACTTCGTCTTCAAGGTGTGCGGCTGCACGCGGAGCTGGAAGCTCACGACGTGGGTGGAGGACACGGTGGCGCGCCTGCGCGAGCAGATCGGCGAGGACGAGGTGGTGCTCGGACTCTCCGGCGGCGTCGACTCCTCCGTTGTGGCCGTGCTCCTCAACAAGGCGATCGGGCGGCGTCTCCACTGCATCTTCGTCGACAACGGCCTCTTGCGCTACCGCGAGGCGGAACAGGTGGAGGAGATGTTCAAGAAGAACCTCGGCCTCGATCTCACGGTCGTGCACGCCGAACAGCGTTTTTACGACGCGCTGAAGGGCCTCGACGAACCCGAGGCGAAGCGTAAGGCGATCGGGAAGAACTTCATCGACGTGTTCGCCGAGGAGGCGCGTCGCTTCCGCCACTGCCGCTACCTCGGCCAGGGGACGATCTACCCCGACGTGATCGAGAGCCGCAGTCCGCGGAAGGGTCCGAGCCAGACGATCAAGAGCCACCACAACGTGGGCGGGCTTCCCGACGACCTGAAGTTCGAGCTTGTGGAGCCGCTGCGCGAACTGTTCAAGGACGAGGTGCGCGCCGTCGGGCGCGTGATGGGCATGGCGGACGAACTTCTCGACCGCCAGCCGTTCCCCGGACCCGGCCTCGGCGTGCGCATTCTCGGCGAGGTGACGCGGGAGAAGGTGGAGTTGCTCCAGCAGGCCGACGTGCGCGTGCAGGAGGAGATCCGCAAGCTGCCCGACTACAAGACGATCTGGCAGACGTTCGCGGTGCTGCTGCCGTGTCGTTCGGTGGGCGTGATGGGCGACCAGCGCACCTACGAGTACACGTGCGCGATTCGCAGCGTGAACTCCATCGACGCGATGACGGCGGACTGGACGCGTATCCCGTACGACGTCCTCGCGCGGATGTCGAACCGCATCATCAACGAGGTGCGTGGCATCAACCGCGTCGTGTACGACATCTCCTCGAAACCGCCCGCCACCATCGAATGGGAGTGAGATGAACCTCGCCTGCCTCTCCGAGCGTGCGCGCGTGCTGCGCGCCATCCGCGCGTTCTTCGACGCGCGCGGCTTCACGGAGGTGGAGACGCCCGTGCGCATCCCCGCGCCCGCGCCGGAGCCGCACATCGACTGTCCGCCCAGCGGCAACTGGTTCCTACGTGCCTCGCCTGAGCTCCAGATGAAAAAGTTGCTTGCGGCCGGGATGGAGCGCATCTACCAGATCGGGCCGTGCTTTCGCGCAGGCGAGAAGGGGCGTCGGCACAGTCCCGAGTTCACGATGCTCGAATGGTACCGTGCCAACGCGGACTATTCGGACATCGCGCGCGATGCGGAGGAGTTGCTGGCGGAGGTGTTGAAGCGCGATCATGCGGATGTCCAGCGCATCACGGTGCGGGAGGCCTACCTGCGGTGGGCGGGGTGGGACCCCGTGGAGACGTGGGATCAGGACCGCTTCGATTTCGACATGGCCACGAAGATCGAGCCGAACCTGCCGAAGGAGCCGTTGTTCCTCACGGACTACCCCGCGCCCGCCGCGTCGCTCGCGCGGCTCAAGTCGGACGACCCGCGCGTGGCGGAACGGTGGGAGCTGTACGTGGACGGCATTGAGCTCGCGAACGCCTTCACGGAGCTGATCGATCCCGTTGAGCAGCGTCGGCGCTTTGAGCTCGCCCGCGAGGAACGTCGCGCGCTCGGCGAGGCCGACTACCCTTTGGACGAGAAGTTCCTCGACGCGCTTGCGCGGATGCCGCCGTCCGGCGGCGTGGCGCTCGGCGTGGACCGGCTCGTGATGCTCGCCTGCGGCGCGTCCTCGATCGCGGACGTGCAATGTGGTTGTTGACAGCGAAAAACAGAAAGGAAAAGGAAATAATGGGATTCTTCAAGGCATACGACATGCGCGGGACGTTCGGGGTTGACTTCGACCTCGACACCGTCTACCGCGTGGGACGCGAACTTCCCGGCGTGATCGGCGCGAAGCGTTTTCTTGTCGGACGCGACTGCCGCCAGACGTCGCCACAGGTGGCGGCGGCGCTCATGGCGGGACTTGCGGAAGGCGGCGCGGAGGTGTCCGACCTCGGCCTCGCCACGACGCCGATGGTGTACTTCTTCACGGCGGAGGACGGCTTCGACGCGTCCGTGATGATCACGGCCTCGCACAATCCGCCCACCGACAACGGCCTCAAAGTTTCCAAGCGCGGCGCGCTGCCCGTCGGATACGAGAGCGGCCTCGCCGAGGTCGAGCGCCGGGTGAACGCCTCGCGCGCAGCGGTCCCGGAAATTCCGGATATTCCGGAAAATCCGGATATTCCGGGAATTCCGGAAACACCGCCTCCCACTGCGCGGCTGGTGCGCTACGTGGCATGGCTGCGCGCGCACGCCCTGCCGACCGGCAACTTGAAGTTTGCCGTCGACTGCTCGGATGGCATGGCGTCGATCCTCGCGCACGAACTGTTTCCGGGCGCGGTGTTCATCAACGACACGCCCAATGGCGCGTTCCCGCACCATTCGCCGAATCCGTTGCTGGCGGCGTCGCGCGAACAGCTCGCTGCCGTCGTGCGCGAGAAAGGGCTCGACTGCGGCGTGATCTTCGACGGCGACGCCGACCGGTGCATGTTCGTGGACGAGACGGGCGCGTTCATCCAGCCCGACTACCTCATTCC
>Ga0310697_10007430_pt1 | contig 10326 bp, 9 predicted proteins | sample 172DNAGHGlowgp2_FD_203883 | JGI IMG/M metagenome (GOLD analysis project Ga0310697, IMG submission 203883) | Sheep rumen microbial communities from Palmerston North, Manawatu-Wanganui, New Zealand - 1728 DNA GHGlow gp2 (v2) (version 2) | ecosystem: Host-associated > Mammals > Digestive system >...
CTCAGAGCACACATCTGTACACGCTTGATGAATTCAAACCCCGTGCGGATTTGGATCTAGAGAAAGGCTACCTCAATGGCCGATTCGGAGCCATTCCTTTCTTGGCTCGTTTCAACGAATTAAACTGGGAGTGATATGGGATTCAAGGTTAGAGGCTATACGAGGGACATACCTCAGGAGAAGGTTCGCGACTATTCCCTGTTTGCCATAGCAACAGAAGGAACCGAGCGTGAGCCAGACTACTTCCGTCTATTTGACGGCATCGACCGTATCAAGGTTGACATCATTGAACCAGAGGTTTCAGACGAAGAAAACGCGCAAGAAAAGAGAAAGGCCTCTTCTCCATCGAAGGTGTTGGAGAAGGTGAAAGCATATATTGCCGAGAACCAGTTGAGTGCTGACGATGGCGACTCGCTGTGGTGTGTTATCGATGTAGACCGATGGCCGCAAGAGCAGATAGAGGAACTTCATGCCTTCTGCGCTCAGAAGGACAACTGGCATCTGGTCATGAGCAATCCCAGCATAGAAATCTGGCTCTTGTATCACAAACGGGCAGACCTTTCAGACCTTGGCATTCAGACAGCCAAAGATGCCAAGCAGGCACTCGACAAGATTGAGAAGGGCGGCTACTATTACATCAAGTACCTGCCCCTGATGCTTGATGCCATCGATAATGCACAGCAAGCCGACTCGAATCCCGACGGCTATATGCCTGAGTTGCTACAGACGAAAGTCTATCATCTGGGACGTGCTCTTTACGAACGTATGGGCAGGGTTCGCTTTGAGAAATTCGTAGTCTCGTTGCCCAACATTGAGAAGGAAATACTGAAACAAAAGAAATATAGTACGAACAAGGAGTAATAGGAACAAACAGTTTAATTATTTTAAATGACTATAGAATAATGAAATCAATTCTTGTTTATTTTTCAGATATTCACTTGACAGGTAAGAAACCAGAGAATGAAGGTGCAGTAATAAAAGCATTTTGCGAGGATGTCAAGCAGCAACTTATTTCATTGCAATACAATGATGCACACATACTGATTGGTGGTGATCTCGTTCAAGCAGCCGACGACACTACCAGTTATTATGTATTTTATGATAAGATTTTAAGTAAATTGATAACTTACGGTATACCAGCAGAAAAAATAATAAGTGTTCCTGGCAATCATGATTGTCAGCGCCAATGGGTTATTGATAATAGAGAGACTTATGCGCCAGTGGTCAATCAAACATTTACAGAAGACCGATTTGACAACATGATAAATGGACAGCAAGGAACCATATTCACAGAAAAATTTGCCAATTATAAAAATTTTACAGAACCACTACTGTCCACGAAAATCCTTTAACATTTTCTTGAATCATTGATTCCCACAAGGATTTCAATCAAGGTATCCACTCGGAGGTTTTGAAATGACTACCTTTGCGCCAAACTTACATATTGTAAGCAAACAGCATAGGGTATAGTCAATGAACCAAGGTAGATATGTTTTCAGTCAACTTGCAGATTTCCTGCCGCGCAAATACTTCGAGTGGCTTGTCTCAAAGTACGAGGGAAACAAGTATGTCAAAAGTTTTTCATGCTGGAACCATTTGATGGTGCTGCTGTTCGGCCAGTTGTCAAACCGCGAAGGGTTACGTGACCTCATCGTGTCCATTACTCCTTTCAAATCTTCCTTCCATCACCTTGGCTTCGGCAAGAGCGTAACCCGCAGCAACTTGAGCAAAGCCAATGAGGTGCGAGAGGTTCGTATATTTCAGGAGTTTGCTGACCGTATGGTTGAACTTGCCCGCAAGAAGCGGGACGGCATTAAGGATTTCTTCATATCAAATAAGGTGTATGCCTTCGATTCCTCCACTATATCGCTATGCTTGTCCGTGTTCTGGTGGACTAAGCTGCATCACGGCAAGGGTGGTGTCAAGTTGCATGAGCTATACGATGTGAAGACTGACATCCCTGCGTTCTCCATTATTACAGATGCGTCGCTGCATGATTCAAAGGTGATGGGGCTGATACCCTATGAGGAGGGCAGTTTCTATATTTTCGACCGTGCCTATATGGTTACAAAGATGCTCTATCTGATAGAGAGCAAGAAGGCTTACTTTGTGGTAAGGGAGAAGCACAGAATGGTCTATGATGTCATACAGGACAAAAACTACAACAATCCCCAAACCGGTGTGATGGCAGACCAGGCAATACGTTTCAGGGGAAACCAGACAAAGAAGAATTATCCCAAGGAGTTGAGGCGGGTCGTCTATTATGACAAAAAAGGCTATCGCACTTTCGTGTTCTATACCAACAACACAGACATAACCGCCGAGGAGGTTGCCCTGCTTTATAAATACAGGTGGAGGGTGGAACTGTTCTTCAAGTGGCTGAAGCAACACCTACGCATCAAGGAATTCTATGGAACATCTGAGAATGCCGTCAAGATTCAGATATACTCTGCCATTGTTGCCTATTGCCTCGTGGTCGTAGTGCAGGAGGAGATGAGATTGAATATGGACACCTATGACGTATTAAGAATTTTGAGTTCGGCATTGCTAACCAAAATGCACCTCATGGACCTGCTTACCGACCAGGAATTGAGTGGTGAGGGTAAAAGCAGATACACTCAACTGGAACTCAATTTTGTGGATTAACTTACAAATTGTCACTTTTTGAAATGTTAAATATTTTTAGTGGACAGTAGTGCACTCAGTCATGGTCGCACGACTGGGTGGTTGCGGGAGCTTGGCGCTCCTCCTCGGTCATGCTCATGTACTCCAGTTTGCGGCGGGCCTCCTGCAGGCCGGGCGTCGTGGTGTCGTCGCGAATGGCGCCTACCTCCTGTCCTCCACCTTGCAGTCGGCGTATTTCTCCTTGGGGAACTCGAAGGTGCTGTCCGCAATGTTGCCCGTCTTGAAGTCGGTCAGCGTCACCTTGGCCCAGAACAGTCCCAGCACGCGGATGCGCAGCTGGCGGGGGTAGAGGGTGGCGGTGTCCACACGGATGCGCACCTCCTTCATCTTCGTGTTCTTGGCGTCCTTCTTCGCCTTGAGGGTGATGAGGTAGTCGCCCGCATCCATCTTCATGCTGTAGTTGAACTCGTCGGGGTAGAACTTGAACTTCTGCAGCATCTTGTCCTCCTTGTTCACCTGCGGGTCGTGTATCTCCACCAGCCGCTTGTTCAGCCTCAGCTTGTAGAGCAGTTTGCCGTTGTTCCACATCACGGTCTTGTCGTGGGCCGACTTGCTCTTGTTGCCCTTGTAGCAGGCCCACCCCTGTTCGTGGTAGATGCCGAGGATGCTGATGTCATACTTGAACTGCACTCCCTCCTTGCCGTAGAAGTGTTCGTATGCCTTGGTGAAGATCTCCTTGGCCTGGGCTTCGTCTTGCTCTGCTGCGGCAGCGGGCAGGGCTGCAAGGGCCATGATGGCTGCGCACAGCGGGCCAAGCCATGCGAAGATCTTTTGCTTGTAGCTTGTCTCCATGTCGTATGTGCTTATTTCAGTCCGGCTTTCAGCCCTCGGATGACGGCGGAGGTGAAGCCCGCGTGTTCCATTTCGTTCAGACCTTTGATGGTGACGCCGCCAGGGGTGGTCACGAGGTCGATGGCCTGTTCGGGGTGCAGTCCTGTCGCCTCGAGCAGGCGGACGGCTCCTTCGACGGTCTGCATGACGATGCGCTTGGCGTCGTCGGCGCGGAAGCCCAGCTGCACCCCTCCCTCGGAGGCGGCGCGGATGTAGCGCATGGCGTATGCGATGCCGCACGAGGCGAGCGTCGTTCCTGCGGCCAGGTGCTGCTCGTCGGTGATGAGCGTGGTGCCTGTGGCGTCGAAGAGGGCCTTCACCCGGGCCGTTTGCTCGTCTGTTGCCTGCACGGGCACGAGGAAGGTCATCGAGGCCAGTTGCGCGATGGCGATGTTGGGGATGGCCAGCAGCAGTGCGCCTCCGCCGTCCAGCAGGGGCGAGGAGGCCAGCCACGTCTTGATGCTGTCTGAGGACACGCCGGCGGCGACGACCACCAGGCTCTGCCGGGGCGAGAGGGCGGGGGCGATGCCCTTCAGCACCTGCTCCACCAGCCAGGGCTTGACGACCACGAACACCACGTCGGCCCCTCGTGCGGCCTCGGCGTTGTCGGCGGTGGTTGAGGCTCCGAGCTGTGCGAGTCGTTCTCTTGCCGCTGTTGAGGGGTCGCTCACGGTCAGTGCCACCTCTATTCTCTTCTGTTTCAGCAGTCCTTCTGCAGTGGTGCCGCCCATGGCACCCGCACCGATGATGGTTATTTTCATGGGTAACTGTTTGGGAGTTTGGGAGTTGTGGAGTTGTGTAGTTTGGGAGTTGGGGAGTTGTGGAGTTTGGGAGTTTGGGAGTTGTGGGAGTTGGGGAGTTGTGGAGTTGTGGAGTTGTGGAGTTGTGGAGTTTGGGAGTTGTGGAGTTGTTCTTACAGCACTTTCTGCAGTCGCCCGATGAAGTCGTCGGCCTCGTCCTTGGTGAGGCAGAGGGGCGGCAGCAGACGGAGTGTGTGTGTGCCGGCGCATCCCGTGAAGCAGTGCTGCTCGTGGACGAGCCTGCCTCGCAGGGCCTTGTAGGGTTCGGCCAGTTCGATGCCTATCATCAGGCCCCGTCCACGCACCTCTTTCACCATGGGACTGTCCAGGGCGGCGATGGCCTCCTTGAGGTATTCGCCCACGAGGTGGGCGTTTTCCACCAAGCCCTCCTGTTCGAAGACGTCCAGCACGGCCAAGGCTGCGGCGCAGGCCAGGTGGTTGCCTCCGAAGGTGGTGCCCAGTTGTCCGTAGACGGGCTTGAAGTCGGGCGCGATGAGTACCGCGCCCATGGGGAACCCGTTGGCGATGCCCTTGGCCACGGTGATGAGGTCGGGGCGTATGCCGAGCCACTGGTGGGCGAAGAACTTGCCCGAACGTCCGTAGCCGCACTGTATCTCGTCGCAGATGAGCACGGTGCCGTGCTTGCGACAAGCCTCGGCCAGCCCCTGTGCGAACGCGGGTGTGGCCAACTGTATGCCTCCCACGCCCTGGATGCACTCCAGGATGACGGCGCAGACGTCGCCCTTTTCGAGTTCGGTCTCCCATGCGGGCAGGTCGTTCAGGGGCAGGTGTGTGACGTGTTGGCACGCGTTGATGGGGGCGACGATCTTGGGGTTGTCTGTCGCCTCCACCGCCAGCGACGTGCGTCCGTGGAAGGCTTTCTGTGCCGACAGCACGCGTGTGCGTCCGTTGGTGAACGAGGCCAGCTTCAGTGCGTTCTCGTTGGCTTCGGCTCCGCTGTTGATGAGGAAGAGCTGATAGTCGTCGCAGCCCGACAGGCGTCCCAGACGCTCGGCCAGTTGGCGCTGCAGGTCGTTGACCACCGAGTTGCTGTAGAATCCCAGCCGTCCCAGTTGCTCCGTCACCTTTTTGATGTAGTGTGGGTGGCTGTGGCCTATGCTGATGACGGCGTGGCCGCCATAGAGGTCGAGATACTCTTGCCCTTCGCTGTCCCATACGTGGCATCCCTGTCCGCGCACGATGTTGATGTCGAAGAGGGGGTAAACGTCAAATAGTTTCATGTTTTTCTAATTTAGTTGTTGTCTATGTTATGGCTTGTTTTGTTGCGTTTGGCATTTCACGTAGGGTTGCAGCCGCTGCAGGTCTTCGTCGGAGAAGTGTGGCGCCAGCCGCAGGTTGTCGAGGCTCGTGATGGGCCCGTGTATGCGCCGGTGGTTGACGATCTCTCGCGCCTGAGTGATGGTGATGTAGGGGTGGTGCGCCAGTTGCTCGACCGAGAGGCGGTTCAGGTCTATCTGTCGCAGGCTGTTGCCGTCTTCCGGCAGGGTGAAGTAGGGTAGGGCGTCTTGTGGAAATCCGCTGAGTTCCGTCAGTTGGTAGACGCTGTGGTATCCTCCCAGCAGTTCCCGATAGCCGACGATGCGCCTTGCCCAATAGCTGCCGATGCCTGGCACGCGTTGCAGCGTTGTGGTGTCGGCGCTGTTCAGTGGCACCTGTTCGTGGCCCAACAGTTTGCGTGGCCGTCGAGTGGAGTCGCCTTCGTGGGGCCGCGCCGTGCCGCTTTCGTCCTTCTGCGTTCGCGGCTTTTGTGTCGCCAACAGTTCGGTGGCGGGGCGGAAGTCGTCGGCGATGTGTATGCAGGGGGCCAGCCGCCGGTATTCGCCTTTGGTCAGTCCGGGCACGCGTGCGAAATCTTCCACCCTCGAGAAGACGCCTCCCTTGGCTCGGTAACGGTAGATGCTGCGCACCTGGAAGGGCCTCAGTCCCAGACGCAGCAGCGTGGTGCTGTCGGCGGTGTTGGGGTCGAAGGCGAAGGTCTCCCGTCTTGGCGCCTGTCCCGTGTCGGCATGGTAGGCCGTCGTTGTCTGCAGGGTGTCCGCCCCTCGTGCCAGGCTGTCGCTGTCTGCTGTGCAGGTGGTTGCTTCGGGCTGTCCGTTGCCAAGGGGCGCGTGTTCGCTCCACAGGATGCCCCCCACCACCAGCAGAGCGACGACAAGGCCTGTTGTCAGCACCGTGCGGTCAGAGCGCTTGATGTAGAACAGTTGGCGTAGCAGGCTCCACATGGTCTTCCCCTCCCGCGCCCTACTTCTTCAGGTTGCCCAGGATGTCGCGTGTCAGTTCGCGTGTGATGGTGCGTGTGGCCGCGCTGGTGGCGTTCTTGACCACCCTTCCCTTCGCCGAAGTCTTGCTTTTGGTCTGCTTGCCCGTCACCTTGTCGCTGACGTAGGTGCCCAGCATGGCCGCCACGGTGCTGGTGACGGCGGTCAGCACGGCCTTCAGCACCTTCGACATGATGCCCGGCTTCTTCTTCTCCGCCTTGTCCGCCTTTGCGTCTTTGGCGTTGGCGTTTGTTTTCCCGTCCTCGGCCTGCTGTGCGGCTGTCTGTTCGGCCAGCAGCTGTTCGTAGGCGCTGGTGCGGTCGACGGCGGTGTCGTATTTCCCGTAGATGGCGCTACCCTTGATGAGTTGCGTGCGTTGGCTCTCGTCGATGGCCCCTATTTGCGACAGTGGGAACAACACCTTGGCGCGCTCCACCACGTTGGGTGCGCCCTTTTCGTCGAGCAGCGAGACCAGTGCCTCGCCCGTCTCGAGGTTCATGATGGCTTCGTCGGTCTTGAAGTCGGGGTTGGCGCGGAAGGTCGCTGCTGCGGTGCGCACGGCTTTCTGGTCTTTGGGCGTGTAGGCTCGCAGGGCGTGTTGCACGCGGTTGCCCAGTTGTCCGAGGATGTTTTCGGGCAGGTCGGTGGGGCTCTGCGTGATGAAGTAGATGCCCACGCCCTTCGAGCGTATCAGTCGGATGACCTGTTCCACCTTGTCGAGCAGCGCGGGCGAGGTGCCGTCGAAGAGCATGTGCGCCTCGTCGAAGAAGAAGACGAGTCGCGGCAGGGGCTGGTCTCCCACCTCGGGCAGGGTGGAGTAGAGTTCGGAGAGCAGCCAGAGCAGGAAGGTGGAGTAGAGTTTGGGCTGCATCATCAGTTTGTCTGCGGCCAGCACGCTCATCACTCCCTTTTTCCCCGATGGCGAGGCGTCGCCCGCCTGGCATGGCACGGTGGCCAGCAGGTCGTGTATGTCGAAGGCCGGTTCGCCGAAGAACAGGTTGGCCCCCTGGTTCTCCAGTTGCAGCAGGGCGCGCTGTATGGCTCCCACCGATGCAGTGGAGACGTTGCCGTAGCGTGTGGCCATTTGCTTGCCTTCGCCCGCCACATAGTCAAGCATCGAGCGCAGGTCTTTCAGGTCGAGGATGAGCAGTCCGCGTTCGTCGGCCACGCGGAAGACGATGTTCAGCACTCCGTCCTGTGTGTCGTTCAGTCCGAGCAGTCGCGACAGCAGTTGCGGCCCCATCTGCGAGACGGTGGCTCGCATGGGGTGCCCCTGTTGTCCGAAGACGTCGTAGAATCGGACGGGACACGGCTGGAACGTCGGCTGGCTGAGTCCAAACTCAGGCAGTCGCTTCTCGATGAATCCGCTCATCCGCCCCGGCATGGCGATGCCCGAGAGGTCGCCCTTCATGTCCGCCATGAAGCAGGGCACGCCCGCCTGGCAGAATGTCTCGGCCATCACCTGCAGTGTGACGGTTTTTCCTGTGCCGGTGGCTCCGGCGATGAGTCCGTGCCGGTTGGCCATTTTGCCGCAGATGCAGAGCGGCCCGTTGTCGCTGTGCGCGATGTAGAGTCCACGTTCTTTGTCGTACATGATATGTTGGGTGTTGTTGTTATCGTGGCAGTTCTGTTCGTCTGCGATGGATCAGGCGTATTTTGGCGCCCAGGGTCTCGCACGTGACGCGCAGCGAGTCGCGGTGCTGTCGCAGCCGGTTCAGTTGTCGCAGTTCCTGCTCTGTGGCCGTGAGTGCGTCCCGGTGGGCTTCCACGATGGGCAGCAGCGAGTCGTACTGTGCCTCCGCCCGTTGCAGCATCTGGTCGTAGTGGGCCAGTTGCTGTTGTGCGTCCCGCAACGAGGAGTCTTGTTTCTCCACCAGCGCTGTCGTGCGCTGTTCTATCTCCTGCCGCTTGCTGTTGCCTGTGCAGGCGCAAAGCCACAGCGTCAGCAGGGCAGTTGCGAGGCAGAACAGTGGTGTGTCTTTTTTCATCTCTTCACGTGTTGGTTGTTGTTGTCTGTTTCCGTTCTGTGCCTTCTTGCCCTTCAACGCCCGACCAGTTGGTGCTGCATCAGGCGTTCCTCCGCCATGCGCTCATACTTGGTGCCGGGCTGTCCGTAGCACGCCCAGGGGTAGATGCTGATGCCGCCACGCGGGGTGAAGAGTCCGCAGACCTCAATGTACTTGGGCTGCATCAGGCTGACAAGGTCTTTCATGATGGTGTTCACGCAGTCTTCGTGGAAGTCTCCGTGGTTGCGGAAACTGTAGAGGTAGAGCTTCAGGCTCTTGCTCTCCACCATGCGGTCGCCCGGGATGTACATGATCTTTATCTCTGCGAAGTCGGGCTGCCCTGTGATGGGGCAGAGGGTGGTGAACTCCGGGCAGTTGAACTGCACCCAGTAGTCGTTGTCGGGGTGCAGGTTCTGGAATGTCTCCAGCACCTCCGGTGCGTAGTCGTCCTTATAGGGAGTCTTCTGTCCCAGGTTTTTCAGTCCTTCCTGTTCTCTTGTTGATGACATGCTATTAAGTACCTGTTAAATTTGTTTTATGCAAACTGTGTTATTTTTTTAGGGACAACGGATTCTGTGGGTTAGACGGATTGAGGCTGCACGGGCAAACATCCGTGTAATCCGTAATATCCGTTGTCAAAATATGAAGTAATTGTGTTCATCCATACCTTAATTAATGTGTGTGCTGCGTTGTTCTTTCGCGACCACTTGGTCTATCGCCTGCAGCATCTCCGCGTTGGTGTCTTCTATCTTCTTCAGGTCTCGGTAGAGGCGGAATCTGAACCTCAGCATACGGAAATAGAAGAAGATGCCCAGGGGCAGCACCAGGCCCGTGATGATGTTGAGCCCCCTTTGGCGGAAGGGTCGCGTGTGTGCGTGTGTGGCCATCACGGGATACTGGTTGATCAGGTGCAGCACCACCTTGTCTCGCGTGTTGCCCAGGTCCTCCAACACCGCCTCCAGTTCGTCGCTGATGGACTGTATGGCGTGGTCGTCTCCCGGTCGGAAGAACACTTTGACGGGGTTGGGCCAGCTGAGCAGTTGGTGTTCCTGGTGGTAGCGTCGTATGTCTTCTGTGATGTCCTCCAGCAGTCTTGCGTCCTGCCGGTAGTCGGGGTCGTAGATGATGACCTCCTTTCTGTATACGTGTCGGCTCTCTCGCAGTCCGAGCAGGTGCATGAAGAAGGTCTTGTATGCGTCGATGTTGAACACCGCCGAGTCGCGGTTGGCCTTGTAGGTGAAGAAGACGGCCAGCGGGGCCAGCACCATGGTGGAGATCCACTTGCCGAACCACACCGTCCATTCGTCGGCGCGCGCCATGCGCATCCCCGAGTTCTCGAAGATGTAGTAGACGATGAACACCAGCACCGATATGATGACCGGCACGCCGAGGCCCCCCTTTCGGATGATGGCCCCCAGGGGTGCGCCGATGAAGAAGAAGATGACGCACGACAAGGCCAGCGTCACCTTGGCGATGATCTCCATCTGGTGTTCGCGGTCCTGCATCTCCAGCCACTTGCTGTAGTCGCCCTTCATGTTGAGGTTCATCTGTTCGTTGATGACGCGGTCCAGTGTGCGCCGCGTGACGCCGAGCTGTTGTTCCTCGTTGAGTTGCCGGTAGACAGAGTCTGGGCGTGGCAGCAGTCCCTGTTCCATGCGCCTCGCCACCTCCAAGGAGTCTTCTCGCGACATGGGCAGCCGGAAGTAGGTCCACTGGCGCGCGTCT
>Ga0310697_10007431_pt1 | contig 10326 bp, 7 predicted proteins | sample 172DNAGHGlowgp2_FD_203883 | JGI IMG/M metagenome (GOLD analysis project Ga0310697, IMG submission 203883) | Sheep rumen microbial communities from Palmerston North, Manawatu-Wanganui, New Zealand - 1728 DNA GHGlow gp2 (v2) (version 2) | ecosystem: Host-associated > Mammals > Digestive system >...
AAAGCCGCCCGTGGCAGTCGTTGTCATCGAGTAGTTCGTGGCTTCAAACAAGTTCATGCCCGCAGCCCAATATGCCAACCCGCAGGCAAGGGTCAGCGATAGGTAAATACTCCAGATATATTTGGCCGTCGTTGTCAGTCGTGGGTGCATCTTTGCCTTGATAGGCCCTGTAGCCTCGGCGGCAAACACTTTCACGCTACCCGTTACGAGCGATGGCAGAATGGCGATGGTGAAGAACACAATTCCTAATCCGCCGATCCACTGCAACATAGAGCGCCAGAACAGGATGCCATGAGGCAGACATTCCACATCGTCGAGGATGCTTGCGCCTGTTGTCGTGAAACCCGAGATGGTCTCGAAATAGGCATCGACTACCCGGGGAATACTTCCATGAATAAGGAATGGGAACATTCCGAAGAATGAGAATATCAGCCAGACGGCTGTTACCAGCAGGTAAGCATCGCGTCGGTTCAGGGTGTTCTCTGCATGTCGGCCCAGCATCAGAAAGAAAACGGCACTGCCCGTTGTCAGCAGCATAGAGATTAGAAAGGCCATCTGGTCATCTTCATGGTATGAAAATGCCATGACGACACACAATGCCATGAAAAATGCCTCGATGAACAAGAGAGAGCCGATAATCTTGCTGATGATACGGAGATTTACCATATCGTAGTATTTTTGAAATATTTCTCCAGCGACTGGAGTTTGGCTTCGTGGCAGAACACCATCACGGAGTCGCCTGCCTCGATGCGGGAGTTACCGTTAACTAGCATGCCGACTCCGTTTCTCACCAGTCCGCCTATGGTCACACCGAAAGGCAGTCCCAGATCCTTGACGGGCTTTTTGGTAACCTTTGAGTCGGGCGATGCGATAAATTCTGCAACCTCGGCATCGACGAGCATCAGCGAGCGCAGGTTTTCTACGTCGGCGTCGAGTAACATCTGGAAGATATGGCTGGCGGCAATGGTCTTTTTGTTAATGATTGTACCGATGTCGAGACTCTCAGCCATGTTGACGTAGTCGAGGTTCTCTACGAGGGCTACAGTCTTTCTCACTCCGAGTTTCTTCGCTGTCAGACAAGCTAGAATGTTGGTTTCTGCATTGCCCGTCAGTGCCACGAATGCCTGGGTGTGACGGATTCCTTCCTCCTCCAGCAGTCCTAGGTCACGCCCATCACCGTGAATCACCATCGCCTCTTCGCTCTCCAGCAGTTCGTTCAGCTTTTCACATCGTTTACTGCTCTTCTCGATGATCTTCACGTTCATGTAATTGGGGATGGTCAGGGCTGCTCTGACAGCCGTCTTGCCACCACCCATGATGATTACATTCTTTACGTCGGTATAATGCTCCTTCCCAACAATTTTGCGGATGTAGGGGATATACTCCTTGGTGGTCATGATATACACGAGGTCGTTGACGTGCAAATGGTCCATACCACTGGGGATGATGGTATCGCCGTCGCGCTTGATAGCCACGATGTGATAAGGGTCGTCAGGGCCGCAGAGGTCTTTCAACGGTTGGTTAAGAATCTCTGCCGCCTCCCTCAGTTTTATGCCAAGCAGGATGAGCGCACCGTTGTGCACATCCCATCTCTGTCTGACCCATGACATCTTCAAACCATTGGTGATGTCGATACCTGCCAACACCTCGGGATAGATCAGTGAATCGATGCCTAAGTTCTTAAAGAACGGTTGCAGTTCGGGTGAGAGATATTCGTAGTTGTCGATACGTGCCACCGTTTTCTTCGCACCGAGGGCATGTGCGAGGATGCAGGCATTCATGTTGATGCTCTCCTCAGGGGTCACGCCGACAAAGAGATCGGCACCCTGCACCCCGGCTTCCTTGAGCGTTTTGATGCTTGTCGGTGAAGACTGGTAGGTCATCACGTCGTATTCTGTAAGCGAACTCAGACGCTCATCGTCATCATCGATAAGCACACAATCGATATGCTCTCTCGACAGCAATTTCGATAGATGAGTACCAACGGCACCTGCACCGGCAATCACTACTTTCATATTTCTTCTACTGCTTTGATGATACCATCGGCATCGATGCCAACGAGATGTTGGAGTTCGTTGACCGTTCCATGCTCTACAAATTCATCGGGCAGTCCCAGTCTTACCACTTTCGGCTGATAGCCGTGATCGTTCATCCATTCGAGTACCGCAGAGCCTAGACCGCCTTTTCTTGTGCCGTTCTCCACAGTAATGACTTTTTTGAATCTGCTCCCCACCTCTTCGAGAATCTCTTCATCAATGGGTTTCAGGAAACGCATGTCATAGTGGGCCACGCTGATCTTGTTGTTGAGCCGTTTGATGGCCTCTGTCGCGTTGTTGCCTATCGGACCGATGGTCAACACGGCAACGTCACTGCCTTCGTGAAGCTTGCGACCTTTCCCTACTGGTATTTCTTCCAGAGGACAGCGCCAGTCGAGCAATACACCGCCACCACGTGGGTAACGGATCACGAAAGGTCCTTTATCAGGCAACTGGGCTGTGTACATCAGACGCCTCAACTCGTGTTCGTCTATCGGCGAAGAGATCGTCAGGTTCGGTATCGGACGCAGGGCCGACAGGTCGAAGGCACCGTGATGCGTTGCACCGTCTTCGCCTACGAGACCTGCACGGTCAAAGCAGAACACGACATTCAGGTTAAGTAGGGCGACGTCGTGTATGATGTTGTCGAATGCTCTTTGAGCAAAGGCACTGTAGATGTTGCAGAATGGTAACAGTCCGTCTTTGGCCATACCGCCGGAGAAAGTTACGGCATGCCCCTCAGCGATACCTACGTCAAATGTTCTTTCTGGCATTTCCTTCATCATGATGTTCATCGAACATCCGGAAGGCATGGCGGGTGTTACGCCTACTATCTTCGGATTCTGCTTAGCCAGTTCCAACAGGGTATGACCGAACACATCCTGATATTTTTGAGGTTTGTTCGGATCCTTGTCCACGATACGCTCACCAGTTTCGGGGTCGAATTTTCCCGGAGCATGCCAGGTGGTCACGTCTTTCTCTGCTGGGGCATAGCCATGGCCTTTCTGGGTATGCAGATGCAACAACTTCGGACCGCTCATGTTCTTGATTTGGTTCAGTATGCGCACCAGTTCCTTCACGTTGTGCCCGTCGAACGGACCGAAGTAACGTATGTTCATACCCTCAAAGATGTTCTGCTGGTGAGAGATGGCACTCTTGATGGCGTTGGTGAAACGGATGATACCTTTCTTACGATCGTCATTGAGCATACCTTTGCCGTGCAGCCAGCGCGCAGCTTTAAAACGCAGTGCATTATACGTCTCGTTGGTGCTCAGATTCAGCAGATACTGCTTCATGCCACCCACCGATCGGTCAATCGACATGTTGTTGTCGTTCAGGATGATCAGCAGGTCGTTAGGACTCGACGATACATTGTTCAGTCCCTCAAAGGCCAGTCCGCCGCTCATCGCACCGTCGCCGATGACGGCCACCACATGTCTCTTCTTGCCCTCTCTCTTGGCTGCTACCGCCATGCCGAGAGCCGCAGAGATGGAGTTTGACGCATGTCCGCACGCAAACGTGTCGTACTCACTCTCGGTAGGAGAGGGGAAGGGTTTGATGCCACCCAGTTTGCGGTTTGTACAGAACTGTTCGCGTCGCCCTGTCAGTATCTTATGGCCATAGGCCTGATGGCCTACATCCCAAACGATACGGTCTTCGGGCGTGTTGAATACGTAGTGAAGAGCCACAGTAATCTCTGCGACACCCAGACTCGAAGCCAGATGTCCCGGGTTTACTGCCACTTCTTCTATGATGTCTTCCCTCAACTCGTCGCAGAGTTGGGGTAAGTCATTTACATTTAACTTCCTTAAATCTTTAGGAGAATTAATCCCGTTGAGTAAAGTCAGATCTTTTTTGTCCACAATATTATTAATTATGTGTGCAAAGGTACAGTAAATTTATAAAATTACAAAATATTTAGCAAAAATAATGCTGTTCGTTGAGAATAAAGAGTTGACGGCATGGGGTTCGAATTGAAATTTTTGCAAACACTACAATAATTATCGTTAAATATTTGCAGGTTACATAAAAACTTCATATTTTTGCAAAAAGTTAAATAGACCGTTGCCTAAAACATGAAGTATATTTCCTTGCCGACTTCAGAAGTCCGTCGCCTGTCGTTTTATCTGGCGATGGAGGAATTCGTGGCCCGACATATCGATGAGCCCGACTGCTTCTTTATGTGGCAAGTGGAGCCGAGCGTGATTTTCGGGCGCAATCAGGTGCTGGAAAATGAGGTGAATGTGGCCTATTGCCGTGAGCATGGTATCAAACTCTACCGGCGGAAGAGTGGAGGCGGTTGTGTGTATGCGGATATGGACAATCTGATGCTGTCGTATGTCACGTCGGAAGATCATGTGAACTTCGCCTTCAATCGTTTTATCAATATGGTGTTGTTGGTGCTGCGGAAATTGGGCATTGCTGCTACTGGCACGGCTCACAACGACGTGATGATAGGTGATCGCAAGGTCTGTGGTACGGCATGTTATCATCTGGAAGGCAGGAGTATTGTGCATAGTACGATGCTCTACGATACCAACATGGAACATATGCTGAACGCCATCACGCCTGGACCAGAAAAACTTGCGCAGAAGGGCATCCAAAGTGTGCGCCAACGTATCACCCTGCTAAAGGATTATACGACTCTTGAATGTGTCGATGACCTGAAGTCGATGGTCCGTTCGACGTTGTGCGATGGCGAACGTCTGCTTACTGCCGACGAGGTGGCTGCTATAGAAACCATCGAGGCCACTTATCTGAAAGAGGAATTTATTCATTTATTATAACATCAATCTATGGGAATTAGACAAGAATTAGAAAAGAAAGAGAAACGTACATGCTTGTACGACAAACATTTGTCGCTGGGTGCCACGATGGTGTCGTTTGGAGGCTTTGATATGCCTTTGCTGTATCAGAATGGCGGTATCGCTCCTGAGCACATGGCCGTTCGTGAACATGTAGGACTGTTCGATGTCTCTCACATGGGTGAAGTCACGGTGAAGGGTCCAGATGCGGAGCGCTATGTGCAGCATATATTTACCAACGATGTGGCTGGTGCCCCTGTGGGCAAGATCTATTATGGAATGATGTGCTACGAGAACGGTGGAACCGTCGATGACCTGCTGGTGTATAAGTTGGGCGAGAATAATTTCTTCCTCGTCATTAATGCGGCGAACATCGACAAAGACTGGGCTTGGATGCAGCAGCACGCTGTTGGCTTCGACATCGATCTGCAGAACCGCTCCGACTATTACGGTCAGATAGCCGTTCAGGGACCAGAAGCTGAACATGTCGTCGAGACCGTGTTAGGGCTACCCTGCAGCGAATTGAATTTCTATACCGTGAAGACCATCCTCTTACCTTTTGCCTCTGACCATTCACCCCTTGAGATTCTCATCTCGCGTACTGGTTATACTGGTGAGGATGGTTTTGAGATCTATGCCTCACATGACTATATCCGCGAGTGTTGGGATAAACTGATCGCAGCAGGGGTGCAGGCTTGCGGACTGGGTTGCCGCGATACGCTACGTTTCGAGGTGGGACTGCCGCTTTATGGCGATGAACTGTCAGAAGACATAACCCCCATCATGGCTGGTCTCGGCATGTTCGTGAAACTCGACAAGGCTGAGTTCATCGGTAAGGAAGCCCTCGCTAAGCAGAAAGCGGAGGGACCTGCCAGAAAACTCGTTGGTATCGAACTTGCTGATAAGGCGATTCCGCGTCACGGCTATGAAGTATTGAATATGGAGGGTGAGACGATTGGCGAGGTTACAACAGGCTATCGCACAATCTCGACTGACAAGAGTGTATGTATGGCACTAGTCGATGCTCAGTATGCCAAACTTGATACCGAGGTACAGATCCAGATCCGTAAGAAAGTGTTCCCCGGCAAGGTTGTAAAGAGACAGTTCTATAATAAGAGTTATAAAAAATAAAACTATAAAAATTATGACAAAAGTAATGGAAGGACTCTACTACTCAGAGTCACACGAATATGTAAGAGTAGAAGGTAATGTGGGTTTCGTAGGTATCACCGACTATGCACAGAATGCATTGGGTACAGTGGTATATGTGGATATGCCCGATGTCGATGACGAGGTTGTGGCTGGTGAGGAGTTCGGTGCCGTTGAGAGTACCAAGGCTGCCTCTGACCTCATCTCTCCCGTTAGCGGCACAGTCATCGAGGTCAACGAGGCTCTCGACGACCAGCCCGAACTCATCAATGAGGATGCCTTCGAGAATTGGATCATTAAGGTGGAACTCAGCGATAAAACCGATCTCGATAACCTGATGGACGCTGCCGCTTACTCCAAGTTCTGCGAGAAATAATGTTCAATGTTCAATGATCAATGTTCAATGAATTATAAATATTTCCCGCACACAGACGACGACTTGAAAGCGATGCTGGCAAAGGTGGGCATGATGGGGCTCGACGAACTCTATGCCCAGATACCTGAGAGCATCCGTTTCAAGGGCGACTACGAGTTGCCCAGAGCCGCCAGTGAACTCGAGGTGCGCCAGGTCTTTGAGAAACTGGGCTCTGAGAACAAACAACTCACTTGCTTCGCTGGAATGGGCGTTTACGACCACTATACCCCTTCGGTCGTTCCTGGTCTCCTGCAACGTTCAGAATTTCTTACATCATACACCCCGTATCAGGCCGAAATCTCACAAGGCACGCTCCATTATATCTTCGAGTATCAGAGTATGATGGCCGAACTGACGGGTATGGATATCTCTAATGCCTCGATGTACGATGGTACGACCGCTAGTGCCGAGGCTATGATGATGGCAGTGGCAGCAGGTAAGAAACAGAATAGGGTGCTGGTGTCGGATGGTATCAATCCCAACACCTTCGACGTGCTCAAGACTTATGCCCTGCATCAGGGAATCGACCTTATCGTGCTGCCTGTCAAAGACGGTACGACGAGTCTCGACGAGGTGAAAGCCCGTCTCGCTGAGGGCGGAGTGGCTGGCGTCATCGTACAACAGCCCAACGTCTATGGTATCGTAGAGGACTTCACGGGCTTCGCTGAGGCCTGCCACGAGCAGAAGTCACTCTTCATCATCGATAGTGTGGCAGCCGATCTCGCGGTGCTGAAGACACCAGGCGAGTGGGGTGCCGATATCGCTGTGGGCGATGGACAGAGTCTGGGCATCCCAATGCAGTTCGGTGGTCCTTATGTAGGTTATATGTGCTGCACCGAGAAACTCATCCGTAAGATGCCTGGTCGTATCGTCGGCATGACGAAGGATAATCGTGGTCAACGTGCCTTTGTCTTGACGTTGCAGGCCCGCGAGCAGCATATCCGCCGACAGAAGGCTACTTCGAACATTTGTTCCAATCAGTCGCTGATGGCGCTTTTTGTCACGATTTATATGTCATTGATGGGCAAGCAGGGCTTGAAAGAGGCTGCCCAGCTGTCTTATGCCGGTGCCCATTATCTCCTCGACGAATTGTTGAAGACTGGGCGCTTCTCGCTCGTCTATGACAAACCATTCTTTAATGAGTTCTATGTCAAGTACGATGGTGATGCCGATACGCTCTATCAGCGTTTTATCGAGGCTGGCATCCTGGGCGGTGTCCGCGTAGATGAAGGCATACTCTTCGCAGTCACCGAGAAGCGTACGAAGGAAGAAATTGATAACCTTGTAAAGATTGCAGCCTTATGAATAATCGGTTATATGGTCATCTGATCTTCGAACTCTCGAAGGAGGGGCGTAAGGGTTACAGCCTGCCCCAGAGTAATTTTGGTGATTACGAAATTCCTCAGGAACTCTGTCGCAAGGACGATGCTGCATTGCCCGAGTGCGACGAACTGACGGTGGTGCGCCATTATACGAATCTCTCGACTAATAACTTCGGTGTCGATACAGGGTTCTATCCTCTCGGCTCCTGTACGATGAAATATAATCCGAAGATTAACGAGGAGATGGCTGCGCTGCCACAGTTCCAAAATCTGCATCCCCTGCAGCCGTCATATACAGTAACGGGTGCGAGGGCACTTGTCATCTTGTTGGAGAAGTCGCTCTGTGCACTCACTGGCCTGGCTCATTTCACCTTTAAACCCTATGCTGGTGCCCATGGCGAACTCACCGGTCTGATGACCATCGATAATTATCACCGTTCGCGAGGTGACATGGCTCGCAAGAAGGTCATTGTGCCCGATTCTGCCCACGGCACGAATCCTGCCTCGGCTGCTGTCTGCGGACTGGAGATTATCGAGGTCAGGTCGAAGGCTGATGGAACCGTCGATATCGGCGACCTGAAGCGTATCGTTGCCGAGCAGGGAGCAGAAATTTCTGCGATGATGATGACCAATCCTAATACGCTCGGCCTTTTCGAGACGAGCATCCCCGAAATAGCCTGTCTGATCCACAATTGTGGTGGACTGATGTATTACGATGGTGCCAATCTGAACCCGATGCTCGGTGCCAGCCGGCCGGGTGATATGGGCTTCGATGTGATGCACATCAATCTGCACAAGACGTTCTCAACGCCTCACGGCGGTGGGGGGCCTGGCAGCGGTCCGGTCGGTGTGCGCGAGGGACTGCAGCAGTTTTTCCCCTTTGTGTCGCCTTATCAGGGCAATTATGCCGTGATGATGCGCGCTTATGCCTACATCCTCTCGTTAGGTCGGGAGCAGTTAAAACTGGTGGGTCCGCTCGCTACGCTCAATGCCAACTACATTAAGGAGTCGCTTAAAGATGTTTATGAACTGCCGATTGATACCACATGTTGTCATGAGTTCGTCTTTGATGGTCTGAAGGATAAATCTACTGGCGTTACCACGATGGATGTGGCCAAACGCCTGCTCGATTATGGCTATCATGCCCCAACGATTTACTTCCCGTTGCTGTTCCATGAGTCACTGATGATAGAACCTACGGAAAATGAATCCAAGGAGACGCTTGATGGCTTCATCGCTGTGATGCGCCAGATAGCCGAGGAGGCAAAGACTGATCCCGATCTTGTGAAGTCGGCACCTCACGACACGCCCATCGGCCGTGTCGATGATGTCCTCGCAGCAAAACATCCTATCACCACTTATAAACAGATGCTCAATGACAACAACTGATCTCATTATCATCGGCGCGGGACCTGGTGGCTACCGCGCCGCTGAATATGCCGCCAAGCAAGGTCTGAAGGTCGTTATTTTCGAAGGTGCTGATGTCGGAGGTACCTGTCTGAATGTAGGTTGTATCCCCACGAAGACGTATGTTCACGCTGCTTCCTTCACCGAGGCTCGTCAGCGTATGGGTGAGGTCGTGCCCCAACTCCGTGCTGGCGTGGAGGGCATCCTCTCGCATCCGAACATCACGCTGGTTCCTGAGGAAGGGGTGTTTGTGGATGCTCATACAGTTGGCGACTATACTGCCCCTCATATCATCATCGCTACCGGTTCCGAAACGAAGTGGCTGCCCATCGAGGGTGTCAAGACCGATCCCCGTGTCGTAGATTCCACGGGCTTGCTTCAACTTGATTACCTTCCTAAGCGCCTCGCCATCATCGGTGCAGGTGTCATCGGGATGGAGTTCGCTAGCGTCTTCCATCGCTTCGGCTCTGAGGTCACGGTCATCGAGTATCTGAAGGAATGTCTGCCTGCATTGGATAGCGATATCGCCAAAAGGCTCCGTAAGTTGTTGGAGAAGCGTGGCGTCACCTTTAAGATGAAGACTGCCGTATCCCGTCTTGCCGACATCGATGCCGACGTGATCCTGATGGCTACAGGACGCAAACCCCGTACAGACGGACTCCATCTCGAAGCCACGGGCATCACTCTGGCTCCCAATGGTGCCATTCCCGTTGATGCCAATTTTAAGGCTGTCGGGAACATCTATGCCATTGGCGACGTGAATGGTCTTCAGATGCTGGCTCACGCCGCTGAGATGCAGGCTGTGAGGGCCGTCAACCATATCCTGGGAAAGACGGACGGCATACGCTTCGACATCATGCCCGCAGCCATCTTCACGGAACCAGAGGCAGCCTGTGTGGGTCCTACGGAGGATCAGCTCAAGGCGCAGGGCGTTGCCTATGAGTGCAAGAAGTCGTTCTGGCGTGCCAATGGCAAGGCGTTAGCGATGGGGGCGACGGAGGGACTCTTAAAACTCTTCGTGTCGTCGCAGGATGGCAGACTCTTAGGCTGTCATGCCTATGGTGCCCATGCCGCCGACATCGTGCAGGAGGTGAGTGTGCTGATGTGTAGGCAAACCACTGTCAGCGAACTTGCCGATATGGTGCATATCCATCCGACACTCTCGGAAATCCTCCGCTCCGCCGCAGAGGTTT
>Ga0310697_10007433_pt1 | contig 10324 bp, 4 predicted proteins | sample 172DNAGHGlowgp2_FD_203883 | JGI IMG/M metagenome (GOLD analysis project Ga0310697, IMG submission 203883) | Sheep rumen microbial communities from Palmerston North, Manawatu-Wanganui, New Zealand - 1728 DNA GHGlow gp2 (v2) (version 2) | ecosystem: Host-associated > Mammals > Digestive system >...
AATTGCCACTATCTTTTTGTTGTTTTAAGGTATAGATGTGAAAACTTTATTGACCAAAACATCGCCATTAATCTTTCTATGTGGGCTTTTATCTGCGTGCACACCTAGTGGGGGACCTGTTGTTCCTCAAGAAGGTGAAGCGCGTAAATTAGTGGACCCAAAAGATTATCTCGTTGATTTCTCTAAAGGCTATTCCGATGAATTCTTCTTCTCGAATGGATATAAAAACAGCGACCCATTCATGTGTTATTGGTCAAGAGAAGCTGGTCAACTCGTCGATGGAGTGATGAAATCTACTCTTTATAAACAAGGAGATAGATACTATGGCATGGAATATCGTTCTAGAGCAATGAGTTTCCATTACGGATATTATGCGGTCAATATGAAAGCCGCTTATTGTCCAGGGGTTATCTCATCTTTCTTCACTTACACCCGTAACCCTGTATGGGATGAAATCGATATCGAATTCTTAGGTAACAATCCAACGCATGTACAGTTCAATTATTACACGAGTGGAAAAGGTGGACATGAATACATCTATAATCTCGGATTCGATGCTTCAAAGGAATTCCATGAATATGGCTTTGAATGGAACAAAGATTCAATCTCCTGGTACGTCGATGGAGTGAAAGTGAATACGGCAACAGAAGAGATTCCAACTCATCCGCAGCACATCATGATGAATCTATGGAATGTGACCGGGCATGACTTATGGGCAGGAAGATTCATCGATGGCACGCTTCCTATATCCGCCTACTATAAATATTTCGCGTATATACCAGCAAACAGCTGAATATATAAATAAAATCATTAATAATTTTGGAGGTATCAAAATGCAAAAGAAATTATTACTTGTCGTTACTGCATTAGGGGCTATGACCTTAGCCGCTTGTGATCAAGGCAAAACTTCTGGTATTGTTGCCGATCCACTTAATGCGACGATGATCGCTGACTTCTCAAAAGGGAAATCAGAGGAAATCTATGCTTCTAATGGATGGAGCAATGGTGGAGGCTTCAATGCCGTCTGGACCAGCGATAATGTCACTTATTCGGATGGAAAAATGAAATTATCAATCCAAGACAAAGAAGCTGAAGCCGATGGGGTTAAATATCCTCATACAGCTGGCGAAGCTCGTACCCGTAAATTATATGGATATGGTGACTACGAAGTAAGAATGAAACCAACTAATGTCGTTGGTAGTGTTTCCACATTCTTCACTTACACAGATAAGTGGAATAAGGTCAATGGTGTGGAAAACAAACACGATGAAATCGATATCGAGTTCTTAGGAAAAGATACGACTAAAGTACAATTTAACTATTTCGTCGGTGGTCAAGGCGGACATGAACATATGCACGACCTTGGATTCGACGCGAGCCAAGGATTCCATAATTATGGGTTCCGTTGGGCAGAAAAATCCATCACTTGGTTTGTCGATGGACAACCAGTTTATCAAGTCACTAAAGACGATCCAAAAGAACTTCCAAGTCAAAATGGTCGTATGATGTCTTCTTATTGGCCTTCTTCCATCTCCTCTTGGAGCGGTACTTATGAAGGACCAAGCGACAAGACTTGTGAATATGAATGGATTAAATCCTCAGGCAATACAATTTATGCGGATGGTGAAGCTCCAATCCCACCATTTGATCAAAACATCAATTGGGACGCTGTTACTAAAACTGATTTAGAATTTGGCGCGGATCCAACTGATACTGGTTATACAGTAACTAAAGCTGATGGTGTGACAACTATTGCTTATACTCAACCAAATGCCTGGAAGAATGTCCAAGCCGAAGCTGTTGATGTGGTCAACACTAATGATGCTGTTTCCTTAGTCCTTAAAAATAACAGCACAACTGAATCCACTGTGAGAGTTGATGTCCAAGGTGAAAATAAAGTCGGTAACCGTGATGCATTAAATGAAATGGCAATTGCTTATGGCACTGACGCTGAAGTCTCTACTGACCCTGAATGGGGTGGAAGTAAACTCACTTTAGCAGCTGGTGAAGAAGCAAGATTAGTCATCAAATATGACGTTACTACTAATAGAGGTTTAGCGAAAAACATCTTAATCTTCGCTGATTCCTTATCCGAAGCCCCAGCGGCTCACCAAGGTGGTAATATCACGGTTAAAGATATTAAGTTTGCCAGTACTACTGGTCAACCAGTCGTTCCTCCAACACCAGAGCCAACTCCAACTGTTGATCCATGGGAAGATATCGATTCAGTCGATGTCACATTCTCTGATACTCCAGACTACACAGTCGTTAAAGAGGAAGGTGTCACTACTGTGACATATAGCCAAGCTTCTAACTGGGAAAACATCATCGCTGATGTGAGAAGTTTAGCCAATGGTGAAAACGATGCCTTAGGCCTCAAACTCAAAAATAATGGCACAACTAATGTTGCCATTAGAGTGGACGTCCAAGGTGAAAATAAAGTCGGTAATACTGACTGCTTAAATACAAGTGCCTCTGCTTCTGATGGCAGAAACGTTTCTACTGATACAGATTGGGGTGGAAGCACATTAACTCTTAAGGCTGGTGAAGAAATCGTCTTAACTGTTAACTATGCAACTGATACTGATAAAGGTGCTGCTAAGAACGTGTTAATCTACTTAGATTCTTTACAAAGCACTCCAAAAACAAATAATGGTAATGTCTCCATCTCCGAAGTGAAATTTGCAAGCTTTGATGAAGATGTTCCTAGTGAACCAACGCCAGCTCCAGTTGATCCGGAACCAGCTCCGACACCAGAGCCAGGTGATCTACCTTATGATGATACTGTCGTCGTTCCAGCAATCAGTGAAAACGCAGTAGCGTTAAACTTCTGGAGCAGCGATGCGACTAGTTATCCAGCCGTCAGTGGTGATAGCGGTAAATCCGTCTCCGTTACTTATAATGATATTGCTGCCTATGCATATAAGTGCATCGGTGCAGAATCCTTAGCAGGTATTACTGACCTCGCTTCTGTCAATCAAGTCAAAGTAACTGTGACAAACAAAGGTTTAAAAGCTGCAAATATCCGTATCGACACTAAGAGTGCTGCCGGTGCCCATTTACAGTCCGGTGCAGCTATCGCTGGTGAAGAAGGCGATTATAGTGGTTTAGACTTTAGCGCTGAAGGCACTAAGTTTGTCGTTGCTGCGAAGAAATCCGTCGTTGTGACTATCGATTTATCCGGTGCTGCTACATTAGGTGAATACATTTTCTTCCTTGATTCTACCGGTTCATCTGCCACTAGTGGTAAGATCGTTCTCTCTAGCTTTGAATTCATCGCTGGTGAACCTCCAGTTGATCCAGAACCAACACCAGAACCAACTCCAACTCCAGTTGATCCAGTAGTGGTTCCAGATTTAGATGAAAATGCAGCCGGTTTAACTTTCTGGAAGAGCAGCGAAGATTACACAGCAACTTCTAGTGAAAGCAACAAAATCTTATCTGTTTCCTATTCTGAACTCGTTGGTAATTCCTATGCCTGTGTTGGTGCTAACGATTTAAGTGGTGTAGTCTCTGCAACTACTGATACAGTTTCCATTAACATCACTAACAAAGGTACTGCCGATGCAAAAGTTCGTATTGATACACATCACAAGACTGGTGATACAACTAGTGATCCACTTCACGTCTCTGCTTCAGCCACTGGTGATGTCGTCGGCACTGTTGACTATTCCGGTGATGGCGTTATCTTAACTGTTAAAGCTAATAGCAACGCGAACTTAGTTATTAAAATCGATCAATCTACTGAATCATTTGATAAATTAGTAATCTTCGTTGATTCCTGCAATGCAACTGCTGATAAAAAGACTGGTGAAGTCGTCTTCTCAAGCTTTGTCTTCAGCGGTGAAGCCACTCCAACACCAGAGCCAGAGCCAACTCCAACACCAGAGCCAACTCCAGAAACAAAAACTACATTAATGTTCACAACTGATAACGAGTTCACTATTGTGAACGATACAACTGCTGGCACTTCCCATATCACTTATGAAAGTGTTACTGAAGCTACTTATCACAATGTTCAAGCTCCATTAACTGATTTAGAAGAAGGTACTAATAGAGTTTCCTTCAAGATCACTAACGCTGGCGCGGAAAATGTTAAATTCACATTCAAAGTCCAAATTGGTAGTGCTGAAACCTCTTACTGCACTGCGTTAGATGATTACGATTACTTCGGCGAAGACAAAACTGTTCAATACAATGTTGCCGCTGGTAATAGTAGAGACATCGTCATTGCCTTCGATGGAACTGTTGGTGCGAATAACCTCGTTGCCTTTATCAACACTGGTTGGGCAGCTGAACCTGCTACATTCACTGATGGCGATATCACAATCAGCGATGTTGCATTCGACGTCGTTGAAGAAGAACCGGTTACTGCATTAACATTCACAACTACTAATGCATACGTTATTGCAAACAATGCTACTGATGGTACATCAAATATTACTTATGCTAGTGTTAAAGAAAATACATATGCAAATATCCGTGCTGAATTATCTTATGGGGAAGGCGTTAATAGGCTCTCTCTTACTTTTAAAAACGATGGTGCAGAAAGCGTTCAATTCAACTTCAAAGGTCTCGTTGATGACCCTGAAGCTTCATATTTAGAAAATATCGGTGGATATGATTACTTCAACACTGACACTAATGTTGCTCAGCTTAACGTTGCAGCAGGTGGAGAAAGAAGCATTACATTAGGCTTTGCCTCTGATTCAGGTGTTAAAACATTAGTCGTCTTCATCAACTCATTCTGGGCTGAAGGCGAAGGCGCGACATACACAAATGGCGATATTACTATCAGCAATATCTCTTACTCAACAGCAGAATAATTAACGATTATGAAAAAGGGTAAATTATCAAAAATCATACAAACAATTGGCATGGTGCTTGTCGCTGGAGTGGTGATCGGTGTTAACGTCGCTGTTAACCACTTCTCCGAAATCATCTCCATCTACTTAGGTGGTTTCGGTGCGGACTTCTCAGAATTTGATTCTTCCGCGGGCAATAACATGTGCCAAGAAATTGAATCCGAAGGTGTCGTCCTTCTTAAAAATGATGGCGTCGCCTTACCTTTAACTAATAAAAATGAAAAAGGTAAAATTCCAATCGCTCTCTTTGGCTGGGGTGCGACAGATGGCGGATTCATCACTTCTGGAAGTGGATCCGGCGGATCTGCAGAAAGAGGTTCTGGTAAACTCGTCACATTATTAGGTGCTCTTGAAGGGCAACCTGCAATGACTAGAGATGGGAAAGAAACTTTACCAGAAGTTAAAGGCCAATTCGAATATTATCATCCATTAATGGATATGTATTCATCTTATAAAGCTGGTAGAGATAGAGGGGACTACTGGAATGCGGCTTATCCATTCTTCAACCTCATCGAACCAACTGTTGATAAAGTCCAACCACATATTGCCGGGGCTAAAGAATTCTCTAACACAGCTGTTGTTGTGATTGCCCGTGCTGGTGGTGAAGGACAAGACATTCCTCGTATTCAAAAGAAATTCGAAAGTAATTTAAATGATTATTCTCGTACATACCTCGATATTTCTAAAGAAGAAGAGGATATGTTAAACCTCGTCAAAGAAAACTTTGAGAAAGTAGTGGTTATCATCGATGCTTGTAATGCGATGAACCTCTCCTTCCTTGATGATCCAAAGATCGATGCGGCTATTTCTATTAGCGGTGCGGGTCAATCCGGTGCGGTGGCGATTGCCGACATCCTCTCTGGCAAAATCAATCCATCTGGTAAAACTGTTGATACATATGCTTATGATTTTTCAACAGCAGCGACATTCGCGAATGCCCCTGACTGCCGTGAAATAAACGGTGAAAAAGGTGGCATTAGGAAATACACCAATTCAGACCAAGTTTACGTCGATTATGCTGAAGGTATCTATAACGGATATCGTTGGTATGAAACAGCTGACGAAGAAGGTTTCTGGAACAGTGAATATGCGAAGACTAGATGGGGTGTTGAAGGATATGATCAAGTCGTTCAATATCCATTCGGATATGGCTTATCATACACTTCCTTCACTCAAGAAATCCTTAGCATTTCCCCAGCGGATAATAGTTATATCACTCCTGAATCAGATATTGTGGTGAAGGTGAAAGTCACTAATACGGGGACAGTCGCGGGTAAGGAAGTTGTCGAACTCTATTACAATCCACCATATACTCCAGGCGGTGTTGAAAAGAGTGCGGTCAACCTCGTGAGCTTTGCGAAAACTGGCTTAATCAAACCAGGTGAAGCAGAAGAATTAACATTAACTTTCAAAGCCTCTGACATGAAGTCCTATGACACTGAAAATAAATCAGGTGTTGTGGGTGAAGATGGCGGTTATGTCTTAGAAGCTGGTGAATATGAAATTTCACTTCGTTCCGATGCACATAATGTCATCGATTCTGTTAATTACTTCGTTGATGCTAGTACCGCGATTGATGAAGAAACAGTGCATAACCGTTTCACCGGCACTAATGTCACTAAAGGCGATGTTTCTATCGATGGTAGAGACACTAATGAAGGTATCACTTATTTAACAAGAAATAACTTCAAAGAAACTTTCCCTGCTCCAAGAGCAGCGAGAGCAAGATCAGAGAAGATGCCTGCTGATGGTTGGTTACCAACTGATGTGGACACTGATGTCATGCCAACTCAAGGTAAAGCCGGTGAATACCGTTTATATAAAGACGGCAATAAATTAAACGAAGAATTAGTTTTAAGACTTGGCAAAGATTATAACGACCCATTATGGGATGAAGTTCTTAACCAAGTGACAGTTGACGAATTATATGGTGTCATCCAAGGCGGTGGCTTTAGAACTAAAGCGGTTAATTCCGTGGGTAAACCAGAACATTTAGACTTAGATGGTCCAAGTGGTCTCAACCAAGAGATTAACGCGGGTGGTTCTTCTACTCCAGTATTCTGGACTAGTTTCCCAATCGAAACAGCGATTGCCCAAACTTGGAATGAAAATATCTCCTTACGTTTCGGCTTAACAATGGGCTATGAAGCCTATGTGACAGGCGTTGCGGGTTGGTACGCTCCAGCGGCTAACATTCACCGTTCACCATTTGATGGACGTAACTTCGAATATTATTCCGAAGATCCATTGCTCTCTGGTAAGATGTGTGCGAAAACCATCGAAGGCGCGACTGATAACGGTTTATACTGCTATCTCAAACACTTCGTTGTTAACGAAACAGAAAATAAGAGAGAAGGCTTATTAACTTGGTTAAATGAACAATCATTAAGAGAAATCTATGCCCGTTCATTTGAAATCACTGTTAAAGAAGGTGGTGCGAACGCAATCATGTCTGCCTTTAATAGATTAGGGGCGACTTGGTGCGGTGGTAACTATGGCTTATTAACTGGTGTTCTCCGTGATGAATGGGGATTTAGAGGCAGTGTCTTAACTGACTATGCTCTCGACTGGGAAATGGGCTTTATGGATATCGACCAAGGCATTAGAGCCGGTAACGATATGTGGCTTAACGGTTTACGTTCTGATTCCATTGGAACGATTAGAGACCGTGGTTCTGCCACAAGTGTGACTGCCGCGAGAAAAGCGACTAAAAACATGCTCTATACATTCTGCAATACGATGTATCGTCAATCCGAATATTTAAAGAATCCAGTGAAAGACGCGCCTGCTTCCACATTAGTGGGTAAGACTTCTCCAAGTGCAGCGAAGACTTGGATCTGGATTATCGTCGGTGTTGATGCTGTCGCGGTGATTGGTCTCGGTATTTGGGTCTACTTCTGTTACTTCCATAAAAAGAAGGAAAAGAAAGCTAAAGCTGGTCAACCAGTTGAAGAAGTAACTCCTGATAATAACGAGAAACAGTCCGAATAAATATAATTCCTCACTACAAAACAAGGTGACTTAATTGCCACCTTGTTTTTTTGTTGCTACAAACTCTTTAAATAGTTAAGCGCTTCTAATATAACTTTATCCATATCGTAATATTTGTACTGACCAAGTCGACCTCCGAAATGGACGTTAGATAATTTATCTGCTTCTATTTTATATTTTTGATATAACTCATTATTCTTATCGTTATTAACGGGGTAATATGGTTCATCTCCAAGCTTCCAAGAGGAAGAATATTCTTTAGAGATAATTGTCTTATCTTGTTTGCCAAATTCGAAATGTTTATGTTCAATTATACGTGTATATGGAACTTCATATTCCGTATAATTGATAACCGCGTTACCTTGATAATCAGGGATATTTAGTGTCTCTGTTTCAAATCTCACCGTGCGATATTCAAGAGGACCATATTTATAATTGAAGTATTGATCAATTGGACCAGTATAGATAATTTTGCTGGCGATTTGTTCAAAATATTGACGATTTGCGAAGAAATCGGTATTTAATTTTAAATCGATTTTTTCTAACATCTTTTCAATGATATGGGTATATCCTCCAATCGGAATGCCTTGATAGATGTCATTAAAGTAATTGTTATTAAATTCAAATCTCACTGGTAATCTTTTGATGATGAATGGTGGGAGTTCTGTACATGGACGTCCCCACTGTTTGGCTGTATAGCCTTTAATCAATCTTTCATATATCGTTTTACCGACTAAGTTGATTGCTTGCTCTTCTAAATTCTTTGGTTCATCGATATGATATTCTGCTTTTTCTTTTTCAATTCTTTCTTTTGCCTCTTCTGGAGTAGAGATGTCTGGCCATATTTCTACAAAAGTATTCATATTAAAAGGAAGGTGATATCTATTTCCTTTATAGATGGCAATCGGGGAATTGATGAAGTCATTGAACTCTGCGAATTGATTGATATAGTTCCAGACTTCTGTGTTTGAGGTGTGAAAGATGTGGGCTCCATAAACGTGGACGTTGATGCCGTGTTCACTTCTCGTATAGATATTGCCTCCAACGTGTTTTCTTTTGTCGATGACAAGACATCTATAACCTTTCTTCGTTAATTCATGAGCACAGACCGCTCCATAAAGTCCTGCGCCGACAATGAGATAATCGTATTCTTTTTTCATAAATAAAAAGTCCTATGGATATTTTACCACATAGGACTATTCTTCTATAAAGAATTATTATTGAAGAGCGCTTTCTCTTTCAGAAAGAGTGAGTTCACGGAGTTTGAGGAATTCTTCTTCAACTTTCTTTTCTCTTTCTTCTTGTTTAGCTTTCTTGGCTTCAAGTTTAGCTTTGAGTTCTGGAGAAGCAGCAAGTTTATCAGCGAAGGCTTTTTCTTTCTCTTCTTTCTTAGCTTTGACAGCAGCTTCTTTCCCTTCTTTAGCTTTTAATTTAACAGCAAGAGCGTCTTGATATTTCTTCTCTTCGATTTCAAAAGAGAGACCTTGTTTTTCACATCTTAATTTTAATTCTTTAAGACGAGCTTCTTCAGAGGCACGATTTGATTCCTCTTCTTCTTTTGCAAGTCTTTCTTCACTGGAGACATAAGCAATACCGCGTTTGGCACAGACGGCTTTTTGATCTTCTTCAATGGCTTTATGGTCGCATTTAGAATATTTTTCCACTCTCATGAAGATGAAGAGTAAAGCGATTAAGACATAGCAGATTGTTTCCGCGCCGACGAAGATCCAGAGCATTGGAGTTTGCATTGTTTCTGGGTGGTTTGGATCGTAATTAGAAATTTGTAAGATTAAGTTTAAGATACCAGTAGCGATACCAGTCATACCAGCCATAATGGCTCCATAGATAGTCATTGATAAACCATCAGTACGTTTGCCGTATAAGGCTTCTTGGTGATCCATGACGTCACCTAAAAGGGCAATGGAGAGATACATCGCTGGAGTAGTGCCTAAGGCTTTCACAGCGAAGGAAACGATGGAGATGGCGAATTGACTGTTTTCTGGGACGAATGGAACGAGAAGTCCGATGCCACCGCCGATGATGGAAAGGATAGCGCCTAAAATGATGGCTTTACCTTTACCAATCTTATTAGAAAGTGGCCATGCGATAACCATACCTAAGGCAGTTGGAATGGCACCGACAATCGCGAGTGTACCAGAGAAGCCGCCACCATTAGCAGTGCTATATGTGCCGTCCGCTCCTTTAAACCAGGATGTACAGAAATATAATTGAGAGACGTTTTTCATCATACCGCCGAGTTGATAGAGGAAGAAGAAGATGATAATGATGAGCCAGAATTTATCTTTACGACAGATTTTCCATTGTTCTTTAGTAGAGACGGATTTCTGTTCACCTTCTTCTCTATTAGCACCAGCTGCGAGAGCGAATCTTTCTTCAGTAACTCTTTCTCTAGTGAAATAGTATTCGATAATCGCACCGACAGCAGTGATTGCGATTAAAACGATAGA
>Ga0310697_10007434_pt1 | contig 10323 bp, 4 predicted proteins | sample 172DNAGHGlowgp2_FD_203883 | JGI IMG/M metagenome (GOLD analysis project Ga0310697, IMG submission 203883) | Sheep rumen microbial communities from Palmerston North, Manawatu-Wanganui, New Zealand - 1728 DNA GHGlow gp2 (v2) (version 2) | ecosystem: Host-associated > Mammals > Digestive system >...
GAGCGAGAGTGCCTTCTCGCGAAGCGAAAAGGTACGAATAAGCGAACGAAATACCAAATGTTTTGGTGATAAAATGCTACAACGGGTCGACGTCGTAGTAGATTTGCAGCGAGGAATAACGCTTGTCGGCCGTCATCTGCTGTTGGGCCATGAGCAGATATTGGCGCACACGAGGCATGTCGATGCCCAGTTCGAGTTTCAGCACCAGTTTACGGATGTTTTGTCCACTGACCTTGGCCACCGAGGGTTTGTCAGGTCCCAGCACACGAGCTCCGAACCATTGGCGCAGACGGGCTCCCATTTCCGTGGCAGCAGTCTCTACGATGGCATTCTGGCGGTGGCGCAGGAAGACGTATATCAAATGGGTGAACGGCGGATAGTGGAACAGTTGGCGTTCGGCAACGAGACCTTTGTATAAAGAAATATAGTCGTTGTGTACCACGTGACGGATGACGGGCGTCTGGGGCTGCTTGGTCTGTAGGATAACCAGTCCGCGACGACGTTTGCGTCCTGCTCGTCCGCTGACCTGCGACATCATCATAAACGAGTGTTCGAAGGCTCGGAAATCGGGTTGGTTCATCATGCTGTCGGCATTGACGATGCCCACGACACTGACGTTGTCGAAGTCGAGACCCTTCGAAATCATCTGCGTGCCGATGAGGATGTTGGTACGTCCTGCTCCGAAGTCGGTGATGATGCGTTCGTAGGCATTGCGGGTGCGGGTGGTGTCGAGATCCATACGAGCAATACGGGCTTCAGGAAACGCCTCGCGCACCTGTTCCTCTATTTTCTCCGTACCGAAACCGCGCGTACGCAGGTCGGTACCGCCACAACAGGGACACTCGGTGGGTATACGGTAGGTGGCTCCGCAGTAGTGACACGTCAACTGGTTGAGTTGGCGGTGGAGCGTCAGCGATACGTCACAATGCTGGCAGGTGGGCACCCAACCACATTGGTGGCATTCGATGACAGGGGCAAAACCGCGACGGTTCTGGAATAGGATGACCTGTTCGCCACGTTCCAGTGCTTCGCGCATGCGCGTTAATAATAAAGGTGAGAAGGCTCCCACCATCATCTTGCGATGTTGGAGGTCAGCCGTGTCGACGACTTGTATCTCAGGCAGTTCGATACCCTTGTAGCGTTCCGTCAGTGTCACCAGTCCATATTTGCCCGTCTTGGCATTGTGGTAGCTTTCCATAGACGGCGTTGCGGTACCCAGCAGAACGTGGGACGGATGATGGCTGATGGATGATGTAAGATGGGCCAACATGATGGCGGCACTGCGGGCATGATAGCGCGGGGCAGGATCCTGCTGTTTGTAGCTGGTCTCGTGTTCCTCGTCGACAATGACCAATCCCAGTCGCTGGAAGGGCAGGAATACAGCACTACGGGCTCCGAGGATGACATCGTAAGGATTGGGCGAGAGTTGTTTCTGCCAGATTTCCACGCGCTCGGCATCGGAATACTTGGAATGGTAGATGCCTAAGCGGTCGCCAAAGATGCGTTGCAGACGTTGCATCATCTGCACCGTCAGCGCTATCTCAGGCAATAGGTAGAGCACCTGTTCCTTGCGTTCGAGGGCTTGGCGGATGAGGTGGATATAGATTTCCGTCTTGCCCGACCCCGTCACGCCATGCAGCAGCGTCACCTGCTTTTTCATCATCGACAGCAGGATGTTGTTGTAGGCATCCTCTTGAGCGATGCTAAGGGGTTGGATGAGGTCAGGACGATAGTCACCACCATGATTCAGGCGACCAACTTCAACCTCGTAGGTTTCGAGTAGCTGACGTTTCACCAGTTGGTTGATGGTCTCGGCAGAAGCACCACTGGCGTTCATCAGTTCTTCACGAGTAACCTCCTGCGGATGACAGTCTTCTTGATCCCACCCTGACAAGGCAAGGTACTCGATAAAGGCCTCGAGTTGTTTCTTGGCCCTCGACAGCACGTTCAGCGCCACATGCAGGGCCGTCACATTACGGTATTGTAGGGTCAGACGGATGTAGGTCTCCGTGCGTGGCTTATAGCCGTCCTCAGCTTTCAGTCCTGCCGGCAGTGCTGCTTTGTACACTTCACCAATGGGCGACAGGTAGTAGTCGCTAATCCAGTGCCACAAACGCAATTGCTGTTCGGTGACGATTGGCGACGAGTCCATGACTTGCTGAATAGGCTTCACCTCATAACCTTCAGGTTTTGTCGTATGAACGCGGCCAACCAGTCCGACATACGACTTCGAACGTCCAAAGGTCACCAACACACGAACGCCTACCTGCACCGTCATGCCTTCAGGCACGGCGTAGGTAAACATCCCATGCAAGGGAACTGGCAAAATCACATCAACATACGTCATACAGGCGGCAAAGATACAAAAAAATAGGCTAACTGCAAAGAGTTAGCCTACCTTTTTATGATGTTATGTTTATCTTACTTAACGTTTCCAACCTTAATGAGATACTCACCAATCTGGACTGCATTGAGCGCAGCACCCTTGCGGATCTGGTCACCAGAGAGCCAGAAAGTCAGACCATTCTCGTCGCTGAGGTCCTTGCGGACACGACCCACATAGACGTCATCCTTGCCAGCAGTCTCCAACGGCATGGGGTACTTCAGATTGGCGGGGTCGTCAACGAGCGTACAACCAGGAGCGGCGGCGATAGCCTTCTGAGCCTCCTCAACGCTGATGGGACGCTCGGTCTCAATCCAAACGCTCTCTGAGTGGCTGCGCAACGAGCTGACACGCACACACATAGCCGAACACTTGGCATCGGTATGCATAATCTTACGGGTCTCGTTGTACATCTTCATCTCTTCCTTCGTGTAGCCGTTGGGCTGGAAGACGTCAATCTGCGGAATGACGTTGTAAGCCAACTGGTGGGCAAACTTCTTGATGGTCTTCACCTCACCCTCTTCTACCATCTCCTTATACTGCTGTTGCAGTTCGGCCATAGCGGCAGCACCAGCACCAGAAGCACTTTGGTAAGAAGAAACGTGGATGCGCTTGATGTGCGAGATGTTCTCCAGTGGCTGGAGCACGACGACCATCATGATGGTGGTGCAGTTGGGGTTGGCAATGATGCCACGCGGACGGTTCAGGGCATCTTCAGCATTGCACTCAGGCACTACCAAGGGAACGTCGTCGTCCATACGGAAAGCACTGGAGTTGTCAATCATCACAGCACCATACTTCGTGATGGTCTCGGCAAATTCCTTCGACGTGCCGGCACCAGCAGAGGTGAAGGCGATGTCGACATCCTTGAAGTCGTCGTTATGCTGGAGCAACTTCACAGTCAACTCCTTACCACGGAAAGTGTATTTCGTGCCTGCTGAGCGTTCTGAGCCAAACAGCACAAGTTCGTCCATCGGGAAATTTCTTTGGTCGAGGATGCGTAAAAACTCCTGACCTACGGCACCTGAGGCACCCACAATTGCTACTTTCATAAGCCTAATTCTTTTCCTATATTATTATTTGGGGTGCAAAGGTAAGCAAAATATTCGAAATACACGCCATTTTCTTTCATTTTTTCACTATTTCGTCTTTCCAACTATCACAATGCCACCATTTTCGGGGATGACAATGTTCATCTGCTGTTTCTTATTCTGCTTGACAGTCTTGACGCTGCCAACGACATTCGGATCGTTGGTGTATTTAGCATCGTCAGCATAGACGGTCAACTGGGTGTCCTTCACAAACATGGGCAGCGAGAGGACTTTCTTCAACGGTTGCTTTTCGGCATTGATACCGGCTATGTACCATGTATCGCCTGCGCGACGGGCAATGATGGCATACTTGCCAGGATAACCGTCGATGAAGCGAACCTCATCCCAGTTGGTGGGCACCTGCTTCATAAAGTCAATAGCCCAAGCGGGAGCATCCTCGAGGTTGTTGGGAGCCAAAGCGAAGTGCTGGACGCTGCTCTGGAACAACACAGCAGTAGCCAACGCATAAACATCGCTGGTGCGACGATAGGTACCATGGTCGTTGCCAGTGCTGTAGCGCTTGTTCAAAGCACTACCACCCCAGTCCATAGAGGCTACGGTGTTGCGGATGAAGACGTGCGTACAGCCGTTCTTGGCCTCAGCATCGCAGGCACCCTGTCCGAAACTCAGGTTCTCGGAAGCCAGCACAGCCTCAGAGGCGACGTAGTTCGGATACATACGTTCCCAACCGCGAGGCAGCGTGCATCCGTGGAAGATACACTGCAATCCAAACTCGTTGGCATCGGTCAGGATGTCTTCGTAGAGCTGCATCATCACCTGTTTGTCACCACCGAAGAAGTCGACCTTGATACCCAGGATGCCATTCTCCTGCATCCACTTCATCTCCTGACGACGAACGGAACTCTTGTTCATCTTATGACGAGGACCCTGAGGAGCATCGTTCCAGAAACCGTTGCTGTTGTACCACAGGAACAGGCCTACACCCTTCGACTGAGCATAGCGCGACAGCTCGGCAACCTTATCGTAGCCAATCTGTGAATCCCAGTGAGCATCAACCAATACGGAACGATAGCCCAAAGCTGCCGAGAAGTCGATATACTCCTTCTGCTCCTTGTAGTTGCAGCTGCCGTCCATGCGGATAATCCACGACCAGGTACCCTTGCCATAGGTGTAGTCCTTCGAAGCCTTGTATTTGGGCTGCACGAGGTCGTTGGCAACGGTGGTCTCCACGATAGGAGCCAGCGTGGTGCCGATAGTCATCGTGCGCCAAGGAGTCAATGCAGGCAGAGCGACCTTGGCGTTGGGAGTACCCCAGCCGTCCATCTCTGATGCCTGAGGGAAGTCGATGCTGTATTTTGCACCGCCGTCATTCTTCAGCGCGCAACCCACGTAGTTGCCGTCGGTGCCTGTCTCAGAGATAATCACCCAACCCTGAGGTGTCTTGAACAAGCAAGGGAAGGTATAGCCCTGGCCCCAGCCGTTCTTACCCATCTCGTCGTCCCAGGTATAGCTAGTCTCGTAGCTGGGATAGGTGCGGGCAAAACCACCCATCGGCTTTACCTGCGGACAGAGGAACGTTGTGGTACCCTCAGGCAGCACAAAACTGCTGGCTTCGCTTTCAACAACAGCACTGAACATGTCTTTCTTCGAACCATAGATCTTATATCGATAGGCCACATCACGACCCGTCACACGGAAAATGACATCCAATGCGGGCTTACCGTCTTTTGTGAACTGGCAGACAGCCTCCGTAGCCTCATAGCTGACGTGGCTCTGCTTGATGGTCTTCAGCGAATACTCGTCCTTGACGGTGGTTGTCTGGCAGTCCTTCAGGGTAAGGCCCTGCGACAGGTCTGCGAAGTTCATCTTCACACCCAGCGGAGAGGGAGTAATAAATACGGTTCCGTCGAGCGTCACCTGATACGTGGCTTTACCGCCTTGGTCACTCACGGTAACGGCCATCTTGCCGTCTGGACTCTGGAATGTCTTCTCAGTTGCTTGGGCTGTCAGCAGACACAATGCCAATGCTGCAGCAGTCATCATTCGTTTCATCATAGTTCTTTTTTGGTTTTATATCTTACTTCTTACATCTTACTTCTTACATCTTACCTCTCACCTCTTACTTCTTACCTCTAACTTCATACACTCCCCCTGCCTTGGTATCGAGATCGTACTCATAGACGGGACGGATATCCAACAGTTCGAAGGCTTTCAGTTCTGGAGAGCGTAGGGGCTGCTTGACATCAGCCGATTCGTACAACGCATTGGGACAAGGACCAGCGGCTTCCTTCAACCCCTTGCCCTGCAGAGGCACATAGGAACGCAGGCGCAGTTTTCCGCCTATCGTCGAACGTATCTTTGCGGAACGAAGTTCCCCTCCGTTCCATTTCTCGTCCACCACAAAACCACCACGAGCCCTGAGGCCTTTCACCTCGCCATCTGACCAAGCATCAGGCAAGGCGGGCAACAGATGTACGGCACCGTCGTGACTCTGTACCAGCATCTCGCAAACACCGGCAGCACAACCGAAGTTACCGTCAATCTGGAAGGGCGGATGGGCATCAAACAGGTTCGGATAGGTACCTCCGTGACCTCCCCACTCCACTGAGTCGGGAATCAGTGTCAGCATATTCTTGATGATGCGGAAGGCGTGGTTGCCATCCAACATACGCGCCCAGAAGTTTATCTTCCAGCCCAGGCTCCAACCCGTAGCCATATCGCCACGTTGCTTCAGCGTGTTGGCAGCAGCCGAGAACAAATCCGGATGGGAATATGGGGAAATCTGATTCGAGGGATAGAGTCCGTAAAGGTGAGAGATGTGGCGGTGCTCGTCTTTGGGATTATCACCGTCCCACAACCACTCCTGCAACTGTCCGTAACGTCCAATCTGCATGGGAGGCAATTGCTGAAGGGCAGTACGATAGACGGCAGTAGAATCGTCGCTGATGCCCAATACCTGAGCGGCACGCACCACCTGATTCAACGCATCGAACACAATCTGGTTGTCCATCGTAGAACCAGCCGTCACGGTGGTATTCTTACCCACGGGGCCATGCTCTGGCGAAACAGTAGGCACCGTGACCAGCCAACCAAATTCAGGATGAATGCGCATATAGTCCAACAGGAAGTCGGCAGCACCCTTCATCACAGGATAGTAGTCTGCCAACAACTGCTTGTCGCCAGTAAAGAGATACTGTTGCCAGATATGCGTCGTCAACCAGGCGCCACCCGTTGGGAACATTCCCCACGTGGTACCATCGACGGGTCCGGCAATACGCCAGAGGTCAGTATTGTGGTGAGCCACCCAACCCCTGCAACCATACATCTCCTGTGCAGTTTTGACACCCGTCTCGCTCAGGTCCTTAATCATTGCAAACAACGGTTGCTGGTTCTCAATGAGGTTACCAACCGTTGAGGGCCAGTAGTTCATCTCGGCATTGATATTGATGGTGTACTTCGAATCCCAAGCGGCATTCTTCTTGTCATTCCAAACGCCTTGCAGGTTGGCAGGCTGTCCGCCAGGCTGCGAACTGGAAATCAGCAGGTAACGGCCATACTGCATCATCAGCGACACCATATCGAGGTCGCTACCGTCGAAATTCGTCAGGCGCTGGTCGGTAGGCAAAGCCGCCGTTCCCGCAGGTTTTCCTGCGGGTTCCTTCAATTCTAGCGACACGCGGTCGTACTGCTCCTGATATTTCTTCAAGTGCTCCTTCAACAACTGCTTGTACGCCTTGCCCTTGACGCCAGCCAGCGTCTGGTTGTTCTTCTTCACAGGGTTACCGCTGATGTCGTGATAGTTCACGTAATTGGTAGCGGCGGTGATATAGAGCGTCGCAGTAGTGGCGTCGTCCACCGCTATCGACGTGGCCTTATGCTCAATCTTACCGTCCGACTCCACCAGGATGCGGCACTCGGCTTTCAGACCGGCCTTGATGCCTTCCTGCTCCACACCGTCAACAACGGCTGCCAGCTCGTTGACGCGTCCTTCGATGCCTTCGTGTTCGTAAACCGAAAAGACCTGTGCATTCTCTGACCGATGGTCAGAGTGTGGCGTTGCAATCAGCTGACTGTCGAAGCTCATGTCGAACTCCAGCTCGCCTTTCTTCGAGGCTTCCAGTCGTACGATGATGACATTATCTGCCTGCGAAGCAAAGACGGTACGCACATACTTCACGCCGTCCACCTCGTAGGTAGTGGTATTCAGCGCATTGCCGAGGTTCAGTTCACGACGGTAGTTAACCGGCTCCGCGTCGCTGTCGTAGTCGAACTTGAGTTTCAGGCTGCCCAACGGCAGGAAGCGCATGCCGTGAGGGCCGCGGAAGAAGTACTTATCCAACAACTGGTGAGCCTCCTCTTCACGACCCATCAGCGTCAGGTCGCGCACCTCCTGCAGGTGTTCACGGGCTTCCGGGCTATTATTGTTGTGAGGGGAACCGCTCCAGAAGGTTTCCTCGTTGAGCTGGATTTCTTCCTCCTTGACGCCACCATAAATCATTGCCCCCAGATGGGAATTGCCTATGGGCAACGCTTTCAGCCATTTCTTGGCGGGTTGGTCGTACCATAACTTATGCTCTTGGGCCGTAGCAGTCAATGTCAACAAACAGACTGCCATTGTCGTTAATAACTTTTTCATATTTCTTAATGTTCAATGGTCAATGTTCAACGTTCAATGTTAATTTCCTGTCCTTGATAGTTTACTGTCTTCGTGGTGCCGTCAGGCCAAACCACCGTGAATGTTCTCGTCTGAAGCATTCCAGGATACTCACCTTTCCTCGCGCCAATGGTCAGCGTGTGCTTCTTGTCGTTCCAGCTAAACAGGATGACACTGTACATGCCCTTCTCGTAATTATAGTTGTCGCCCTCGTCTTCGTAGAGCACAAAACGGCCGTCAGCACCAGGATAGACGCGCAGTTCGAGGGTGTCCCAAGCCTTCTCGCCCACATACTGCATCTCAGGACCTAAGGGCAGAATGCTGCCGGCACGCACAAACATCGGCACGCGGTCGAACGTCGTCTCAAGGGTGACGTTCTGTCCGCCCTTGTATGCCTTGTTGGTCCAGAAATCATACCACGTAGCACCCTTCGGCAGATACTTCACGGCAGTCTTCGCGGCCGTCCAGTCAATTGTCAATTGTCCATTGTCAATTGTCAATTCTTTCTTGTCCCAGCCCGTCATGGCATCCGTGCGGATGATCTTTTCCTCCGTATATTGGGGGTCGACGATGGGTGCTGCAAGGATGCTACGACCGAACATAAACTCATCGGTCATGTTCCACACTTTCTTGTCGCTGGCAAAGTCGCTGAACAACGGACGCAGATAGCTGTCGTTGTTGCTCGTCACCTGCCAGGCGGTGCTATATAAATAAGGTAACAGGCGATAGCGCAGGCGAATCTGCTTCTCGATGGCGTCATACACCGGCTCGCCTTTCTTGCCAAACTGCCAGATCTCACGAGGTGCATCGGCACCGTGACTGCGGAACACAGGACAGAACAATCCATACTGCATCCAACGCACATACAGCTCCTGGAACTGAGGATTCTTCGGCGCCGAGGCAGGACCCTGGGTATTGTAGGAACCACAGAAGAATCCACCGATGTCGGTATTGAAATTGGGATTGCCCGTCAAAGAAAAACTCAGTCCGGCAGGCACCTGTTTGCGCAGCATATCCCACGATGAGTTCACGTCGCCGCTCCACATGTTCGAGCCATAATGCTGCTGACCGGCAAACGACGAGCGCGTCATGATGAACACGCGCTTTTGGCTATTGGCTGTTCTCTCTTTGAGAGTGTGGCGTTGCGAGGGCTGTTGGCTATTGGCTTCTTTACGCTGGGCTTGATAGATGCCGCGAACGGTTTCCAACGGGAAGGCATTACGTTGTGAACGCCAGGTACCGCCATACACTTTGTGCGCGTAGTCGCTCTCGCGGGGATTGAAGAAGTCGGGGTCGGTAGAGTCCATCCACCACGCATCACAACCGTAGTCGTAGAGCGTCTTCAGGTATTTCCAATAGATGGCGCGGGCCTCAGGACTAAAGGCGTCATAGACCTTCACGCCAGAGGGATATTTCATGACGGGAGGCCAGATATGCGAGATGCCGCTTTGTGGCCACGTCTCGATGGGTAGCAACAGCCCCTTTTCGTTCAGTTCGCGGAACTGCTGTGTCTGCGGTCCGAAGCTGGCCCAGATTGAGATCATGAAGTGGGCGTGCTTGGCGTGCACATTCTTAATCAGCTGAGGTCCTGTAGCAAAGTCCTCCGCCAGGAAATCCATCGCGTTCCACAAATAGTTCGAGCCCCAATACTGCCAGTCCTGAATGATACCGTCCAGAGGCACCTGCAAAGCACGGTATTGGTCGACAATGCTCTCCGTCTCCGCAGCTGTCTTATAGCGCTCCTTCGACTGCCAGTAGCCGTAGGTCCACAGGGGGAACATCGGCACGTCGCCCGTCAGATGACGCATCTGGGCTATCACGCCGTCGGCACTTCCACCAAACATGAAGTAGTAGTCAACGCCCTGACCGGCCTCAGAGGTAAACGACATACCCTCGGCATTGTCCTCAAACAGCGTAGGCGAATAATTCTCCCAATAGAGGCCCCAGCCCTTGATGCTCTGCAGCACGTTTTGGAAGTCCTCCAGGTTCGACTGCTCCATGCGTTTCTTCTCGCCGCGACGGTTCATCTTGCCGTTCTGGATGGTTCCCAAACCGTAGATGGCCTCGTCCTTGTCGAGGAAGAAGCTCTGACTGACCTCGAACTCATCCTCGGTCTTACGCACCATACTGATGCCCTTTTCCTTCAGGAGCACCTTACCCTTGTTCGTCATAAAGACCAGGGTCTGCGTCTCGGGTTCGAGCTTTACCGTCAGTTCGCTGCTCTTCCACGTATT
>Ga0310697_10007437_pt1 | contig 10322 bp, 9 predicted proteins | sample 172DNAGHGlowgp2_FD_203883 | JGI IMG/M metagenome (GOLD analysis project Ga0310697, IMG submission 203883) | Sheep rumen microbial communities from Palmerston North, Manawatu-Wanganui, New Zealand - 1728 DNA GHGlow gp2 (v2) (version 2) | ecosystem: Host-associated > Mammals > Digestive system >...
AAGGAGGCTTTTGACAGGGCGAAGCCCGAGTACAGGGATTCTGTCCTGACCGCAGGCATCGCCGAATTCTCGGAACTCGGTCTGGAAAAAGCCAATATCAACATAATTGCGAAGAAGGCCGGGGTTTCCGTAGGACTTCTGTACAAGTACTTCGAGACCAAGGAGGATTTCTTTATCACATGTGTTGAGGAAGCGACCAAGACGCTGGAGGAGGTAATAGACGGAGTCGTGAATTCCGACGACAAGCTCCTTGTCCGCGCAGAAAAACTGATCCGGGCCATACAGGCGACGTCCGGAGCCGATTCAAAGTATGTAAAGCTCTACAATGAGATTACGCGGCTGTCCGGAAACGACGGCGCGGCCGAACTTGCGGCCAAGGTTGAAGGCCTGTCCGCCTCGACATACAGAAACTTTATTGAGGCCGCCGTAAAGAGCGGCGACATCCGCTCGGACTGCGACACTGCAATGTTTGCCTTTTTCTTTGACACACTGCTTATGACTCTTCAGTTCTCTTACACCTGCGACTACTACAGGGAGAGGCTCAAACTCTTCTGCGGAGAGAATATCTTCGATGACGATGAGCGTATGGTAAAGGAACTTCTGAAATTCATTGAGTCGGCATTCACCTTTGAACATGCCGATGTTAAACGACTTGAACGTTGAAAGCGGGGGACTTTTAATGGGTAAATATGTTATCGCGTACGATGTAGGTACAACCGGTCTTAAGACCTGTCTTTTCGAGATTGACAAAACCATAGTTTTAAAGGATGCCGCTTCACACGGCTACGGCCTTTATATAGTTGAAAACGGAGGAGTAGAGCAGGACTTCGACGAGTGGTGGGAGGCCATGGTTCATACCACGAAGGAAATCATGGAAAAGAACCCCGACGTGAAGATAGAGGGTATTTCCTTCTGCTCACAGATGCAGGGTCTTGTCGCCCTTGACAAAGACGGCAGAGTCATCCGCCGTCCCATGTCCTATATGGATCAGCGTGCGAAAGAGGAGATAAAGAAGGGTATCGCAAACGGCATCCAGATTGCCGGCGCGAATGTCTTCAAACTTCTTCCTTATCTCTATTACACGGGCGCGGTATCCTGTTCCGTAAAGGACCCCATATGGAAGTATAAATGGATAGAGGCACATGAGCCTGAAAACTTCAGAAAACTCTATAAGATCGTAGATGTCAAGGAATCGATAATCGCCAGGATGACGGACAGAATAGTCATGACGCCCGACTCAGCCTTCGGACAGCTCCTCTATGATACGAGAAAGGGCCACGAGGGATGGAGCAGGACGGTCTGCAAACTTGTCGATGTAAATCCCGAGCACCTTGCTGAGATAGTTCCCTGCACGGAAGTTGTAGGCGGTCTCACGAGGGCGGCGGCCGATGAGCTCGGCCTCCCCGAGGGTACGCCGGTATTCGGCGGAGGCGGTGACGCCACGCTCATCGGCGTAGGCGCAGGCGCTGTACGTCCGGGCGACACCCACATCTATTCCGGCACATCCGGCTGGGTATCAACCGTGGTTGAAAAACAGACGGTTGATACGGGAGCCATGATTGCCGCGATAGTGGGAGCTGAGTCCGGACGCTACAACTACTTTGCCGAGCACGAGACCTCAGGTAAATGTCTTGAATGGGTAAAGAACCACCTCGCACTTGATGAGATAGGTATTTACCTCGAAAAGAAAGATGTGACCGAGGCCCCCGAAAACTTCGAGGAAACCTTCACAAGTCTCTATGATTATCTCTCAAAGGTTATAAAGGACACACCCGCGGGTTCAAACGGCGTGATTTTCACACCCTGGCTGCACGGCAACCGCTGCCCGTTTGAGGACCCGAATGCCTCGGGCATGTTCTTCAACATAAATCTCGAAAACGGCAAGCGCGATATGCTTCGTGCCGTTATCGAAGGCGTGTGCTTCCAGAACCGCTGGATGTACGAGCAGCAGGCGAAGAAGGTAAAGGTCTCCGACACCGTAAGGTTTGTCGGCGGCGGCGCGCTTTCCGACGTAACCTGCCAGATACTGGCAGACGTACTCGGCAAGCGTGTCGAGACCGTTGCCAATCCGCAGAACGTCGGAGCCGTAGGTGCCGCCGCCATAATCGGCGTCGGCATAGGCGCCATAGACAGCCTTGACGCCGTCAGGGACTTCATACCTGCGGCCAAGACCTTCGAGCCGGATCCGTCTGTCAAGCCGGTGTACGACAAGAACTTCGAAGTATTCAAGACTCTCTACAAAAACAACAAGAAGGCATTTGCAGCACTCAACGGTTAAAACTATGAAAATTCTCTTTGTATGTTCTCAGAACATGTGCCGCAGTCCGTACTGTGAGTATATGTTCCGCAAAATGGTTCAGAGCAGTCCGTCCCTTCGCGACAAGGTCGAGGTGACGCGTTCTTCCGCCGTCATGACACCGGGCACGAGCATTGACCCGCTGACGGTGGAGGCCCTCGTGCGCGAGGGCTTTGACAGGTCGGCTGCCGAGGCACACGTGCCCGGCTTCATGTACAGAAAGGCCGACAGGAAACTTTTTGATGAGGCCGATGTCATCGTAGGTATGACAAAGTCTCACAAATACCTGATCTTAAATCCGAAGTGGCGCAGGAAGTTCATAACACTTTCGGAGGCCGCCACCGGAAGGTACGCCGCTGTACCTGACCCGTGGCTCCAGCGTGATACGGAGAAGTACATTGCCGAGATGAACAAAATAAAAGTCTATCTCGAACTTTATCTGGAGAGACTTGAAAACGAGTTATAAGAAAAGACCGAAGGGAAAACCCTTCGGTCTTTTTAATTTCTTTTAATCTCCTTCGATTACCGCCAGCGTCAGTATGCCTGCCAGTACGAGGAATATGAAGAAGTACTGCTTCTTTGTGAGTTTCTCTTTCAGGAATATGCGTGAAAGGATTACCGAGAAGACCGCAACGGATGAGATGATGGGGGCGGCTATTGCCCCGTTGTCACTCATGGCGAAGACGTAGGTGAACTGTCCCGCCGTCTCGCAGATTGCGGCGATGGACTTGTCCTTCTGTTTCGGCATGTCCATCTTCACGCCCTTTGCCTTCATGAAGATGAAGAGGCAGAGACCTATAAATGCGAATGTGAGTTCGTATGAGGTGTTTGCAACATTCTCGATGGTGTCTTCGGTTATTCCTATGAGGGGAGATCTGTCGACATCGTCGAGGTAGAAGATATCGAGGAAACTTCCGACAGCATCTAAAACCGCATAGCAGAAAGGCATGCCGAAGGCGACAATTGCCAGTTTCTTTCCGAGCTTTTTCTTTCTGTCAGTGTCACCGCTGTTGTCCAGAAACCCTACGCCTAAGATACCGATTACGATTACGATGATCGCTATGGCTGAGGGCAGGGAGATGTGCTCGTGCAGGAAGATTGCGGCGAGGAGGGCGCAGAGAGCGCCTGAGGTGTTCTCTATGGGGTCCGAGATGGATTCCTCGATGAAACGCATACCGAAGTATGAAAGCGTCATGGAGAGGATATAACAGAACGACACGGGGAAGTAGCGGATTATGTTTACGGGATTGTACCCGATATCCTGTGTCAGGAGAACGAAACAGGCGTGGAGTCCGAAGACCGCACCGACTATTACGCTCGTCTTGAGATGGGCATAAGGCTCATCGGGACGGGCGCCTTTTTTGTAGAAGAGTTCTGCAAGGCTCCAGAACAGGGTGGTTGCAAGAGTGAAAAAAAGCCACATGGTTATAACTCCAGAAGATTGTCATTAATCAGTTCCTGAAGAGACTTCATAATGCCGAGTTTGATGTGCGGGAATGTGAGACCTCCCTGGAAGAATACGGCGTAGGGCGGCCTTATTGGTCCGTCTGCGGAGAGCTCTATGGAGGATCCCTGTACGAAAGCGCCGGCGGCCATGATAACCTCGTCACCATAGCCCGGAAGGGGCGAGGGTACGGGGGTGACATAGCTGTCGACAGGCGCAGAGAACTGGATGCCTCTGCAGAATGCGACGAGGCGTTCCTTTGAACCGAGCTCTATTGACTGGATAATGTCGTAGCGCTCCTCGGATGATTTCGGGACTACGGTAAAGCCGAGTCGCTCATAGAGAGCGGCGGCAAAGACGGCGCCTTTGACCGCGGCAGCGACCACGGTCGGCGCGAGGAAGAGACCCTGGTAGAGCTGGGTGTTGAGCATGAGGCTCGCGCCCACGTCGCTGCCGATACCCGGCGCCGTGAGGCGATAGGAGCAGCGCTCTATAAGATCTTTTCGTCCGCAGATGTATCCGCCTATAGGGGCGAGACCGCCTCCGGGATTCTTTATCAGGGAGCCTACAGTCAGGTCCGCTCCGACGTCCGAGGGTTCAAGCAGTTCAACAAACTCGCCGTAGCAGTTGTCTACCATTACTATGATATCGGGCTTTATCCCTTTAATGAATTTTATGAGTTCTCCTATCTGTGCGACGGAGAAGGTGGGACGCATATCGTAGCCTTTTGAGCGCTGAATCTCCACGAGCTTTGTTCTCTCGTTTATTGCGGCTTTAATACCGTCATAGTCAAACGAGCAGTCGGGGAGGAGGTCAACCTGCCTGTAGGTTACACCGTACTCTTTGAGAGAACCGGGGCAGTCCCTGATTCCTATGACCTCTTCGAGGGTGTCATAGGGCTTACCGGCAGGGCAGAGCATCTCGTCGCCCGGAAGGAGATTTGCCATGAGGGCCACGGCAAGGGCGTGCGTACCGCAGGTTATCTGACCGCGCACCAAGGCCGCGTCCGTGTGAAACACGTCCGCATAGACCTTTTCAAGTGTGTCACGGCCGAGGTCATCGTGGCCGTAACCCGTGGTTCCGGCAAAGCAGGCGGCCGAGACCTTATTCTTTTGCATGGCGCCGAGCACCTTCATCTGGCACTGCTCGGCGACCTTGTCTGCGGCCGCAAAGCGACCGGACAGGGAGGAGCAAATCTCCTCGGAGAGGTCTGCGACCTTGCGGCTTATGCCGAAGGCCTCATAGTTTTCGTAACTCAAATCAAAACGTCCTTTGTAAGTTATCAGAGCAGGGTAATACCGTGCTCTTCACAGGCTTTAATCATTTCATCCGGCCATACGGAGACCTGAACTTCACCGATATGGGCTTTTTCAAGCATGAACATGCACATACGCGACTGGCCTATGCCGCCGCCGATTGTGAGCGGAAGAGTGCCGTTTATGATTCCCTGATGGTATTCGTACTGAAGTCTGTCCTCGGCGTCGGCCTTCTTAAGCTGTTCCTTCAGTGAGTCCGCGTCAACGCGTATACCCATTGAGGAGAGCTCGAAGGAGGAACCGATAATCTCGTTCCATACAAGTATGTCGCCGTTTAAGGCCCAGTCGTCATAGTCCGGGGCCCGTCCGTCGTGCTTTTCGCCGTTTGAGAGTACATCTCCTATCTGCATCAGGAAAACAGTCTTATGTTCCTTTGTAATCGCGTCCTCGCGCTCTTTCGCGGAGAGGTCCGGATACATGTCGAGGAGTTCCTGTGTGGTGATGAAGAAGATTTCACGCTCCATGAAATGCGAGAGCTGGGGATAAAGGAGATTTACCTTGTCCTTCGTGTCAGCGAGTGCATTTACGATGAGGCGCACGATTCCCTTGAGGAATTCGATGTCCCTGTTGGATGCATTGATGACGCGCTCCCAGTCCCACTGGTCAACATAGATACTGTGGGTGCTGTCGCAGAGGTCGTCACGGCGGATGGCCGACATATCAGTGTAGATGCCTTCGCCCGGCTGATAGCCGTAGCGGAGGAGGGCCATGCGCTTCCACTTCGCGAGTGACTGGACAACTTCGGCCGTGCCGCCGACAGTACCCATGTCAAACGATACCTTGCGCTCAATACCGTTCAAGTCGTCGTTTATGCCGCAGCCGCTCTTTACGATGATGGGCGCGGTTACGCGGTCAAGGTTTAGGGCGCGCGCAAGATTACCCTGAAAGGTGTCCTTTGTGAGCTTGATGGCTCTCTGGGTCTCTTTCAGAGAGAGTTTTGACCGATAATCTGCCGGAAGGCGAAGTCCGTCCATAGTGTCACTTCCTTTAAGAATTATGCTTTATAGTATATTCTCATAGAGATTGAATATCAAGGCAAATTATGGTAAAATTTTTTCGTATAAAACGGGGAGGAATTCTTATGGTAATACCCCAAAGACTGATTAAAAGTTTCTGGGAACTCGACCGGAAAATGGACGCGGACAGGCTCTCGAAACAGACCTATCCGACGGACCTTACGGAGATCTGTGACATCCCTTACATCGATGACGGACACGAGCTTCATAAACTCGATGTCTACTACCCGCAGGGGACGAAAAAAGGCGCAAAGCTTCCCGTGATAATTGATATTCACGGCGGAGGATGGTTCTACGGGGACAAGGAGCTTAACAAGAACTATTGTCTTCACCTGGCTCAGCGCGGTTTCTGTGTTTTCAACATCAGTTACAGGCTCGTTCCCGAGGTCAGGAACGACGCGCAGCTTGCGGATTGTATGGCCGCTCTCGACTTTATAGGCCGCAATCTCGCAAAATATCCCGCCGACAAGAGGCGTGTCTTCGTCACGGGTGACTCCGCCGGCGGACAGCTTGCGGCCTTCGTCGCCGCGGCCTGCCTCTCGGACAATATGAGAAGGGCTTACGGCAATCTGCCGAAGCCGAACCTCAATATAAAGGCAGTTGGACTTGTCTCGCCCGTAGCCTTCCTTAAACCCAAAGGGGGTATGCGTTTTTACATACCGCATGTCCTCGGTAAGAACTACAGGAGGAAGGACTGGGCAAAATATACTGACTTTGAGAAGACGGTCAGAGCGGCAAGGGGTAAATACCCTCCGACCATAGTGTTTACGAGCCTCGGCGACTTTATAGCGAGGGGACCTTCAAAGAAGGCTTACAAAGTTCTTAGGAAGAGAAATGTAAAGACTTCCATCCATTACAGGAGAAAACTCTCGCTGGGCCATGTCTATCAGGTGCTTTATCCTGATTCGGCCGATTCGGTAAAAGCAATTGAGAAAATGATAAAGTTCTTTGAAAGAGCATAGAAAAGTGAGGTAAATATGCCGGTATTAACTATCATCTTCATATTCGCATATCTCGGTGTCATGGTTGCCTATTTCTTCTCGGAGACTTCCGGCAATCACAACCGCAGAAAGGTCAACAAAATAATACTCGCATCAATGTTCATTCTCTATGCCTTTGCGGAGATGTTCCGACTGCACCTGTGGGGAGGACTCTTTACCTGGTGCTTCATAGGTATGGTGTTCTGCTTCATAGGCGATGTATGGCTCCTCTGGAGCTTCACAAAGGGCGGTATTTCCTTCGCCATAGGAAATATGATCCTCTTTGTCTTTGAAAACCTGTTCTTTTATGCGCAGGGACTCACATTTGCAGACTACTGGTGGTTCCTGCTGATACTGGCAGTGCCTTACGGCATTTTCCTTTATCTCTGGTTTACGGACTGGTTCCTGCACAAGTCAAAGCCCGTAATGAAGTATGTCTTCCCGTTTTACATCCTTACGGTATCACTTCACGGAACGCTGGCTGTAGCGGGACTGTTCCTTCTTAAACCCGCACCTACGAACTTCCTTCTCTGCTGCGGATTGATTCTTTTCATGATTTCCGACTACTTCATTGCTCTTCACAAGTTCAAATACTTAAAGAGCAAGACAATCCTGAGGCTCAACAGCGGAACCTATTTCACCGGACTTCTGCTCGCGGCTTTAAGTTACACATTTGTAAGATAAAACAAAAGGCGCCGCATCTGCGGCGCCTTTGATTTTTCTGTTTTCAGCCACGCGTGGCAAAGAGTATTCCGAGGAATATCATGCACTGGGCAAACGCGTTGACGAACTGGGCAATCCAGTTCTTCTTCGCGTCCTTGTTGAACTCCTCACGCTTGTTCGTGGACTTTACATAGCCCATGACAAAGAGTCCGCAAAAGCCAAGTATGAAGAAGAGAATCTCGGGCAGGGAGACCATGGCGTGGATGACGGCTCCCCATTTTATGACCTTTGTGAATGTGCCGATGAGTACTCCGATGAGGGTGATCATGAAGCCTCCGGCCATGAAGGGGACAAATATCTTGTTAAGGATTTTTACATCGCCGACCTTAAGGCCCAGAAGGAGTTTCCAGAGGACCTTGCAAAGGCCTGAAAGGGCGATTAGTATGGCGCCGATCAGTACTACCCAGAATGTGAGCCCTGAGCCGGAAAGCGCCGTAGCTATGAGGATAAGGCTGAGAGAGAAGAAGATGACGGGGAGGGCATCAACAAGCGCAAGCTTTACGGTAAAACCCTCGTATTCTTTAAGATCGTCCATATTGCACCTCGCTATGTGAACACGTTCATTTACAAGACAATTGTCCTACAAAATCGGACATTTGTCAATAGCCTTAACTCTATGATATAATTTTGGCAGCAAAGAGAAAGGAAGATTCCCTTGAAGGACTATACCGAAATCGTGGATGTGGGACTCGCCGAGTTTGAGAGTGATATATCGCTCCTGCCCGCATTGAACAAGTTCAAACTGGAGAAGAAGGCGGCCATGCGTGACCGCGAACTCCTGCTGCGCAGGAGGGGTCTCTCGGATGAACACATCATACAGGACCTCATTGTCAGTGAGAATATGGATATCAAAAATGAGTTTCTCTCAAAAATCAAGAGGGATGAGAAAAACAAGGCCGAGCGACGCGCGATGATTGCAAAGGTACTGCTGGCGGTCATCTACTTCATGATTGTCGGCATGATTTTCTTCCTCGATGAGTACATCAATGAGGACTTTGAGCACTCCTGGCTCATACCGGTTGCGGGCATCCTCTTCTTCGTCATATTCCTTTTCCTGATGCCGAACAGGTTCCATTACGGAGGCAGGCGTTTCGTCCCGGTCCATTATGCGCTGATGATCTCTACGGCCCTTGTTGCGGTCTTCGTATGGCTGATATTTGAAATTGTCTTTAAGATGGAGTACAGCATAATCATCATGACGATTGCCCTGTCGATAATAACTTTTTTCGATGCAGTTGTCCCGTGGATTATGAACTACAGACACGCAGTGGCTCATACCGTAATAAGTCTGCCGCTTTGCGGCGCATTCGTCTATCTCACGGTCGGCTTTGCCGGACTCGTGCCGTGGCGTATAGGCTGGCTTATAATCATAGCCGCAATCGCTCTGGCGATAGGCGTTTTCCTGATTGCCTACAACAGGAAATACCGGGTCTCAAAGCATGTCAGGGAAGTGCGGGCCTATGAGCTCCTTGATACAAAAGAGGAGGCGAAGTGATGGCAGGGAAAGATAAGCACAGCGCCGAACTCTGGGACAAGATGCACTATATGTTCAGGGACTACAACGACCGTATGGTGCACGTTGTTTTAACCTATGATTACCTCATAGACAGGGAGGCCCTGAAGAATACCATCATATGCTTCATTGAGCGCATTCCCATTCTTCACTCAAGGTTCGTCTTTAATGCGAGCGATCCGTACTGGGAGGAGAAGGATTACAGAATTGAGGATGTCTTTGAGGTTATCGATGAACCCGAGGATTCCGAGGCGGCTGCCGAGGCGTTTATAATGCAGTACCTCCCGCCTCAGAGCAACGTTCAGATCAAGTTTGCTCTCATAAACAAGGACGGCAGGTCCACCTTGTGTATTATTGAAAACCATATGTGTATGGACGGCGGCGACCTCAAGTCTTTTCTCGCGTCGTTCTGTGAGGGCTATACAAAGCTTGTCCTTGAAGGCAAGAGCCCGGTAGGCCTTGCAAGACAGGGCTCCCGTTCGTTTGAGGAGGTCTATTCCGACCTCAGCCCGACCGAGAAAAGGATGGCGAAACGCCTTTATAAAAACGTTTCGAACAGGGATAAGCACGGCTTGCCGTTCTCACCGGATTCTCCCGCTGACAAGTCATTCATAGTGAAACGCAAAATTTCCAAAGAGCGTTTCGCGGATCTCTATGCCGCCGCCAAAAAGATTGATGCGACGGTCAATGACGTACTTGTCGGAACCTTCCTGCACTCGCTCTATGATGTCACTGATCTTGACAAGTCGGAGGAGATCGTGGTCTCCTGTGCAATTGACCTTCGCCGCTATATAAGCGATGTGTCGGACCTCGGATACACGAACCACACGGCATATATGCCGTGCTCAATTCCGGGCAGGGGACGCGACATAAAAGAGAGCATAGAGTTTGCCAGAATTTCCGCGAGGAAGAACAAGGACGACAGGTATATGGGTCTTTACGGACTTCCTCTCCTGAAACTGGCATACAACATAATGCCTTTCCTCGCATCTGAGAATATCATAAAGATAGGCTATTCAAATCCCTTGCTGTCT
>Ga0310697_10007438_pt1 | contig 10321 bp, 5 predicted proteins | sample 172DNAGHGlowgp2_FD_203883 | JGI IMG/M metagenome (GOLD analysis project Ga0310697, IMG submission 203883) | Sheep rumen microbial communities from Palmerston North, Manawatu-Wanganui, New Zealand - 1728 DNA GHGlow gp2 (v2) (version 2) | ecosystem: Host-associated > Mammals > Digestive system >...
TGGGTGTAGCGGCCGAAGAGGGAGAGGGTGGCGTTGCGCGCCTCCACGCCAAGGTTCGCCACGGCCTTCTCGATGGCGGGCACCACGTGGGTGCGTATGACCTCGCGCACCACCTCGTCGCCCGCAATGTTGAAGCCGTCCCTGAACTCCATGCGCGGCTCGATGCGCGGCGATTCCGAAGGCTGGCTCGTGAGCACGTGGGTGGTGATGGACAGGTCCGTCGTGCCGCCGCCGATGTCGATGGAGGCCACGCGCACCGAGGGGTGCTGAACCCCGTCCGTGCCGGGGCGCATGCGGCCGAAGAGGCCGAAGTACTGGCTGGCGTTGCCGAGGTGCTTGACCATGATTTCGTTGTAGAGGAGCACGAGGTGCGAGCAGCTCGCCTCGTCCCATTCGCAGAGCACCCGCGGCGGCTGGAGGTGCCTGAGCTGGGGCCCCTTGTCCCAGCCGAGTCCGTGCCAGATGAGCCGCACGGCCAGCTCCACCCAGCGCTGGAAGATGCGTCGCTCGGCCACGGGCATGGCGGTGGGCACGGTGAAGATGACGCGCCTGAGGCGCCGTGGCTTGTCTGCCAGCTGGCGCTTGGCGCGGTTGGCCGGCGAGTTGGTGTTGACGAGGGCCTGGATGACGATCTCGGACACCATGAACATCATGAGCGAGGAGCGGGTGAAGTAGGAGCCGAAGAGAGGCTCGCCGCTCTGGGCGCGCAGGGCCGGGGTGTTGAGCCAGCGGTTGCGCTCCGCGCTCTCGAAGCAGAAGAGGGGCGTGCCGTCTTCGTTGAGCTGGCGGGGGAAGAGGCCTCGGGTCACCATGGGCTCGGAGGCGCCGTGGGTGTTGTAGCGCCAGCTCGGCGTCCATTTGCGCTCGTCCCAGAGGTAGCGCTTGGGGCTCGACATGCCGGTGCTGCCCTCGGCGCAGTTGGCGAAGGTGGAGAGCCGCGTCGCCTCGGGCCCCACGCGCACGCAGGAAGGCCAGGCAAAGGCGGGGGTCCGGCGGCCGGAGCGGCGGCTCAAAAGATCGTTGCCAAAGGAGACGTCCACGAACTCGACCCGCGTTTCAAAGGGATCAGTGTAGCTCTTGTTGGGGTTGGAGAGGTCTCTCAGCTCCAGCAGGTAGCTGTCGTTCAGGTCCGTCTTCTTGGCCTGGGAGGTCTCGACCATGATGCCTGTAGTGCGGGAGTTGCCGATGTCGAGGATGAGGTCCACGTCGATGGAGTCGGAGCGGTTGGGATCCGTCACCTTGGCCCTGAGGTCCCCGACGGCCCGGCGAACGCAGTCGAGCCAGGCCATGTAGCAGGCAAGGTGCTTGAGGCAGCTCGTGTCCTCCTCGGCGTCGCCGAAGCGCCGGCGCCCGGCGTCCCAGGCCTGCCAGCGCTCGTGGATCCATTCGTCGATCCAGCCTTCGTTGACGAACCAGGAGTTGTCGCGCACGTGCCAGGCCAGAATGAACTCCGAGGCCGCGTTGAGATCCTCTTGGGAGAGGGCGAAGTAGCGGTCGATGTTCTGGGGCTTGTCCTCGATCTTGGTGTCGAAGGCAACGACGAGATGCCAGACGGCCGGGTCGTCGTCCGTGGGCAGGAGCATGCCCCTGGCCCAGTTGGCGGGGCCGCGCTCCACCCTCGGCATGCCGTCGGGCCAGGTCTGGCCCGTCACGCGCAGGAAGGGCAGGGGCAGCCATTCGCCCTTGAAGCACTCGAGGCTGTCGAGGAGCCTGACGTCGTAGTCTTCGGCGAAGGTCTGCGGCAGCTGCACGCCCGAGCGGGGATCGCGCGTGCCTCTGGCCTCGCGCATGTCCACGAGCATGCCCGGATTGTCGGGATCCTCGTCCACGAGGCAGCGCAGGTAGTGGGGGTAGCGCCCCTGGCCCTGCTCCTGCGTGGCTGTTTCCTCCCTGAAGAGGCGCGCCTCGCGGCGCAGGGGTTCGGTGTCCAGTCCGAAGTCCAGAAACTGCGGGCATCCGCCCGGGATGAGATTGACGATCTGCTTGTATTTGGGAAACTTCATGTGCTTCCGGCCGAGGCCGGCCTCCTCATGCGGTTGTCAAAAGCTTAGCGCGACTTGCGGAAGTCGGCCTTCCATCTCGTGCCGTTCTTGTCGTGCTCGCGGCCCTGGCACTGGGTGCGGTGCTCGGTGCCCTGGCAGTGGACGCTCTCCTTCAGGTAGCCTCTGCCGCCCGGGCAGGTGGCTTCGGTGCTCTCGATGATGAGCTTGCCGTTCTCGAGCTTTGCCGTGGCGTCGCCCGTGCACAGGCTGCGCTTGTCGCGGACGTGGCGCTTGCCCTTGCCGTCCTCGTTGAAGCAGTACTCCATGATGATGGCTTCGCCGGTCTTGGCGTTGCGCAGGCTCGTCTTCGAGGCCCAGCAGCCGCGCAGGAAGGAGAGATCCTTCTTCTGTTCGGCCTGGTCGGGGATCTCGAGCAGCTCGCCGCGCGGAATTTCACGCTCCACGGGCTTTTCGGGCTCGACGGGCTTTTCCGGATCCTGCCCGAAGAAGGGGCGCTCGACAATCACGGGCCGCTCCACAACGGGCTTCTCGGGTTCGACGGGCTTCTCGGGCTCGACGGGCTTCTCGGGCTCGACGGGCTTTTCCGGATCCTGCCCGAAGAAGGGGCGCTCGACAATCACGGGCCGCTCCACAACGGGCTTCTCGGGTTCGACGGGCTTCTCGGGCTCGACGGGCTTCTCGGGCTCGACGGGCTTCTCGGGCTCGGCGGGCTTCTCGGGCTCGACGGGCTTTTCGGGTTCGACGGGCTTTTCGGGCTCGACGGGCTTTTCGGGTTCGGCGGGCTTTTCGGGTTCGACGGGCTTTTCCGGTTCAACGGGCTTTTCGGGTGCCTTGGGCTTGCAGAGCAGGGCGCGGTGCTCAAGCTCGCGCGCGAGCCGGGCCTCCTCGTCCTTCAGATCTGCGCCCTGCATGCGCACAGCCCTGAGATCAGGCCCTTCCTGACGCAGGCACGAGACGGGCAGGGGCGAGGGGAGCAGTCCCAGCGCGGCCAGCAGCAGCCAGAGCAGGAGCAGGAAGAGCAGAAGGGGAAGGAGCCAGGGCAGGCATCCTGTCTTTTCCGTATAGTACACCGTTTCCACCGGAGGCGGAGGCGGAGGCGGGGGCGGGGCGAGGGGCGCCTGCGGCTGCGGGGGCGGAGGCGGCGGAACTGGCTGGGGCTGCGGCTGGGGCGCGACCGGCTGAACGGGCGGCTGGGGCGCCGGTCCGGGGACGGCTTCCTGCGCCAGGCCTTGGCCAAGGCGGGCAATGTCTTCCGGCACGGCGCCCTGGGCACCCGGCAGGAAGCCCCAGTTCACGAGCACGAGGCTGCCGTCCACCAGATAGAAGTCGCCTGCGGGGCTGGGGTGCTGCAGGGCGACCTTGAGCATCTGGAGTCCTTCGAGCTTCGATTCGCTGACCATGCCCTGCCCTCGTCCCTGGGCAGGCGCCTGGGAGAGCGTCTGGCTTTGGCGCTCGGCCCACTGGCCGATGGCTGCGGCGATCTGGCTGGCCTTGGCCAGCGCGCGCTCCTGGTCGGCCTGGGGAAGGGATGCCACGGGAAGGGACTGGCCCTGGCCATCGGCATACCAGTCTACCGTGCCGCTGCGCTCGTCGATTTCGGGCTCTGCCAGGAAGGCCTGGGCGTTCGGGACGCCAAGGCCTGCCAGTTCAGGCGCTGCCTGCTGGAGCAGGGCCCTGAGCTGGCCGTAGCAGGTGACGGCCCGCGTGCCGTGGAAGGCCAGCGGGCGCATGTCGTTGAGGCGGCTGGTGGCGAGAAGCACGCTCATCTACTTGCTCCCTGCTTCGGTGAAGGGCACGCCGTTGGCCTTGAGGAAGGCGCAGAGCGCCGGCGAAGCGATGGCGAACGAGGACTGGCGGTAGGACTGCTTGTCCAGCTGGATCTGGGTGTTCACGCCCACAACCTCGCCGGCTTCGTTGACCAGAGGGCCTCCGCTGTTGCCATGGCTCGTCACCGCCGAGTGCACGACGATGGGGGGCTTGCGGTCGAGCACCACGTTGACGGACCCCTCGGCGAAGATCACGTCGGGGGCCGCGTCGGCCTGGCCCTTGATGAGCTTGTTGAACTTGGGGTCTGCCGTGGTGAGGGTGCCGGGGTAGCCCCAGGCCGAGACCTTGGCCGTGATGGCGACCTTGTCGGTGCGCAGCTTGAGCGGCTGGACCGGCATGGGGGCGCACTTGAGCACCGCAAAGTCGAGGCCCTGCTGTTCGAGGCGCACGACCACGGTGGCCTGGCGGGCCTGGCCTATCTTTTTGTTGATGATGATGGCCTGGGGTGCGTTCTTGACGACGTGGCAGTTGGTGACGATGCAGTCCTTGGCGATGAAGAAGCCCGTGCCCATGGAAAGGCCGTTCGGCAGGGGCACGAGAATCAAAACCGTGGCCTGCTGCATGAGCTCGGCCACGCTTGCCGGGTTCTGCTGGCTCTGGGCTGGCTGGCTCTGCCCGGGCTGGACTGGCGTCTGGGGCGCAGGGGCGGGCTCGCCGGCATCGGGCCTTGCCGGCGCCGGCAGCACGGGCAGGTTGGAGCCGCTCGGCGGCTGGACCGTGGAGAGGCCGCGCGCCACGTCGCAGGGATCCAGGGCCAGCACTTCTCTGAGCTTGGCGAGATAGGCCTCGCGTTCGGCATTCTTGGCCTTGAGGGCCGCCAGCTCCTCTTCCTGGGCCGCGGCCAGAGCCTTTTCGGCATTCCATTTCTGGACCAGCAGCCAGGCGAAGGCAAGCGTCGCCAGCACTGCCAGCGCAAGGCTCCAGAAGAGGGGCCTGCGCCAGAAGGGCAGGGGTACCACGACGGGGGCGGGTCCGCCCGGCATCTGGGGCTGGCCGGGATTGGGGCCCTGCTGGAACTGCCCCTGCTGGAACTGTCCCTGCTGGTACGGATCCTGCTGGAACTGCCCTTGTTGGAACTGTCCCTGCTGGTACGGATCCTGCGGGTATGGACCGCCCGGCTGGCTCGGCTGGCCAGGGTAGGCTCCCTGTGGGTTGTTCATGCTGCTGTGCGGATCGGCCATGCGGATGTCTCCTGCAGTTGTCTCATGGATGTCGCGGCATGCGGTGCCGTGGATCTCGGGTGTTGTAGCGTGAGAAGCCTGCGTGTGCAACGCGCGCTTTCGGTGCCTCGGCGCCGGCTCCGGGGAGCCTGGCCGGCCGGAGCGCGCCTTGTCAGGGCGCGGGCCTGGCACCGGGCTTGGCCGGGTTGCGCTTGAAGGGGGCGTCCCAGACGTTCAGCTTGCCCGTGCGGCCGACGTTCTCCCTGCCCTTGCAGTGGGTTGCGCCTCCCTTGCCCGTGCATTCCACGCGCTGGGGGACGTAGCCTGAGCCGTCGCGCGAGCACTTGGCCGCCTGCGCCTCGATGACGAGCCTGCCCTGGCTGAAGCTGGCCCTGGCAGGGCCAGTGCAGTCCTGCTGCTTCTTGCGCTCCCGGATGAGGCGGGTGCCCCTTCCCTGGGCGTCGAAGCAGTATTCGGCAATGAGGGGTTCGTGGGTCTCCAGATTCTGGAGGCCGGCGTCGCAGCGCCAGCAGCCTTCCAGGAAGGAAAGGTCGTTGTCGCGGGCCGCCTGGTCGGGAATGGCCAGGTCCTCGTTGGGCTTGGGCTCAGGCTTCGGTTCGGGCTTGGGCTGGGGCGGGTCCGGCAGATCGGGAATGACGGCAGGACGCTGTTCGGCCTGCGGCTCCCGCCCAGCGGGACGGCAGAGCATGGCGCGCTCCTGCAGGCTCCTGAGCAGAGTCTGCTCGGCATCGTCCAGACTGCGGCTGCGCAGCTCCTCCTGGGCCAGCGGCGAGGCGGCGAGGCGCAGGCAGGACGCCGGCAGCGGCGGGGGGAGCAGGCCGAAGACGGCCAGCGCCAGCCAGAGCAGCAGAAGAAGCAGAAGAAGCGGCGCAAGCCAGGGCAGGCACCCCGTCTTCTCGCGATAGACGTAGGTCGGCGGAGGGGGTGGCGGGGGCGGCGGAACCGGCGCGGGCCCTGCCTGCAGAGGTGGAACCGGCGGGACAGGCTGAACTGGGGGGACAGGCGGAGCAGGCTGAACTGGGGGGACAGGCGGAGCAGGCTGAGCCGGCGGAACTGGCTGGGCTGGCTGTGGCTCCGGCGGGGGCGTTTCCTGGATAGGCTCGGCAGGCGGTTCGTCTCCTCCGCGGCCAAAGCGCCTGATGTCTTCCGGCACGGCGCCTGCCGTGCCGGGCGCAAAGCCCCAGTTGACGACGACAAGATCGCCGTCCACGAAGAAAAGGTCGTCCATGCCCCTGGGGTGGCACAGGGCGAGCTTCAACAGCTCCAGTCCCGCCGAGGGCGCCTGCACTTCCTGGCGGACGTTCCGTCCCTGGACTGGGGCCTGGGCTACGGCAGCGGCCGCGCGGACGGCCGCGTCCAGCAGGCTCTGGGCGCGGGCTTGTTCGGCAGGCGCAAGGCGCGAGACGGGGATCGCCTGGCCGCTGCCTTCGGCGTACCAGTCTATGGTTCCCGAACGCTCGTCCACGACAGGTTCAGCCAGCAGGCGCTCGGCGCCGGGACAGCCAAAGGAGGCGAAGGTGTCCCTGTGCTTGACAAGCAGAGCCCGCAGCTGGCTGTGGCAGGTGGAGCAGGCTATGCCCTGAAAGGCGAGGGGCCGCATGTCGTTGCTGCGGCTGGTGTCGAGGAGGACGCTCATGCTGATATCCTTCAAGCTCTGGCTGAGACTGGCTACTTCCTGCGGAAGCGGTGGTTCCAGCGGTGGCCGCCGCGGTAGATTTCGTAGCCGTGGCAGTGGGTGGACGATCCCGTGCCCAGGCATTCGACGCGCTGGGGGACGTATTTGGTGCCGTTGGGGCAGGGGGCTTCCTGGGAATCGATATGGAGCCCTCCGCCGGTGAAGCGGGCCTGGACGCGGCCGGAGCAGCGCTGGCCGTTGGGTTCGCGCACGAAGCGGGTGCCGCCGCCCTTGCCGTTGAAGCAGTATTCGCCGACGATGGGCACGCCGTGGTTGTTGTGCAGTCCCGTCTCGGAGACCCAGCAGCCCTTGAGGAAGGAGAGGTCGTTGCGCCTGGCCGCGTCTTCGGGGATCTTCAGATCCTCGCCCTTCCGGGGCGCGGGCTGGGGCTTGGCTTCAGCCTTAGGTTCAGGCCTGGGGGCAGGCCTTGCCTCCGGCTTCGCCTCCTCCCGTGCAGGGGCGGGCTTTTCTCTGGCAGGGGCAGGCTTTGCCTGTGCGGGCCTTTCCTTCGCCGGCGCAGGCTTTTCCCGAACCGCGACGGGCTTTTCCCGAACCACGGCAGGCCTGGTCCGTGCCGGCTTTTCCTTCGCTTCCGGCTCGTCCGGCACCACGGGCGCCTCGCCGAAGAAGGGAGCGGGCTCGTCTGGATTGGCCAGCGCCGCGTCCGGCTTCTCTTCCTGCTTCTCGTCGCTGGGCTTGTCTTTCGGCGTTTCCCTGACGGCGGGCAGGGGTGCCTCGGCCTTCAACTCCGGCTTGAACTCTTCCCTGGGCCCGGGCGCTTCCTTCGGTGCTTCTCTGGGCTCGTCTTTCGGCGTTTCCCCGGCCGCTTCCTTCGGTTCGTCCTTCGGTTCGTCCTTTGGCTCGTCCTTCGGCTCGTCTTTTGGCTCATCCTTGCGATCTTCCTTGGCCGCTTCAGGACTGGGCTGGACTTCGGGCAAAGGCTGCGCCGGCTCGGGCGCGGCCAGATCGGGGATGACGGCCTTGCGCTCCACAGGCGTTTCTGCCGGCGTCTGGGGTTCAGGCCTGCACTGGGCCGAGTAGGCCTGAAGGCTCGCCAGCAGGCGCGCTTCTTCGTCGTCCAGCTGGGCCAGCCTGATGCGCTCCAGCTGGTCCTGCGCCCTTTCCTGGCGCAGAAAGCCTTCAGGCAGCGGCGAGGGGGCGAGCCCGAGGCCGGCGAAGACAAGCCAGAGGGCGAGGGCACCAAGCCCCAGAGGCGCGAGCCAGGCAAGGGGTGACGTGCGTTCTCGCAGGACCACGAGGGGAGGCTGCGCCGGCGCCGCTGTTCCGCTTCCAGCAGGACTTGAAGCCGGCGGAATCTGCGGCCCGCGAGGCAGCGCGGCAGCCGGCTGTCCAGACTGTCCTGCCGGGGCGTTCTGCTCCGGTTGAGCCTGCGCACGGGGCGCCCGGGACGCCTGCGGCCGCTGCGCCGCGCCGCCGAGGCGCATGATGCGGTCAAGTCCCGTGTTCTGTACGCCGTGGGCAAAGCCCCAGTTGACGAGCACAGGATGGCCGTCGACCAGAAAGACGTCGGCAGTCTTCGAGGGATGCGCCAGGGCGGCCTTGAGCAGACCGGCGCCCATGCCGGACGATCGCGGATCGGTCCTCTCGCGCTCGGCAAGGGCCTCGACGGCCGCAGGGTAGGCGGCCATGCGCTGGAGCACGGCCTTCTGCTCCGCCGGAGGCAGGCTTGCCAGGCAGACGGCGGGCCCTGTCCCCTCGGCGTACCAGTCGATGGTTCCGCTTGTCTTGTCGTAGACGGGCTCCGCCAGCAGCGAGCCTGCATCCGGCATTCCCTGACGAGCAAGAAAGTCCGCATGCCTTGCCAGCAGGGCGCGGAGCTGGGCGTGGCAGTCAGTCGCGTAGACCCCCTGGACGGCCAGGGGCTTCATCTCGTTGCGCAGGCTGGTGGCGAGTCGGATGTCCATGGGAATGCCTTGGAGAGACGGGGACAGCGGAGTGCGGGGCTTCGAAAATGCGAAGCGCCGCCTGGGGAAGGGGGATCGGAAGGCCTGGCCCGCCGGCCCCCGGCTTCCTTCAGGCGGCGCCGTCAGTGCGGTGTCGTCAGCCGCGACGCGCGCGGCCTAGGTGTGCTGGGTGTCGGCAACGAGGGCCGCAATCTCGCGGTCCTTGGCATCGACGTCGTTGTTTATCCTGTCGCGCTGGGCCGCCATCTCCCGGTGGGAGCTCTGCCAGCGGTTGCGGGGCTTGGCAGAAGAGGCGGTGGAGGAGCGGCGCTTGCCCGTCGAGGAGGTGCCCTGGACATGGGCGCGCAGGGCCGGATCCTTGGCCAGCGCCTGCTCGTACTCGACGTCCTTCTTGGCCATGGTGTCGTAGCGCTCGGTCAGGATGAAGGAAACTTCCTGAAGGCCGCTGCGGATTTCGGCGTAGCGTTCCTGGAACTGGGCCTTGGTTATCCTGCGGGCCTTGAAGTCGCGCTTGGCCTGGTCGAATTCCCGGTCGTAGCATTGCTGGGCGACGCGGGCCGCGGCCGTCGAGCGGGCCATGCCGCTGGCTTCGAAGCCGAGCTGCTCGCTATAGGCCTGCACGAGCTGGCGGTCGCGGGCTGCCTGCTGGTTCTTGCCGTAGGCGTGGCCGGCCACGCCGCCGGCAACGCCGCCAATGGCCGCGCCGGCCAGGGCGCCTTCGACCTTGCCGGTGGTAAGGCCGCCGATGAGGGCGCCGAGCAGGGCGCCGCCCACTGCGCCGGCCGCCGTGGACTTGGCAACGTAGTTCTCATCGTCGCGCAGCTGTTGCACGGGCTGGTAGCACTGCGGATAGAAGTTCACCTTGGTCCGAGGCGAGCCGTACTTGCTGGCGCAGCCGGGGAGGGCGAGCAGGACCATGATCAGTAGCGCGACAAGGACGCTAAGCTTGCTGTTTTTCACGTTGTTTCTCCTGCAGATGCATTGAAGTTGTACTTGAAGAAATGCGTGCGAAAGATCCGCTGGGACCTTCAAAAGCCGGTCGCAGGCGTTACTTCGGAAAATATGATAGCAATGCAGGCGTAGAATGTGAAGGCTTTCTTGAGGTCTCGGACATCCCTTTCAAGCTCCGTGTTCGCTCCTGCATGGAAAGCGTCCCAGCTGCAGGACAAGTCCATCAACTCCATCAGCTGGTTCTGCAGGGCAAGTCGCCGAACGCAGAAGCGCCGCCCGGCATGCCGGACGGCGCCCTGAAAGGCTTGTCCCGGGGCCTTAGGCCGTCGGTGCAATGGCCCTGGCCACGAAGATCAGCGTCTCCTCGTAGAGTTTGGAGGACTCGTAGGGCGTGAGCACGCGGGTCCTGTTAGCACCCACCATGAGAGAGATGATGACCATGGCCGTGGTCCGCGGCTCGGTTTTGGCGATGGTGCCGTCGGCGATGCCCTGGTTGAGGCAGTCGATGAGGATGCGGTGTATCTCCTCGAACTTCTCGTTCATGACGGCCCTGTCGTCCGAGGTCTTCATGTCGGAGTAGGGAGAGCAGCGCACCAGCACCAGCCAGTTGGTGCCGGGGTCGATGGAGAAGGCAAGGTAGGCCTCGCAGAAGCTCATGACGGCATCGAAGCCGCTTTGGGCCTGTGCGGTGGCCTCGATAAGCCTGGCCTGGAAGCTGGTGAGCACGTCGAGGCCGCAGGCGAGGAAGAGCTTCTCCTT
>Ga0310697_10007441_pt1 | contig 10320 bp, 5 predicted proteins | sample 172DNAGHGlowgp2_FD_203883 | JGI IMG/M metagenome (GOLD analysis project Ga0310697, IMG submission 203883) | Sheep rumen microbial communities from Palmerston North, Manawatu-Wanganui, New Zealand - 1728 DNA GHGlow gp2 (v2) (version 2) | ecosystem: Host-associated > Mammals > Digestive system >...
CTTGTTCTTTATAAAAAAAGACTTAACTTTGCCGTGTGTTTTAACTTTACACGATATTTCAACATGGCAATGAAATTCAACTTATCAGTGAAAGCCGTCAAGGGTCTCGTCATCTTTCTGTCGTTTATCTTATTGACAGGCTTACCTGTCGTGGCACAGAAGAAAAGCAGCGATCTCTTTCATACCCTGCTGTTTCTGAAAAATGATTCAGTTGCAGAAGGATATTTGCGTAACTATCTGGGTCATCCCAGTGGCCCCAATGGTCTGGCAAGTCAAATAACCGTTCTCGATTCATGTATGCGGCTGAATACCCTGCAAAAGGTTTTCAGCAAAGACAAGAAATATCCAAACAGAGATATAGACAGCATGTATACATGGTATGACCAATATGAGGCATTCAAACTGTTCTGGGTGCCACGGATGGCTAATCTGGCCTATGGCAATAACCAACCTGTCGTCTACGACTATCCGTTGATGCTGAATGTCATTTATAGAGGCAAACATGTAACAGGTTATGTGGCAGAAGACAATTATTTTCTTGGCAGGCGTTGTCTGTTTGAGATTAAAGGTACTGGTCATGCCAAAGCATTCATTTCCGTTTCCGGAAAGTTGAACAGTAAACGTATCGGGACTCTCCTTGACGACTTCAAGGATTATCCCGAAATGGCTGACTATATCAAGAACTTAGACAAGGAGGCCGTGAAGAAAAACCCCTTTGTGATTTTAGAGTTCCTTGACAAAGTTATCGACGCCGCACTTTAGTAACCATAAAAAAATAACTTGGTACGATTTTATGATACATCTGAGGTAAAATCATACCATCTTATTTTTTAACGGTTACTTATAGTTTCCGCTTGGTCTTCGTCCCAATTCCCAATTTCTGCATAGTCGATGTCGGGCATGGGGGCTGTGTTGTTGAAGAGGCGGAGCGTGTTGGCGCCTTTCTTCAGCCGGACCTTGAGTTGTTGCTTCCCTTTGGAGGAAGTGAAGGAACCGAGAATTCTGCCGTTCAGCTCAATGTAGCAGGTGCGTGGCTCGTCAGCGCAGGTGGCGATGGTGAGCGTATAGCTGCCGCCCTTCCGGCTGTATACATCTCTCCACAGCAGGTCGTTCTCGGGTCTGCCGCCCAGTCCTCTGACGCAGGCTCCGCCGTGACAGTCGTCCGCCTCGTCGTAGTAGGCGGTGCCTGCCGAGAGTGGGTTGCTGACCTCCTGATAGTCGCTGATGAAGCCGCATTCCGCCTCGTAGCAAGTCCTTTCGTGGCGTCGCCGTGCTTTGGCTGTATAGATGCGTGTGGCATGAGGGGGTAGGCTGACGTTGACGACATCGCCCGTGATGGCAATGTCATCATGAGTGAAGCAGTCGCGCAGCTGTGTGACCCCTTCCATGTCGAGTAGCCTGAGTTTTACGCGCACGTCGGCGACGGTGTCGGCAGGGTTATAGACGGCGAAGGCACGTTGCTTTCCGTTGCGTTTCTTCAGGTCGCGCACGAGGATATAGCATCCCTGCTGCCTGTCGGCGACATAGGCTTGTTGCATGGCAGCGTCCTGGTTGATAGCGATGAGTTCCGGGTTGGTGATGAGGCTGAGTGTCTGGGGTTTCAGCGAACGCAGGTCGCAGCCGATGAGCAGTGGTGAGTTCATCATACACCACAGTCCGAAGTGCGTCTTGTCCTCCTCTTCGCTGAGCGAGCGTCCCACCTCGAGCATGTCCATGTCGTTGTAGTGTCCGGGCGAGCTGTATGCCGACATATAGAGGTTCTGATGGATGATGTCAGCCACTGACGGCCACTCGTCGGCAATGTCGTGCGACATGCGCCATGATGTAGCCACTCCGCTCACCCATGTCCCCGGGTAGTCCCATCGGCACACGTTCAGTCTGACGTCGCGCCGTCCTGTAGCCCTGATGGCGTTGCTGATGGCGGTATAGCGCTGCTGCTCGTCGAGCACCGTCTTGTCGGAGTTCGTCCAGTCGGTGCCGCCGCAGAAGTCGACCTTGATGAAGTCGAAGCCGATGTCATGGAAGAAGAAGCGGCAGTCATGCGCCTCGTAGCCGTATAGTCCCACGTCGTGGGCAATGGTGTCGCCACCCCAGAAGTTTCCGCAGGTGTGACGTCCGGCATCCGAGTAGATGCCGGCCTTCAGTCCCAGCCGGTGGATATAGTCTACAAGAGGTTGCAGTCCGTTGGGAAAGCGTGTGGGATGGATGCGCAGTTCCCCCGTCTCGGTGTTTCGTCCTCCGAAGAATCCGTCGTCGATGTTGACATATCGGTATCCGGCCTTACTCAGTCCGGTGCTGACCATGGCGTCGGCCTGTCCGCGGATGATGTCCTCGGAGATGTTGATGGCGAAGGTGTTCCAGGAACTCCACCCCATGGTCGGTGTCTCCTGCGCCTGCGCCGTCAGTATAGGCAGTGCCAGCAGCGCTGTCAGCAGCCGGACATGATGTTTCAATGTATTCTTCATGTTACCACACATGGAAAGGTGTTGTCGAATAGGCAGCGTCGCCCGACATGTCCGACTTGACAAAGCAGCGGGCGTAGAGGGCATGGCAGTCAGTCAGGTTGGAGAGGTCGAGTGTGAAGGTCACGTTGCCAGCCTCTCCGTTTGTGGTGGCCGATGCCTTCTGGTTGGCCATGTCGACAAACTGCCGGTCGTTGACGAGCAGCCCCATCGAACTGATGCGCGCCTCTTCAACCACCTTTACGACGTTGCACGATGCCGTCAGCACCTTTGTCTGTGGGTCGTAGTTGTAGACGGCATCGGTAATCAGAAAGTAGGGTGTCACCTCATAGTCAATCTGTATGTCGCCCTTCACCGCCAGCCTGAGTGTGTCCGCCTGTTGCCAGGGGCCCACGCCCTGCCGGGTGATGAGCCGGATGTCACCAGGGTAGATATAGGTTGAGAAGGTGCCGTCCTGCATGATGTTCACTTTCTGAGGTGTTTCCTTGCCGAAGCCAGCCTGCCACAGCTCGATGGTTGTGGTTTCGGTGAGCGAGGCGCTGCCCGATCCCCTTACGCCAATCGGTTGTCCCTGATAGCACATGCGTCCGGTGACATGGCAGTTAGGAGCCTCCATGTTGTCTGGTGCACAGGCTGCCAGTAGCGCGAGAGCCCATGCCGAGAGAAACAGTTTCTTCATATTGTTATAGAGGACCATGATATTATTGGAATGGATTTTTCACCAACAGCGGATTGTTGCCCATCCATCCGTCGGAGAGGAAGTTATAATAGTTTCTTAATTCAAATCGGCGGGCGTTAGGCATTTTTGAGTTCTGCACGCGTATGAACACCCACTTGCCGTTCTGTGCACTGCGCAGGTCCTTCACCCTGTATGGGAAGAGGCTCCACTGGATAGAGTTTTCCGTCGAGCCGTCCCATTCGGTGTGGGCCCGTCGCCAGCGTTTCAGGTCCCAGAAGCGTTGGTTCTCCAGCGGGAACTCCACGCGCCGTTCCTGTTCGATGTCGTCGAGGTCGTAGGTGGCCAGTGTCGGTATTCCTGCGCGGCTGCGCACAGCGTTCAGCGCTGCCAGTCCTTCGTCGGCATGTCCGAGTTCCATTTCTGCCTCGGCATAGATGAGCAGTACTTCGGCATATCGCATACGGATGAACCAGATGTCGCTGCCGTGGGCGGGTTTGCGTCCGTCGGCTGTAGGGTCGAGGTATTTACGGAAGTTAAACCCCGTGGTGTTGTCCCATGCGCCAGCCGATGCCCTTGGTCCGTTGACCGACGTGATGAGGTCGCCGTCGTCGTCGCTGATGCCAGCCGCTGCCGTCTTCATGGTCCATGTCCATTTCGATCCTTTCTTCTGCTGCCTGAGCTGTCCGGCTTGGTAGATGACTTCTTCACCGTCGATGATGTCGCCCGGGCAGATGATGGTGCCGCGTAGTCGCGGGTCCTTGTTCTTGAAGAGGTCGGCGGGTGAGTCGTAGAAGATGTAGTTGCCCTCGTCGTCGCTGATGCGCAAGTGTCCGTCTCTATTGTCGGTATACTCATAGCTCTCGACGAGGTTGAGCAGCGGTGTGTTTTCGTTCGATGCCGAGTTGCCGGTGATGGATGGCGCGCATGAGTTGGCCGACCAGCTGTGCACGACGTCGGGATACTGATAGTCGCGTGCCCAGATGACTTCCGGGTTGTTGCTCATGTCGACGAAGAGGCGGTAATAGTTTTCAGCCTTGTCGTCGAGTTTGTCGTAGAGGGCAAACTGCTTGCTGTCGATAATCTCTTTGGCTGTCTGTGCTGCGATGGTATAATAGTGGTCAGCCATGTCGGCAGGTATGCCCACCTCGCCGCCTTCCGTCTTCACCTCAGGTGTGAGCAGGTTGTTGTATTTTGCCAGGCTGGCAGCTGTCAGTGCTGCCCTTGCCTTCAGCGTCAGTGCCGCCCATCGGCTGGCCCGCGCCTGATGAGTGCCACCGTTCTGCGGCAGTGCTGCTGCGCAGTCGTCACATTCGCTGATGACATAGTCATAGATGGCAGCCTCCGTGGAGCGTGGCAGCCGCATGGTCGTGACATCGTCGTCGGTGGTGAAGACGCGGTCGCCCACGATGGGCATACCGCCCAGTCCCCGAGCCATATAGAAATAAGTATAAGCCCTGAGAAAGCGTGTCTCGGCCTCGTAGGCAGCCATGTCCTTGTCGTTGAGCACGGTGGACTGTCTGAGACTGTTCAGGAAGAGGTTCAGGTTGCGGATGTAGGTATAGGGATATAGTCTCCACAGACTGTTGCTGTACGATGTCGAGGCATTGGTCTGGAAACATGATGCCTCGTCAATCTCCCCCCATGTTCCCTCCGTCGTCGAGAAGCTGCTGAAGTTTTGGAAGTTCGGACCGAAGTCGATGTTGTTGTATAGTCCTGCCAACACGGATTTCGTCATGGTGGCATCGCCGAAGACCTCTTCGTCGCTGAAGATAGTGTCCGACTCTCTGTCGAGGAATCCGCTGCAAGCCGTCAGCAGCGAGAGTGCACAGGCAGAAAACAGCAGATGGATATTTTTCATAGTCATGCTCTAAAAAGTTATGTTTATACCGATGTTCACTATGCGCGTGGTGGGATAGCTGGTACCGGTGACGGATGTCATTTCCGGGTCGACGCCATACTTGTGCATGTTGTCTATCGAACAGAGATTCTGCATCAGGCAGTACACCCTCAGCGCGTGCACCCCGGTTGTCTTGAGCCATTGGGTGGGGACGGTGTATCCTAACTGCAGGTTTCTCAGTTTCAGGAACCACATTTCCTTCGACCAGAAGGTGCTGCCCCGGTAATTGGAGTGTCCGCTGTTTCCGTAGAGCAGAGTGGGATAGGTTCCGGGTATGAGTTCGCTGTCGGCATCGTAGGGGTCGGCCAGATGCCACTGGTCGCCGAGCATATACTGCGGATGGTTTCCGTCGCCGTGGAAGGGGTTTCGCGCTTCGTAGTTGAAGAACCGTGTGAAGAATGCCATGCCGGCCATGTCGATGGCGACGTCGAAGCCGCGCCATGCTGCTGAGAGGTTCACGTTGTAGTTCAGAATCGGAGTCCGCCCGTTGGTATAGTCGGAGCCACCTTGGTTAGACCAGTCTGTATACGACAGGTGTCCGATGGGCTGCTGGTCGTCGTTGGTGATGATGCCGTCCTTGTTGGTATCTTCGTAGATGAGGTCGCCGGGTCTGAGCGTGCTGTTCCCCTTGCCGTCGATATCGACGGGCCATGCAGCAATCTGCTCCCACGACTGGAACTGTCCGATGCAGTTGAACATGAAGCTGTGGCCTGCATACCGTTCGTGGGCGTTGTAGACGTAGTAGTCGCGCGAATTTCCGAAGGTCGGCTTATACTGGTGCCAGTTGTAGTTGCGGGCCAGCGTGATGTTTCCTCCTACTGAGTAGTAGAAGTCGTGGCAGTGGTCAGTCCATGTCAGCGATGCATCGAAGCCGCGTACCATGTCGGAGTTCAGGTTTTCGATGGGCCAGCTGAAGCCGATTTCACTTGGCACCACCACGTCGTAGCGCGAGGCGGGCAGACCCGTCCTGAGCCGCTGGAAGTAGTCGATGGACCCCGTGAGCCGTCCCGAAAGAATGCCCACATCGATGCCGGCGTCGAACGTCTTGGCTTTCAGCCAGCTGATTTCTGTCAGCGGCAGCGAGCGCACGGACGTTGTGTTTACCGTCTGTCCGTCGACGACGGCACGTCCCGTGTTGTAGTTATATCCGCCGAGATAGGCGAATGCCGAATAGCCGGACACATTGTCGTCGCCCATCACACCGTAGGAGATGCGCAGTTTCAGGTTGTCGACGGCACGTCCTACAGCCCACTTTTTCCAGAAAGCCTCTTCGGAAATCCTCCATGCTGCCGATGCCGAGGGGAAGAAGCCCCATCGGTGGTGGGGCGGAAACATCCATGAGCCGTCGTATCGTGCAGCCATCTCCAGCAGGTATCGGCCCCCGTAGTCGTAGTTGATGCGCCCCATATAGCCCAGGCGAGCCGACGTGTTCTCGTTCCACTCACGGAAACTCGTCAGTTCGTTGAAATAAGCAACCTTCAGGGCGTCCATCGCCGGCGTGCCGCCAAACGACACGCCCGGGTTGCCCGTCTTGTAGGTTTCCATACCGCCGAAGACTGTCAGATGGTGTTTATCCGCCCACGAGTGCTCATAGTTGGCACTGAGCTGCGAGTTGATGGTTTCTATATACTGCCATCGGCTGTCGAAGCGTCCGGCGAAGGTCCGCAGGGGGTTGTAGGCGTCGCGACCTTCGTCGTAGTAGTAGACGCTGTAGCTGCGTGGCCTTGCCTTAAAGCGCTCGTTGCTGTTGAAGTAGGAGAAGAGTCCCTTTACGGTGAAGCCTTTCAGTGGAGTCCATTCGCCGGTGATGTTACCTTGCAGCACGCGCCAGTTGTCGTTCTGCACGCCCGACCTCGACATCGTCAGATTGGCGAAGTTGGTATAGCCGGCACCGCCCGCCATGGCGGGATAGTCGGGGTTGCCGTTGGCATAGGGCTGCTGTGTGGGGAGGTTGTTCAGCACGGCGTAGGTCAGCGTCCAATAGGCGTCGGCACCGGAGAACGACGCGTTCCATGCCGCCTGTCTGTTGTTCTCCAGCCGGCCGTTCACCTGTGCGCGGACGCGGAAGTTCCGGGTGATGTCGGCATCGACATTCAGCTGTACGTTCGTACGTTCGTAGTGTCCGAAGTCGTGGGCCAGCGACTCCTGCCGTGTGTGGCTGGCAGCCATATAGTAGCTGATTTTCTCGGAGCCGCCCGTGGCGTTCACTTCGGCATACCACTGCGGTGCCGAACGGCGCCAGATGAAGTCCTTCCAGTCGAAGCTCTCGCGGCTGCCCGTGGTATAGGCCTCATACTCCTCCTCGGTGAAGTGGGGTGTCGTGCCCTGGATGGTCGTCGACTGTATGCTGGCCTTCACATAGGTTGCGGCGTCGGCAGGCTCAGGGAAGCGGAACATCGACTGCCATCCGTAGTAGCTGTTCATGCTGATGCGGCAGGGCTGGTTGCGGCGTCCGGTCTTCGTCTTCACCACCACCACGCCGTTGGCAGCCCGCACGCCGTAGATGGCGGCCGAGGCATCTTTCAGCACGGAGATGCTCTCGATGTCGTTGAAGTCGATGTTGTTGAACTGTCCCTCGTCGGTCTGCACGCCGTCGACCACATAGAGCGGCGTGCCCATGTTGCGGATCTTGATGGCGGTGTAGGCACCCGGACGGCCGTCGGACTGGCGGCTGTTGATGCCCGCAATCTTTCCTGCCAGCGCACCCGACGTGTTGATGGCCGCCGTGCGCGACAGGTCCTTTGCGCTGATGTTCGTGATGGCAGCGCTGAGCGACTCCTTCTTCATAGAACCGTAGCCCAGCACTACGACCTCGTCCACCTGTGCCGCACTGTCGTGCATGACGATGTCGAGGCGACCGTCTTTCACGGCCTTCACTGCCATGCGAAACTCATCGTAACCCATGTAGGTGGCGACGATGAAGCCTGCCGGCTGCTCACCTGCGTTGAGGACGTAGTTGCCGTCAATGTCGGCAACGGCAGCTATTTTTGTTCCTTCGATGCGCACGACAGCTCCTGTCAGCGGTTCTCCGGCAGCATCGACGATGCGCCCCGTTATGGTTTTGCCTCCGTCGGCCCACAGGCAGGGGATGAAGACCATCAGAAACATGCTGACGGCGACGAGTCGGCTATAGAGCGTTGATAGTTGATGGTTCATACGGGGAGAAAATATATGATTTACTTCTTGAAGCCTCAAAATGAAAGCTAAATTGAGGGCGTGTCAAAACCAAGGTAGTGCGCTTTGCGCAGAAATCTCACAAATCTATCCAAAATCTTTCATCTTGTCTATCAGGACATTTGATTTGTATAGATTTGTAGGATTTCTCGTCCGTAGGACGACTGAATTTCAATTTTGACACACCCTCAAGAACTTCTTTTTACTTTTATCTGATAATCTTTTTACCTTTTACTATCGTAATGCCATGGTATCCGGCATCAATGCGCTGGCCCTGAATGTTATAGATGGGAGCAGCAGCCTCGTTTTCAGCTGACTCATTCAGCTTGATGCCCGATCCGTCTTCTACCTTGGCCTTGGTGACCATCGACGGCATCTTGTCTTTGGCGAAGCCGATGACGGTGACCGTCTCGCCGGCCACTACATCGTCTTCTCCGAGTTCGATGCTCCAGCTGCCATTCTCTATCGAGACTTCGTTGCGGAGGGTCTCACTCATGCTGCCGATGACGATGACCTGTTCCAGGTCGGCCTCACCGGTACCGGCAATGCGGTTGGTGGTACACTCGGTGACGGTAAGCGGTGCTGTCTGGTTGCTGAAGAACGGTGTTGTCTGTCCTTCTACGATTTGCCACTTGCTCATGTCGGAGAACTTGAAGGTGGAGAGCGTCTGCATATCCTCGGGCATGACGCCGTAGGTCTCATAGAGGTCGGGGTTGTCGCCGTCGCCCATACCCATGGTGGCACCGTCGCTGTTGTAGTAGCAGGCTTTCACCTGCAGTCCGTCCCAGTTGCGTCCGGAGATGCCGGCCGTCTTCACGCCGTCGACCTTGGCTGTGATGGTTCCTGAGAAGTAGCTGTCAGTGATAGGACCGTTGAAGTTGACGGCACAGAGTCCTCCATTCCACGGGTCCTCCCAGTTGTCATGGTAGTAGATGTCGGTGGCGGTGATGTCGCCGGTGACGTAGTTGCGTATCATCTTTCCGCGCACGGCATTGCCGCCGATGCCGCCGACGCCGGGTCCGCTGATGTTGGCGAAGACGCTGCAGTTGATGACGTTGGAGTTGCTGACGTTCCAGTTGGGAGCAGCCATGATGCCGCCCACACAGCCGCCGCTGCTGGTGATGTTGCCATAGACGGCGCAGTTTTCGAAGCAGTTGTCGACGAGGCAGTTGCCGTTGTAGAAGGCGCAGATGCCGCCTGCCATTGTCGTTCCGATGATGCTTCCGTAGAAGGTGCAGTTCCAGTAGTGTCCGCCAGCTTCGCTGTCGCCGCTGATGCCGCCGATGCCGTTGCCCGAGCCTTCTACATTGACGTTGATGGCGTGGCATCCTTCAAAGGAACCGCCCGAGACACCGGCGAAGGCACCGATCCATTCTGTTCCCTCGATGGAAGAGTCGTAGATGTAGCAGTTGCGGAAGAGTCCGCCCTTGGCTTCCCAGTTGCCGTTGGTGCTGCAGAGGATGCCGCTCCATCGGTTGCCGACGATGTAGCAGTCGCGTACGACGATATTCTCGAGCACTGCCGGCTCATTGACGCGGTTAAAAATTCCAAGTCCGTCCTCACCGGTCTCGATGGTGAGTCCGCTGATGATGTGTCCCTGTCCGTTGTAATGGCCGGTGAAGGTGCCGATGGGCTTCCACACGATGTCGGTGAGGTCGATGTCTTCTGTCTGAACGAACGAGGAAGACAGGAAGTCGTTGACGGCTTGCAACTGCTCGGCAGTGGCCACCTGATAAGGATCACTCTCTGTTCCCGTTCCTCCCGCAAACTGTGCGGAGGCATTCATGGTGAACATGCCCATAAGGGCGATGGATGCGAATAATTTTTTCATAATGGTATTGTTTTTGATTAATAATTATTGTTTTTAGTTGACGAGTTAACGAGTTGACAAGTAAACGGGTTATTTCATTACTTTCTTTCCGTTTGCAATGGTGATACCACGATAGTCGTCGCCGACACGTTGTCCCTGGAGGTTGTACATCCTCGAGCGGCCGTTCGAGGTGGTGGGACTCCCGATGCCAGAGCGTTCGTTGAAGTGAAGGTCGTAGACGAGCTGGCATTCGGTGGTGTTGTTGGTCTTGAGCCGCTGATAGTCCCATCCTTTGAGC
>Ga0310697_10007443_pt1 | contig 10318 bp, 14 predicted proteins | sample 172DNAGHGlowgp2_FD_203883 | JGI IMG/M metagenome (GOLD analysis project Ga0310697, IMG submission 203883) | Sheep rumen microbial communities from Palmerston North, Manawatu-Wanganui, New Zealand - 1728 DNA GHGlow gp2 (v2) (version 2) | ecosystem: Host-associated > Mammals > Digestive system >...
CATCCAGGACTTGGGCATCTTGAACCCCTCAAGTCCATGATTCAGCATGGAATAATAGAAGCTCTCCAACTGGGTCTTCATTCGGCTTTTTGCATCATCCTGGTCAATGGGCGAAACACCTGTATGCTGGAATGTGATACGGTCCTTCAGTGCCTGTTTGATAAGAAAAGTTTTCCCGACACGCCGTCTGCCATACACGGCCACAAATTCAGGTCGGTCACTCCGATAGAGCCTTTCCAGCTCTTCCATTTCTTGTTTTCTTCCGATGATTGCGCTCATAGTCTAAATGATTTTGTGGTTATATTCTGCCGCAAAGGTAGTAAAACATTTCGATTCGGCAAAATATAATATACTATATTCTGCCGAAATGGGGTATTTTTGATGTGATTCGGCAGGTTTGAATGAGATTTCAAGTGAGAAAGTGAGCTATAACTCGATTTTTGGGGGAATTATAGCTCACTAACATTTTCGTGACAAATAGTAACAACAGGGGCTGACACATCGATAAAAGTCAGAATTTTTAATGCCTAATTATTTATTAACTCAATTATTGGGTGTATTTTTGTAGTCTGTTCAGAGTTGCAAACTATTTTGAACCTCGCGAGGTAAAGGTTAATCGCTTTTCATTATGGGCTTAAAGATAAACAAACATACAAATCTTTCTAATTACACTACTGATGAGCTAAGGCAGAAAGCGATAGTAACGCTTAGTCAACTAACCAATCTTCAGAAAGATGTAATACCAATGATTCGAGTTCAAAGAGCGAAATTGCCAGATATGGTGGAGGGTTATAAGGGTCATGATAACACTGCAGATTTGTTCTATTATCTTTATCTGCGTTTAATATATGTTTTTTCTTATGAAATTTCAGAGAAGGTTGTTTCTAAATTTATTGGTTTACAGGATTTAAAGAATCAAGGTAGAGGAAATAGTATTTCTCAAAAGGAGGAATTTATAGCCATAATAACTGAAATCTCGCATTACATCATTAAGATGAAGGAATCTCTTAGTGAAGATAACCTATTAAGATTGAACCCGATAAAAAAACAATTTGATTTAGTCGGTGCACATGTGGTTGGTAATTATTCTTTCTATGATATTTTGGGTGAAATACGTTCTCTCGGTATTACGGATAACTTGATAAAAAATGTGATTGATGATGTGGTTCCTACAGAGCCCATGATTGAAGAATTATAATGACCCACATTATTTGAGATTTGAAATCCCGTAAAGAAAGAAATAATGGCTTTTCGGGATTCTTTCCCTTAACTTAGCATCAGTAGTTACTCGTTCTATTTGCTGAGATTTACCTATTAGATGTGTTTCGTGCAAGCAGTCAAGTCATAAGTGTATTTGTCTCTGCGATAGCTTGTTCTATGCTTAGACGCATTTGGGTGACGGCATAGGTGATGAACTTTGTGCTCGAATCTAAATCATAGTTCTCAACGGCTTTTCTCAAGCCAGTCTTTCCGGCTACGATCAGTTCTTCGAGTGTTAATCCGCGATGCTGGTATTGATTGATCAGGGACACCACAAAACGTATATTAGCCTGCTCCAATTGCTTCATCTCGTCGCAGTCGGCGCCTTTCTCTTTCACGGCCTTGAGCAGCACATGTTCTTCCTCACTGGTTATCAATGGTGCTCGGCCAATCTCTGCCAGCATTTCATCTATTTGTTCATTTGTCATATCCTTCGTTCTGTTTTTGACCTCAATAGCCAATTTTGTTGAGAAGATACTTAACCACGGAGGGCCAATCGGGGAACTTAGGTAAGCCAAATTGGATTAACTCGCCCTTGAACTCCTTGGCACCGTTCTTCTCGCGATCGTCGATCAGGAAGTCGCCGCGGTTGAGGTCCTTGTGGTGTGAGATGATGAGGCGTTTGTAAAAGATGGAATCTTTTCCCTTGCCGAAGTAGCGCTGCACCCACTCCAGCTTGTCACGCCATGCCGACGGGTTGAGCCATGGGGCCGTGGAGAGGATGTATAGGTCGAAGAACTTGTTCAGTTCCTGCATGGCCTCGATGGCGCCGGGCATCGGGTCCATTAGCGAGAAGATCCCGGGGATTTCGTCATAATGCGGCTTGCCTGTGCCGTCATCGGCATATTCAACCTTGACCGCTTCGGGTACACGGTCAAGTCCACTTTGGAAATCAACCAGGACATTGTCCATATCAACATACACGATTTTTCCGCATTTCAAACTGGTGTTTCTGCTAATTTTAAATCCCATAATCTATACTTTTATTAACGGTTATTCCTACTCCCTTCAGGTGAGCGTTTCGGATGCCTCTCGTCATTTCATTAATTAAAACCTATTCTTTGAGTTTTAGCGGCGGATTGCATGGTCTCGGCCTTGCAGTAGTCCATGAGGACTGAGAGGCGGTCAGTGACATTTCCCTCGCCATACAGGACTCGGTTGATCGTGTCTTTGCGGGCGATGTTCTCAATCTGGCCTCCGCTCAACTCATAGGCCTGCGCCAAGATATCAGCATCACTCTCACTCAGACCTGATACCATTCTTTGCCAGATGCGGCTGCGAACTTTGGTGTCGGGCTTTTCAAACTCGATTTTATAGAGGAAACGACGCTCAAAAGCACTGTCCAGATTAGTGGCCAGATTGGTTGTGGCGATGAGGATACCGTTCAGGTCTTCCATCTCCTGCAGGATGATGTTCTGGATGGTATTCTCCATCTTGTCCACGGCACTCTCGGCGCCGTTCTTTCGCACCCCGAAAATGGCATCAGCCTCGTTGAACAACAGGATGGGGGCTACGTCGCTTCGCTTGACCTGTTTGCGATACTTGTCAAAGAGCGCTTTGATGTTTTTCTCGCTGTCACCAACCCATTTGCTCTTGATTTGCGGTACATCCACCGCCATAACACATCGGCCTGTCTTTTTTGCCAGTTGATAGACTGTTTCTGTTTTACCCGTTCCTGGAGCGCCATAGAACAAGCAAGCGAAGCCCGTGCGGAAACCGCTGTCCATCATGCGCTGCTGAATCTGCTTGAATTTGTCGGCCTCGAGGAAAGAATTCAGTTCTTTGATCTGCTGAGCCATTGCCTTGGGATAAAACATGACCTTGGGCGTGATACTATCAGGATAGAGCACATTGCTCAGTTTCACTTCGGGCTCTGTAAGATCAAATTCTGCCAGTAAGTCCGTTTTTGCTTTACTTGTCAACGTGAACGTCGTGGTGCTTGCCCGGCCTTCTTCACACACGGGTTCAATCAATCCCATTTGTGCAAGAATATGTGCGCCATGCGCCAGATGCATGACGGTTGTACGGTATTCGTAATATCTCTCATAAAGGCACTTGAATTGATGATCGCAAATGCGACTATCATCCTCGTTGATGAGTTGACTGCAGAAGAACGAGAGCAACATCATGTTGGCGCAGGGGAGTTTCAAGTCAAGCATCTTTCTGGCAAAACTGATATGCAGATTGTCCTTGTACAGCGTCAACAAGTCTTGGCCCAAATCATCGGGACTGATGTTGTTATTGTCCACAGCGTTGAACCATGTTCCCATCAGGTCGAGCATTGCAGGAGCATCCTCAACCTTAAGTTTCGGTAGGATCTGTGCTTTGTTTTCCTGCAGGGCACTGATCACATGCTCAGGAATGTCAAAGGCCTCACGTTCCCGGTTACGATAGCGCATCAGCCTCATCTTAATCATGGCCTTGATGTCGGCATCAAAAGAAAGGCTCGCGACATTTCTCATATTGAGGTGATGGGATAACTCGATGAGACTCACATTGCGAGGGCCGCATTCAACCGTGATGCAGAACAGGATGGCTTGCTGTGGCGAGATATTGTAGGCTTCGGCCACCAGTTTGATTTCTTTCTTGCACTGTTTCAAGAACAGGTCGCATAGTTGCGAGTCACAGGATTTCTCGACGATCGTCTCGACAGCCTTCAGCAAGGTGAGTTCTTTGCTTGCTGCACACTTGGTTGTTTTGTTCTCTTTCTCCATAGTAAAACGATATTTATTGGTTGATAAAATGCGATGAAACTTGCGTCACACCCGATGAATGGGCACAACAATAATGATGTTAAATCATTGATATTGAGCGGATATTATTTACAATCCGCCCAATATCAAGCGGATGCAACCAATCAGGCTGCGAGAGATTGTTGCAAAATTGGTGTCAAGTGGAAATGTTTGATGAGTTTTTCAAGGAGTTGGTCGGTTTGATTTTTGTCAAGTCCAAAGAAGGCTACTTCGAGTTTTTCGAGGTCCCCCCAGCATTCAATGTGCTTGTTGTAGAGATAGTTGTGTACCCTGTTGTAAGTTCTCAGTGAAGAAGTTTTGATTGTTGTCATAGCTGTTAATATTTTAAAGTTAATAATGAAATTCGCCAGAAATATGTAAACGTGGCTCAAAAAATTAAAAGATTTCGGAAATATTTTTCAAGAAATATTATAAATCATTGAGATATAGGCACTTGGAAATGCGTGAATATGACAACATTTTGATGATAGGAACGCCATTAGCGCCCCATCAGTCCCAGGAAAAGTTCTCGCCGCTCTTGTAGAGATGCACAACATAGCCCCCTTTCTTCAGCATCTCAGCAAGATGGTCACACTGCCTGCCTGTGGAGATATCCCATTTGCATTGAGGTTGACTGTACTCGATGGTCTCGATGGAGTCATGAACTATGACGTGGCGCAGGTTGGAGCAACCGGCAAAGGCATTGAGGCCAATCTCCTTCAACCCTTCGGGAATGTAGATCGCCTCCAGGGAGTCGAGATTCTGGAACGCGTGGTGCTTGATTTCCTTGACATAGTACGGGAAGATGATGCAGACAGGGTTCTCACAGGCCGAACCGACGGCAACCCTGTCTTGAGTGATCTTCACACCGTCAGTGACCTCAACACCATTCCTAAAGAATTTCACACCATACTTTGTAATTGCTAATCCCATAATCAATGTTTTATTTAGTTGTTCCTACTCCCTTCAAATGAGCGTTTCGGATACCTCTCATTATTATATGATTTGTTTGCTTCAACAAACGATTGGAATTTTTCTGAGATAAAAGATACTAAAACTTTTCTGGCTAGCCAAATTTAAATGAATAATTTAACTCATTTTAACGAATAATTATTCCGTTCGACCAGGTCTATTTATAACATAGGAACAAGCAAGAAAAAAATTCAAAAACATGACCAACTTTTTTCGTTTTGGTCGCATTTTTTGCTCATGCAGCAAGGGGATGCTGCATAGCAGGGTTCAGGTGGAAGTGTTTTGCAAAGGCTTTCAGAAGGAGCTCTGATTCAGTGCGATCAAGGTTAAAGAGGGTCAATTCAGTTTCATTGTTGCACAACATGGTTTGGACATTTTTGTTGTAGAAATAGTTGTGGGCACGATTCATCAGATAAGGATTGTTGATTTTAATGGAAATGGTCATAACTGAAATGCTTTCAAATTGTTCAACATGCTTTTTATATAAATAATATAGTAATTTTTGGAAAAAAATTCAAAATTTCGGTCAACTTTTTTCATTCGGGACCATGAAACTCCTAATTCTGGTAGTCTAATGTGCTTTTCGTGGGCATAATTCATTCACGAAGATTTTTTATCGGTTTTCGTTTTAATTTTTTGGGGGCTTTTTTACATATTAAGGCCAAAATAAGGAACTAATGATTGTTAAGATTATGAACAAAGACAAGATTTTTATGGTGACGATTCATGTTGTAGCAGGTGTGCTGATGATAGCCGTCTGCTGGACACCTGCGATTGTTGGGAACATCTCGGTCTGGAACAAACTTTTCTGCACCGCGGCAATCATTCTCTTGTTGCGGTTCCACTACTGGTGCCAGCAATATGAGCCATGACACCAGCAGTGGTTACCCGGTTGGTTACTCCTTAAGGATTCTTTTGGCTGCTGGAATGATAACATCGCGAATGACAGCGTTATTCATCCGATGTTCACCGTGGAAATCAGCAACCTGAGTGAAATGCTGGGCAAATTCCTCCTTACAGTTGACGAGCGTGTCGCCGTCAGCAAAGAAGCCCCAGCACAAGGACTGGTTTTCACTGTTGATGCCGTCAAACATGTGTTGCTCCATTTCCTGGAAATGTTGGATCACTTCTTCGGTGATGGTGAAGAGAGTCCTGCCATCGGCTGTCGGCTGGAAGCGTTCAAAGGTACCCACCATCAGGACATCAGAGAGCCGTGACATGTGTAGTGCCGGGTTGACGCAGATGCGGGGATAATCTGTCAATTGCATAGCGTACATACCTCCCATGCTGGTACCGATAATGAGGTCTGCATGGTTTTGGGCACAATAGTTCTTGATGAAAGGCAGGGCCTCCACTGGATCAATCGGGATGTCGGGAGCAATTACGTTGCATTCCTTCATCTTTTTGGCAAGGTATTTAGCGGTTCCGCTTTGGCTACTTGAAGCATAGCCGTGTAAATAGACAATCGTTTTCATTTTCAATTCATTAATGGAATGCTTATGCAGCAAGGGGATGCTGCATAGCAGGGTTCAGGTGGAAATGTTTAGTAAAGGCTGTCATTAAGAAGTCGGCTTCTGATCGGTCGAGATTGAAGAGAGTCAATTCAGTTTCATTGTTACACAACATGGTCTGCACATGCTTGTTGTAGAAATAGTTGCGAATCTGATTAATCAGATAAGGATTGTTCATTTTGATGGAAATTGTCATGAGCATAATGATTTTAAAATTCAACTTGTTGTTTCTTCACACACATAATATATTCACAAAAGGGAAAAAATTCAAAATCTCGAGCAACTTTTTTCATTGAGTCTCATTGTGAGTATCTTCTTCGTCTATTGAGCATCTGAAGGGTTGTGGACGCTCTGTGGGCACATCAGGATACTGCTTTCTCACAGTTGAAAGTTCAAGTTCTTTCACGTCTAATTCGTGCTGCAACGAGGCAATGCGGATCTTAAGGTTATTGATGGTCTCGACAAGATCGGCTAATATGTGCTGTACTGCATCATCACGGGTGGCAAATGTCGTGTTATCATTAATCGAATGGGCATCTTTGACAACAATGTCTTCATTACTCATCACTTGACGGTACTCGCTGCCCGAGCGTTTAATCTCAACAATAGTCGCTCGCTTCACAGCAAATCGATTATTCGGCGAAATGTAATACACAACGTCGCCGACTTTAGCACGCGGCTTAAAACAAGGAAGATCTGGCATCTGTAATCTCATAATCGTACTATTTAAGAATGGTTTTCACACCCTTAATATAGTTAGAAAATGAAAAAATTCAAAACCGAAATCAAATTTTATTTTCAGGACTGCATGAATTCTATTGGGACGCAGCAACTTTTATAAAGTTAAATTAACCTTTGTCCCGAATACTTTTCCTTAACTATCAAAAATAATGGACATCTCAACAAGCGGGAGGGATTGGTAGTGTTGTTGTCCTTATGTTAGAGGTGTCCATTTTTTTTTGTTTGTTTAAGACCTATGCAAATTTTCTAAAATAAAGAGGACAGTTTTGGGTGAAATAAGGGTAAAAGGGATAAGAAAGGAAAAGAACAGTGCTCCCAAAGGTCGCACTCCATCCGTAATGAGAGAAGAGACAGGGCCAGGAGAGGGAGGGAGCGGAGCGACAGCACGTACTCTCTTCTTGCGGATTGGGGTGAGCGAAGCGAGCCTGTTCCTCTCTTCTTTCTAACAAGTGCGAAGCCTTTTAGCCGACATTCACAGACCCTCGAAGCCCAAAGCGAGAGAGGGGCGTCAAGTGAATGAGGGTAAAAGTAGAGTGAAAAGGTTCTGAAGAGATTCCGAATATAATGAGGAATCTACAGGTTCTTGAGCGGATTGTATGTTAGTGAAGAGAGAATCACGAACAATAAATCCTCCGAAATGACAGGGAAACATATAAAGTTTACTATCTTTGCTGAAACCAAATAAGTAAAGTCATGGATAGAAGAGGATTCAATCAAGCAAAGAAGGCATTTCCTTTAAAACATGAGATGTCACAATTCGTACAGGTCGAGTTGGAAAGAAAAAAATTTGTTGACTATTTTACAAAGAAAAGAATAGCCAATATGACTCTTGACGAATATGCTGAAGGTAAGGGCATAAGAGAGAATAATTTTTGCTATGGTCTGGAAATCGGTCTTGGAATGTTAGGCAATATTAGAGGTTCAAGAGCAGCAAAGTTTGGACTGTATTACCAAAAGAAACACAAGAAATACTGGTTTGCTAAAAAGTTTGGAAGAACTAGAAGAGAGGCTTTCAATAGTATTAAAGAATCAATTTTAGATTTATTGGATGCTGGAAGAAAACGAGATTATGATGCTATTATAGATAACCCTCTTGCTCCGACTGTTAAAGGAAAAATTCTCCATATTTATTTCCCAGAGACTTATCTAAATATCTTTTCTGAAGATCACCTTGATTATTATCTCGAAACATTTGATTTGCTAGATGGGGATTTGAAATATTCAAATGTTGTTTACAAAAGAGCAGCTCTCTTGGATTTCAAGGATAATGATCCTGATATGAAATCATGGTCTATAAACATGTTTGCTGTTTTCTTATGGAAATATTTCCCCAAAGCACCAAATACAAGAACTGACCCAGAGCCATTGACTGATAGTGAAAAGAAGCGACTGGCTAATAACGAGAAGAAAATTCGTAAAGGAGGTTTTGGCTTCGGTGGAGAGGGTCAGCAGCATAAGGAGTTAAAGGAATACATCTATGAGTATCCTGAAGTGATCGGAATTCGAAAATATAGAGCAAAGTCAACCGAACATTATCTTCTTTCAGGCGACCGTATTGATGTCTGGTTTGAACTTAAAGATGGTTCGGAGATTGCTGTAGAGGTAAAGTCAAGTATTTCCTCTGAGGCTGATATACTCCGTGGTTTATATCAATGTGTCAAATACCAGGCGATAATGGATGCCGAAGACAGTACTCACGATGAAACACATGATAACCAAGTAATCTTAGTTCTTGGCGGCACTCTTTCTAAAACGAATAGTCGGATAAGAGACTGCTTCGGGATACCTGTCTTTGAAAACATTGAGTCAGAATAGAAAGGGTGTTATCCATTCTGCCACTAATAAGTTAAGTCCCTCACGCATTTCAGCATGAGGGATCTTTTTCAGTTATCAATTTACCGTTTTTTTGCCGTATAATAAGATTCTACGTAATCTTTCAAAACTTGTTCTTCCCTTGCAAAGAGTTTAGCTTCAGAAAAGTTAAAGCCCATAAAACCATTTGACAACATATCTTGTATTGTATTCACCTCAAATGTGAAGGTACAGTTTTGTTCCTCGAAAATTTCATTAAGCATCTTTTCTGCTTTTTCCTTGAAACAGCCAACAATCGAACCTTCTATGTCAAAACAATCATGAGAATCATCGCATTTCCAGACATTATTGCATAAATGAACTCTTCTGTCCCTAATGTCATTATTCACAACATAAAAGATGATTCCAAACAAATGACATGTTTCTTGTTTGGGATCGAACCAACGGTACTTAGAATACTCCTCTTCGTTTTGTTTTTTATTGTCTATCAAACCTTGAATCTCTTCACAAAACTCTGAAAATTTCTCAGCAATTTTCGGATTATCATAAAAGCGCTGTCCTATGTTCATTCTACATGATTTATAGCCGTTGTCATCAGTCCCCCAGTATGCTTCACTCAAATGAAAACCGTTATCCTTTTTATCCTTTTTATATTTCCAAGAATCCTTTTCTGTATATTTACTTTCAATAAAAATAATATGGTTTTCATATTCAAAGTAAACATCCATATTAGGTCTTCCAGATTTTCTTCCTGTTAGTACACCTGGTAACTGTTTTTCAAATTGAAAACTCTTGACTTTGGGTTCACTACATAGCCATGAATACAAGTCGAAACAAAGTCGAGAAGAGGAAGCGTCACTCCAAAATTTTTCTTTTAACTCATTACCACTGCCTTCCAGAAATTGCTGGATAAAATATGATTCCGAATGATTATCTGAAATAAGCCTTTCGAAATAATCTAGTTTTAATTGTTTCTTCATCTTGTTATCTAATTTATTGTTTATTAACTATGTGTAAATTATAACGTTATTGTACACAAACACTGCAAATATACTACTTTTCTTTATTCAAACCAATAAAGCGGTTGTGGTTCACTTTGTCACTCCAAAAGATGACTTATATCTTCACCTTTCTTATCTTTACATCCTCTTTTCCCTTCAAGAGCATAGCATCTTATTAATGTTTTGCCTTCTTTATTGTTGAGCTTGATCTTTCTCTTTAATGAGCCGATGGTTTTTGTTTCTTCATCTCCAGCTGTATATGATTTAAGTACCTCAATGAAATATGTGA
>Ga0310697_10007444_pt1 | contig 10318 bp, 6 predicted proteins | sample 172DNAGHGlowgp2_FD_203883 | JGI IMG/M metagenome (GOLD analysis project Ga0310697, IMG submission 203883) | Sheep rumen microbial communities from Palmerston North, Manawatu-Wanganui, New Zealand - 1728 DNA GHGlow gp2 (v2) (version 2) | ecosystem: Host-associated > Mammals > Digestive system >...
CTTCGGGGGGAACCTGAACAGCTCATCCAGAGGCTTTAATGCGTTGGCAACCGCATATACGAGCGGGAATACCATTACGATAGCCATCAATGTAAGGAAGATATAAAGGCCTACATCACCGCCGACGGATCTGTTGGGACGTCTACGTCTGATAAGCGGCTTATGATAGGGCTTATAATATGTTGTTGCTTGTTTTGCTTTAGCTTTTTTACTCATATCAGGTTCCTACTCTCCTTAATAGACTTTGAATTGCCTTGTTACATAAGATCATTAAAAGGAATAATACAGTTGCGATTGCACACGCATAACCCATCTCGAATCTCTGGAAACCGAAGTCGGTCAGACAGGAAACGATAGTATGTGCTGCATAGTCAGTACTCGGGAAACCACAAAGAGCTGCAGTTACATCATGTACTGAGAACGACTGAGTAATAGCCATAACGGCACCGAATATAAGCATGGGCTTCATGTTAGGTAATGTGATATACCAGAGTTCCTGCCATCTGTTCTTAACACCGTCAACCATACCTGCTTCGTACTGTGAACGGTCAACACCCTGAAGTCCGGCAACGAATGAAAGGAATCCGGTACCAAGACTCATCCAGAGGATAACGCCCATACATACGGGAAGCATTGTCTGGGGATTGATGAACCAGAGAACAGGCTGATCAATGATACCCAGATCCATAAGGAATGAATTAACATAACCATAGGTATCTCCTCTGAAGAAGATAGAGAAGATCGTATAACAGGTACCTGCTATCGAAGGTGCGTAGAATATGATAACCGCTACGCTTCGTACGGCTCTGGGAAGTTCATTTATGAGCCATGCGAAAAGGAATGATAAAAGGTAACCTACAGGTCCGGTTATGATCGCTATAACCAGTGTGTTCTTAAGACCGATAAGGAAAATATCGTCTTCAAGAACAAGGCTGATATAGTTAGCAAGTCCGAGGAATCTCGGGGATTCCAGAATGTTGTAATATGTAAAACTGTAATAGATGGAAGCTACTACAGGATATACATAGAACATAGAGAAAATGATCGCATACGGAAGCAGGAACAGATAGCAGTTCTTAGCAAGCTTGGCCTTCTTCCATGCAGTGCTCGCGTTGTGTTTTCTCAACGCGAAATACTTTTTCAGATACTCGCCCATAAAAATCTCCCTTTTTTATAAATTACTGGTTTAATATACATCGTCAATCTTCATCTTCGTACATCGGAAGACCGAACTCTCGACGTTTTCTTACGATCTCGTCGTCTATCAGTCTTGAGTAGTCGATAATGGTCTCACGTGTATCACTTCTTTCATTGATAACCTTACGGATCGCGTTAGCGATATGACGACCGGTAAAGTAACCGCCGGGAACTTCTCGGATACCTTTAGTATGTGTCCAGGCTTCATCAAGAACCTTAACGTTTTCTGCACTCCATGAAAGATTCTTGAATGCCTTTCTGTTTGCGGTAGCGTATCTTGCGGATGCACCGAGCAGAGCTTCGATCTCACGTCCGAAACGTGTCTGTGTATCTTCGCTTACCCACCACTTCATGAACTCCCAGCCGTCTGCTTTGATCTTTTCATCATCAGTTGAGATCATCATGGTTGAACTTCCTGCGATAAATGCAGAGTAATCAATAATTTCCTGTCCGTTTTCATCTGTTCTTATAGTACCGGGTACTAAGGTGAAGTCCCAAAGACCTCTGATCTCAGGTGCGGAAACCATAAGAGTGTTATATAACGAATAAGGTGAAACGATCAGAGGCATCTCGCCCTGACGGAAACGGGTAGTTGCATCATAGATGGTAGGAAGGCCGTAATCATTGAAGAACCTTACATATGTATCAAATGCTGCCATACCTGCTTCGTCGTTAACTGTTGTCTTTGTACCTCTCTCATTGTACATATCACCGCCGTACTGATAAAGCATTGTGAAGTAAAGTGAAAGGTCAGGTGATGTTGACATGATAGCTGTTGATGCAGTACCTGTCGAGCTTGAACCTGCAGCCGAAGGAATACCGACTGAAAGGTTGTTACCCTGAATGGTAGGAAGCATTTCGATCACTTCTTTCCATGTCTTAGGAGGCTTAGCATCTCCAACCTTGATTCCTGTTGCGGGATCCTTTGTTTCGGGATCTGCGTCTGTATAAACAAATCCGAGTTCCTGTAAGATATCCTTACGATAGAACATTACGTTAAATGTCTGTGTCTCGGGAAGTCCGTAGATACCGGTATGTCCGTTCTCATCAACGAGCTTGTACTGTTCATAAGAACTCTCTGTAAATGTATCGGGATTAAGAACTTCCTTCCAGTCAGCAAACTGTGTGATGTCTTCTGCGGCACCACGGAGTGCGTAGTTAACAGGCTGGTCTGAACCTACCGAAAGAACTACATCGGGACCACGGTCAGCCATAACCGCATTCAGCAGTGAACCTGCCATAACTATCTCTACGTTAACGGGGATACCTGTCATAGGAGTGAATGTATCATCGATCATGGTCTTTAAGATAGTACCCTGGTCACGACCGGTGGTAACCCAAACCTTAAGAACTTCGCCGTCATTGTAAACATCGCCGACTGAGTTGTAATCTACAAAGAATGAAGCTACGAATGACTTAACTTCATGCCATGCCTTGGTGAAGATATTTTCGCCGTCACTGTCGGGTTCGGTATTGATACCGTTTACAACAAGGTAATCAACATCAAGCTTGGTAGATGTAAGGTTAAGTGTAGATGTACCGAGTGAAGTGATATTATCCTTAAATGTTGTAAACTCTATAGTGATCTTCTGAGGTTTTTCTACGAATCTTTCAAGCTGCTGTGCAAGGGTCTGTGCGGGAGCAATGTTTTCAGCCTTCTGACCGCTGTATGCAACATAATCATCAACTATCTTGTACAGACGCTTCATTTCAAGTTCCATAGCTTCCATAACTTCAGGATAAACCTTCTCGATATGGTAGTCACGGTACTGGTCGGGATTTACGCCTGTGTAAACAAGAAGTGTTCTGTAAATCTGGTTAAGTCTGAATGTTGAATCCTCGATCTGCTGAAGGATATTACCGAGGTCACCCATAGTAGCTTCAAGCCTGAATGTATGTGTACCCTTTGTAAGCCAGAAGTAATAAGGATTCTCATCATCCTTGCCGAGAGTCTTAACTTCCCAGTTGTTATCATATGCAAATGAAATCTGCTCGAGCTCCTTGAAAGGGATCTCGCCGTCGATGTAAACCTTACGGTTACTTACGTTACCACGTGAATAGTTCTGACGGGCCTTAACAGTCAGGTTATAGAAACCGTCCTCAGGCACATCAAAATTCCACTCAATCCACTGTCCGTTGATGTTCCATGACTCACCGCCGATATAGTTAAGAACGGTGGTGGTAACACTGTTGGGCTGTGTACTGGGTGACGATCTGTCATATTTAGCATAAAGTGAAGACTCCGAACGGATCGAAGAATCTTCGCCCTGAACTACTAAAAGGTAATTCTTGGCTGTATCCGATGTATTACCGGGATTATGTGAAGTATAACAAGCGTTATAATACTGGTCGTATGTAGGACGGTCAAGTACGGGAGTAAGTGAAAGCCTCTTGATTACAACAGGCTCATTTTCTCCGCCGAGTGTGATGGTATTGTTGCCGGCATTAAAATAGAACATATAAGGCTCTGCAACATATCCTCTGTCGTCCTGGAAACGAGTCTTCTGCCAATCATATATCTCAACCTGTGAAGGTCTGATCTCGTTGCCCTGGTTATCTATTTTCTTTTCGCCATTGTTGGTCCAGATTCTTGAGAATGAAAGATTCTGGGCGTCAAGGAAAGGCTCCTCGTCATTGATCTTTACAGATCTTTCTGCAGGAATACCATGTGACTTGGGTAACAGATATTCCATTTCAATATTATAGAAGCCGGCCTCGGGAACGTTGACATTCCATGTGACGATAGAACCAACATCCGTTAAGATGGATCCGGCTACAGCCTTCTCGCCTGTATAATTCGATACGTTACCAACGGCACTGTAACTGCCAAGGTTGATATCTACAGTCTTATTGGGCTTTGCTGCGCCTTCATGCTTAAGAACATACTGCTTGTATGTTCCCGTTCTTTCCATTCCCTTGACCTCAACGTCAAGATTAGTTCCGGCATATTTCTCGGAATAATTCTTAACAGGTCTCAAAGAAAGAAGCACGAGGATGGCAATAATAACCACTACTACTGCTACTGCGATGATGATTTTTTTGTTTCTTGCGCTGTTAGCCTTCTTCTTTTTTTTCATAGCAACCTCTTAATTTGAAAAAATTGTTTTAATTTTCTTCATATAAATATACAACAAAATTAAAAAATTGTAAATAAATTTGTTGCATTTTTTACCATAATTAATATTTTAATAAATCATATATGAATACGCTTACCGAAAATTGCTTATCTTTATACCCAAATTGCTTATCCTTTGTTCACATCTGACAAATCAGGGTCTTAAACACTTTTGTCGGATTGTGCAAATTGAATGTAATCAATATTCTGACAACTCTCCGATAAGCTCTTCCGTCTTGCTCCAGCCAAGGCAGGCATCCGTAATGGATTTTCCGTAGATGCCCTCTCCTATCTTCTGGGCTCCGTCCTCTATATAGCTTTCAACCAGGAAGCCTTTTATGAAGCCGGTCATCTTAGGATTGTGCTTGCGGTAGCTCATTACTTCTCTAACGATCCTGGGCTGTTCAAACGGATTCTTACCCGAATTGGCATGGTTCGTATCGATTATGACTCCGGGATTGGAAAGCCCGCTTCCCTCGTAGAGTTCGATGACGTTCATCACGTCCTCGTAATGGTAATTTGGAACCGAACGCCCGCGGTTATTCGTAAAGCCCCTTAAGACCGCATGTGCATAAGGATTGCCGTACGAGTGCACCGCCCAGCCTCTGTACAAAAACGAGTGCTTGTGCTGTGCCGCATGTATCGCATTGATCATGACAGTCAGGTCGCCGCCTGTCGGATTCTTCATGCCGCATGGCACTTCAAGTCCGCTTGCCACAAGCCTGTGCTGCTGGTTCTCAACGCTTCTGGCACCCACCGTCACATATCCCAATATATCGTCGAGATATCTGTAATTCTCCGGATAAAGCATCTCATCCGCAGTAGCAAAGCCGGTCTCCTTCACCACTCTCATATGTATATCCCTGGTGGCTATGATGCCCTTAAACAGATCGGGCTTCTCTGAAGGATCCGGCTGGTGCAGAAGCCCCTTATATCCGTCTCCCGTTGTACGCGGCTTATTGGTGAAAACACGCGGTACGATAAGTATTTTCTTTTTTACCTTTTCCTGGATACTTTTTAGTCTTCCTATATAATCAAGCACGCTGTCCTCGTTATCCGCCGAACACGGCCCGATTATAAGCAGAAGCCTTTTGTCATCCCCGGAAATGATATTCTTTATCTGTGCTCTCCTGTCTTCGATGATATCACGCATATCATCGGTCAACGGGAACATCTTTTTGACCTCCATCGGGATGGTCAGTTTCTTTTCAAAATCTACGTTCATTTATCTATCCGTTTTCTGTTACTTTTTCGCATACAAAAGTCCCGCAAAACACATATGCCTTAATATATATCGGCACTTTTCTTTAAAGACAACAGACTTGCGAAATAGTAGCCATATTTCACATTAATTTCACAAATTACATTTTATCAAATTTCACAAAAAAAGGCAATAGAAATTGTTAATTTTTTACAAAAAAATTTCCGTGGCGGAAACCCGTCACGGAAATTTTGTAAATATTGCACATTTTTTACGTTTCTTTTTCTACATCCTGTTATTTGTAGAGCTCAACCAGCTTCATAAGGTGATCGTATCTTGCCTTAGCAGCGGTCTCGGACTCTGCGAAGAGCTTCTCTGCTCTCTCAGGGAACTTAACCTTAAGCGAGGTATATCTGGTCTCGTTGTTAAGGAAGCCCTGGTATGAGCCGTCACCCTCTTTGGATGTAAGGGTGAAAGGATTCTTGCCTTCAGCCTTAAGTGCAGGATTGAAGCTGAACAGATTCCAGTAGCCTGCTGCAACTGCCTTCTTCATCTCATCCTGGCAATGGTTCATGCCGCCCTTAACTCCGTGGAGCTCACAAGGTGCGTAGCCGATGATAAGTGAAGGTCCGTTGTAAGCCTCAGCCTCGGTCAGAACCTTAACAGCCTGTGCAGGGTTAGCGCCAAGAGCGATCTGTGCTACATATACGTAACCGTAGCTCATAGCGATCTCAGCAAGTGACTTCTTGCCGATCTCCTTACCTGCTGCTGCGAACTGGCAAACCTCACCGATATTGGAAGCCTTTGAAGCCTGTCCGCCTGTATTTGAATACATTTCTGTATCGAATACGAATACGTTTACATTTTCGCCGGATGCAAGTACATGATCAAGTCCGCCGAAGCCGATATCATATGCCCATCCGTCACCGCCGAAGATCCATACGGACTTCTTTGACAGATACTGCTTCTTCTCAAGGATTTCTTTTGAAAGCTCACAGCCCTTCTTAGCTGCTGCTTCAAGTTCCTTAACAAGAGCCTTAGCTGCTGCAGGATTCTCCTTGGTTGAATCCTTTGTCTCTAAGAACTTAGCGATAGCATCCTTTAATGACTTAGAAGCCTTATCGGAAGCTGCAAGTTCATTTAACTTAGCGATAGCCTGGTCACGGAGAACCTTCTGTCCTAAGTACATACCGAGACCGTGCTCAGCATTATCCTCGAACAGTGAGTTAGCCCATGCAGGACCCTGCTTGCTGTCTTTATTAACTGTGAAAGGTGATGTTGCTGCAGGACCGCCCCAGATTGAAGAACAACCGGTAGCGTTCGAGATGAACATCTGCTCACCGAAGAGCTGTGTAATAAGTCTTGCATAAGAAGTCTCAGCACAGCCTGCACATGAGCCTGAGAACTCAAGAAGGGGCTGATTGAACTGTGAACCCTTAACGGTGTTCTCAGCAGGAGCCTCATCCTTACGTCCTACGTTAGCTACTAAGTAATCCCATACAGGCTGCTCATCAAGCTGTGTCTCCTGAGGAACCATCTTGATAGCCTGAACTGCAGGAGGACAAACGGTAACACACTCGCCGCATCCCATACAATCAAGAGGAGATACGCTCATGGTGAACTTATACTTGCCAGCCTTAGGCTTTGTATCAGCAAGCTTGATATTCTTAGGAGCTGCCTTAACTTCCTTCTCATCAAGCATGTAAGGACGGATTGTTGCATGTGAACATACAAATGCACAGTTGTTACACTGGATACACTTTGCAGCATCCCACTCGGGAACCATAACTGCTGTTCCACGCTTCTCGTATGCAGCTGCACCGAGTTCGAACTGTCCGTCTGCTCTGTCTGCGAATGCAGATACGGGAAGGTTATCACCATCCATAAGAGCGATAGGATTCATAAGCTTCTCTACCATCTCTACAGTCTCGGGACGGCCTGTAAGTTTCTTAGGCTTAGCCCATGAAGCAGGTACCTTTACGAGGTGAAGGGCATCCTTACCTGCATCGATAGCCTTGCAGTTCATGTCTACGATATCCTGACCCTTCTTGGAGAACTTAGCTACAACCTTCTCCTTCATGTACTTGATAGCCTCATCAGCAGGAAGTACATTTGCAAGTGTGAAGAATGCAGACTGAAGAACTGTAGATGTTCTCTTTCCAAGACCGATCTTGCCTGCGATATCAACAGCGTCAACTGTATAAACCTTGATATTGTTCTCAGCGATATACTTCTTTGCTTCAGCATTAAGCTTCTCGCCTAACTCCTTATCATCCCACTGGCAGTTGATAAGGAAGATTCCGCCGGGCTTAACGTCCTGAACCATCTTGTAACCCTTAACGATGTAGCTCTGGTTGTGGCAAGCTACAAGGTCTGCCTGATTGATGTAGTAAGGGCTCTTGATAGGCTTGTCACCGAATCTTAAGTGAGAAATGGTGATACCGCCTGTCTTCTTTGAGTCATACTGGAAGTATGCCTGGATATATTTATCGGTGTGGTCACCGATGATCTTTGTCGAATCCTTGTTAGCACCAACAGTACCGTCACCGCCGATACCCCAGAACTTACACTCAACGGTACCCTTAGCGGATGTGATAGGTGCGGGCTTCTCCTCAGGAAGTGAAAGGTTGGTAACGTCATCTACGATACCGATGGTAAATCTCTTCTTGGGATTAGCCTTCTTTAACTCCTTGTAGATAGCGAATACTGACGAAGGAGGAGTATCCTTAGAACCGAGACCGTAACGTCCGCCTGCAAGTGTGATATCGCTAAGGCCTGCCTCAAGGAGGGTTGTAGCAACATCAAGGTAAAGAGGCTCGCCGAGTGATCCGGGCTCTTTTGTTCTGTCAAGTACTGCGATCTTCTTAACGGTCTTAGGAAGAACCTTTAAGAATGCCTTAGAAACCCAAGGTCTGTAAAGTCTTACCTTGATAAGGCCGACCTTCTGCTTCTTAGCTGTTAAGTAATCTATAACTTCTTCTGCAACGTCACAGATAGAACCCATAGCTACGATAACTCTGTCTGCATCGGGAGCACCATAGTAGTTGAAGAGGTCATACTTGGTACCAAGCTTCTTGTTTACCATCTTCATGTACTTGGATACTACTGCGGGAAGTGCCTCGTATACAGGGTTGCATGCCTCACGATGCTGGAAGAATACGTCACCGTTCTCATGAGAACCACGCATAGCGGGCTTCTCGGGATTAAGTGCATGAGCACGGAAAGCTTCTACTGCTTCCATGTTAAGCATATCCTTAAGGTCTGCATAATCCCATGTCTCGATCTTCTGGATCTCATGAGATGTACGGAAACCGTCGAAGAAGTTAAGGAAAGGAACCTTGCCTTCGATAGCTGAAAGATGAGCTACTGCTGAAAGGTCCATAACTTCCTGAGGATTGGTCTCAGCGAGCATAGCGAAACCTGTCTGACGGCAAGCGTAAACATCGCTGTGATCACCGAAGATGTTAAGTGACTGTGTAGCTACTGTACGTGCTGATACATCGAATACGCAGGGAAGCTGCTCGCCTGCGATCTTGTACATATTGGGGATCATCAGAAGAAGACCCTGTGATGCTGTAAATGTAGTAGTGATTGCACCTGCTGCAAGTGAACCGTGTACGGTACCTGCTGCACCAGCCTCTGACTGCATCTCAACAACCTTTACCTGGTTGCCGAATACGTTCTTACGACCTGCTGCTGACCACTGGTCAACCTGATCTGCCATAGGGCTGGAAGGTGTGATGGGGTAAATAGCGGCAACGTCAGTAAACGCATACGCAACGTGAGCTGCAGCTGTATTACCGTCCATAGATAATTTTGCTCTTTTGGACATATGAGACCTCCTTTGAATTTAGGGGCATGGTTTTTGGGCATAATAATCCCTTAACCGCCCAATTAGAATTATTTTAACATCACTTCGTAAAAAATGCAATGCTTTTTATAAATCTTTTTTCTTTGACGGGGAGGCGGATTGTCCCGCGGGACCATCCGCCTCCCCTGTTTCTAAAAATGCGTGTGACAGGGGGACGGTTCTCCTGTCACATTCTCCTGTCACACTCTCTTGTCACACTCTCCTGTCACACTCTCTTGTCACACTCTCCTGTCACACTCCCAATTTTTCAATCAAAGCTTCCTGCAAAACTCTGGACACATTAATATGTGCTTTCTTAGCTGCTTCATCAAGCCACTCCGGAATACTGACATTTTTTCTGACTGCCCTTTTATTCATTCTGTTCCTATAAGCATCCAAGTCAAGATCGACCATTGATACAAAAGACCCATCGGCATCTGCAAACTCACTTTTTGACAGATCAACATCAGCAATTTCACTGGCTTTTGGAATCAAAGAATCATCTTTTTTATATAAGCATCCTCCAATATAATCTCTTGCCATGCGAATGGCATCTTTAAGACCATACCCTTCCGTAACGCCGGCGCACAAAGTTTTAAGGTCGGGTATCTCAATTAAATAAGTATCTTTTTTATCATGCGTGGGTGTAAAAATGACCGGATAAATAACTGTCATATTACATAACCTCCTTTATACTGCGGCTTTACAAACCCCATCTTCTTATAATACTTTTCGCAAGTTTTTCATTAACCTCGCGGTGACGCGGAATTTGCTCTTCGTCATTTCCTCTTTTATAGACATCATGATTACCGCCATGTCTTTCAAACCTAAAACCCGCTGCTTCGAGCATTTTAACCAAATCTCTCTGCTTCATTCTGTTTTCTCCATTATTATACACACTTTTTACACAATTGTCAAGAATGTGACAAGGGGACGGTTCTCTTGTCACATTTTA
>Ga0310697_10007445_pt1 | contig 10318 bp, 10 predicted proteins | sample 172DNAGHGlowgp2_FD_203883 | JGI IMG/M metagenome (GOLD analysis project Ga0310697, IMG submission 203883) | Sheep rumen microbial communities from Palmerston North, Manawatu-Wanganui, New Zealand - 1728 DNA GHGlow gp2 (v2) (version 2) | ecosystem: Host-associated > Mammals > Digestive system >...
ACAAATGGATATAGTAAATAGAATTGTTAGTAAGTATGGAAATATTTTTGCAGTTGGGGATGAGGATCAGGCTATATATGGTTTTAGAGGGGCAAGAAGTGATATAATGTTAAGATTTAAGGAAATATATACTGATTCAACAATTTTAAATTTGAAAAATAACTATAGATCTGATAGTAGTATTATTGATACTTCAAATAAACTTATAACAAATAATAAAAAGCGATATAAAAAAGAGATACTAGGTGTTTCGAATATAGATGGAGCATTTGCTGTGAAAATGTATTTAAATGCTAATGATGAATATGCTTTTATACGAAATTTGATTGTAAACAGAAAAAAAGGGGAATCTATAGCAATATTAATAAGAAAAAATATAGATGGAGTTGTAATTTCGAACTATTTGGATAGATTAGGGATTAAACATGATTTCGATATGATTGGTCATACAATGTATAAGACGGGAATACTATTTGAGGTGATGAAGGATATTAAAGAGGCGGTTAGAAGTAATAAACTATATAATGTTGATTCTAGAATAATAGGTAAACTAAAGCCTCCTAGAGCTTTGGAATATATATTAAACGCCAAAGGTTATAATTTAAGAGCGAAAACAAGTGTTATGGTTGCAGATGGAATAGATATATTAAGGGAGGATTCGAGGAAGTTCAAAACAATAAATGAATGGATTGATTATTCAGAAGGAATTCTTTCAATTGGGGATGAAGAAAAGATAAGGGATGTATCATTAGAACCATACCCGGTGATTTTAACAATGCATGCATCTAAAGGTCTGGAGTTTGATACAGTTATTATCCCTATGTTAAATGAAGGTATAATACCAAACCGAAGGATAGTTACTAACGATGATATGGAAGAGGAAAGAAGGTTATTATATGTTGCTATGACAAGAGCAAAACATAATTTATACATAACTGCAAGAAAATCAGAGGATGGAAAAAGTTTTGAAATTAGTAGATTTTATAATGAAATAATCTAGCAATACAATGTGATTTTAAAGTTTTACTTGTGATTATTGCTAAGAAAATATATAATATAGTAGTGTATGTACTTTTTTGAGACATATGAAATTATTAAGAGAATTTGATGGTTATACAGAAAGGAAATAAATATGGTAGATAAGAAGAATAATGAAATTGAAGATATTGATGAAGAAGCGTTAATTACAATCATTACAGATGATGATGAAGAAATAGAGTGTGTAATCATCACTATTCTTGAAATTGATGAATATGGTGATTATATTGCACTTATGCCAGTTAGTGCAATTGATGATGAAGAGGAAGGCGAGTTATATTTATATCGTTATAGCGAGGATGAAGATGAAATGCCAGTTCTCGGAAACATTGAATCTGATGAGGAATTTAATGCGGTAAGTGAAGCTTTTGAAGATTTCCTTAAGAATGCTGATGAATATGATGAAATCTTATCAGATGAAGACTATGATAAATTCTTAAATGGTGGCGAATAATAATAGTTAGGAAGAATTGTTATGAAAGTTAATAAACAGGATTTGATGAAGAATCCCAAAGTGGCTAATCGATTGACAAAAATGGATATGAATCCTTTAACAACAAGTAAGCATAAGATAAATACATATGAGGAAGCCAGGGCATTTGTTAGTGGTTGTTCTGATGGGAAGATTGAATTAGGACTTGAAAATGTTCGTAATCTTATGGAGAAACTTGGAAATCCACAGGAGAGTCTAAGTATAATTCATGTGGCAGGTACTAATGGTAAAGGTTCAGTCATAGCATTTCTTACTAGTATTTTTGAAAAGGCAGGGCTTAGAGTTGGCAGGTTTACTTCTCCAGCGGTATTTTCATATGAAGAGATGTTTTATGCTGATAAATCAAATATTACTGATGATGAGTATATAGAAATTACAAGTGAAGTGGCTGATAAGTATGATGATCTTGTAAACGAAGGCAGATACAGACCTACAACTTTTGAAGTGGAATTTGCTATAGCGTGCTTGTTTTTCAAGATGAAGAGATGTGATATTGTGTTAATTGAAACAGGAATGGGTGGAAGTCTTGATGCGACTAACATCATTCAAAGACCAGTTTGTGCTGTTATTACATCAATTAGTATGGATCACATGGCATATTTAGGCAAAAATATTTCTGATATTGCCAAGGCTAAGGCTGGAATAATAAAATTTGGTATTCCATGTATATCAATTGAGCAATCAGATGAAGTTAAGATGGTTTTAGATTCAGTTGCAAAGGAAAGACTTACGGCGGTTACTTATGTTGATAAAAGTAAAAGTAGCTTATATGAGACAACGAATGATTTAAGAACATTTCTTGGTGGTACAACAGATGCAATTGGTTTAAAAGGTGATTTTCAAATTGAAAATTCCCTTTTAGCAAGGAAAGTTGCTATGTTCATATTTAATAATATTCTTGGAAGCAGTCTTGGTAATATGGAAGATTATTTTGAAGGAATTATTAATGAAGGAATAAAGACTGCAGTTCATCCTGGAAGATTTGAAAAAATTAGTGATAATCCGGATATTTATATTGACGGTGCACATAATGAAGATGCTGCAATTAAATTAGCAAATTCAATTGATAGATATTTTGGCGATAGACCTGTTGTTATGATAATGGGGATATTTAAAGATAAGGACTATAAAACAATTGCAAAGGTTTTAGCACCTAAAGCTACTAAAATATGTGTAGTAAGTCCAAAGAGTGATAGGGGATTAGATACAAATGTTTTAGAAGGCGAAGTGAGTAAGTATTGTAATGATACTAAGTCCTTTAATGAATATAAGGATGCTGTTTTATCTGCATTAGATTATGTAGATAAAAATGTTGATGATAAAAATGATCAGCCAGTAATATTGATATGTGGTACTTTGTCAATTTTGAAGAATATGAAGGATATAGTAAGTACGTTGAAGGTTGATTAGATTAGTAGATAATAAATTATTTTGAATATGTTATATATTTTTTATTGTAACGATTTAGGAAGTGAGTAAGCAATATGTATGTTAGTAAAAATGTGACTACAGGTAAAATTGATAAGGAAAAGGTTGAAGAAGCCATAAGAATGCTTCTTGAAGCAATTGGTGAGAATCCTGATAGAGAGGGGCTTAAGGCAACACCTTCAAGAATAGCTAGAATGTATGAAGAAATTTATACAGGTTCAGATGAAATGGCTTATGATCATTTATCAAGAACTTTTACGTGTGAAAATTCTGATATGGTAATTGAGAAGGATATAACTTTTTATTCGACATGTGAGCATCATATGATGCCATTTTATGGAAAGGCTCATATTGCATATATACCGGATGGAAAGGTTGTTGGAATATCAAAGCTAGCAAGAACTGTGGAAGAATTTGCTAAGAGATTGCAGATGCAATTATGGATAATCTTGATCCTAAAGGAGTTATGGTTATGCTTGAAGCTGAGCATATGTGCATGACTATGAGAGGCGTAAAGAAACCTGGAACTAAGACGGTTACATTTGCTTATAGAGGATTATTTGAGGAAGATAAGGAATTAAGAGATGATTTTTTAGCAATTGTTAAATAGATTATGCATTTATGATAAGGAGAACATGATGATAATAGGCAATAAAGAATTTGATTTTGAGAAGAATGCATATATTATGGGAATACTTAACATGACACCAGATTCTTTCTCGGATGGTGGAAAGTATAATAATCTTGATGATGCTTTATTTAGAGTTGAAGGCATGATTGAGGATGGAGCAACTATAATAGATATAGGTGGTGAATCTACAAGACCTGGATATACGAGAATATCTGATGAAGAGGAAATAGATAGAATTATACCTATTATAGAAAGTGTAAAAAAGTGTTTTGATACAGTTATTTCTGTTGATACATATAAATCAAAAGTTGCTAAGGCGGCGCTTGATTCAGGTTGTGATATGATTAATGACATATGGGGACTTAAAGGGGATGAAAGCATGGCAAATATTGTTGCTTCTTTCAAAGTTCCAGTATGTATTATGCATAATAGGGAGAATGCCAGCTATAATGATTATATGACTGATGTTTTAAATGATTTAAAAGAATCTGTTGATATAGCATTAAAGAGTGGTATTGATTCGAAGAATATAATTCTTGATCCAGGAGTGGGGTTTGCAAAGGATTTTGAACAAAATCTTCAAGTAATAAATAATGTTGATAAGATTGTAAATTTGGGGTATCCGGTTTTACTTGGTACATCAAGAAAGTCAGTTATTGCAAAGGCGCTTGATTTACCTGTGGATGAAAGAGTTGAAGGGACAATAGCAACCACTGTTTTAGGTTATGCAAAAGGTTGTAGAATTTTTAGAGTTCATGATGTTAAAGAGAACATCAGGGCTTTGAGAATGTCTGAAGCAATAATTAATTCATAACTTAAGCAGTTAGTTATGTTTTTGGTTAAGACTGGAGAAGATTATGGGTAAGATATTTGTAGATAAGTTAAAAGTATTTGCACACCATGGTGTATTGGAAAAGGAAACAAGAAATGGTCAGTTTTTTTATGTTTCATTAGAAATAGAAACTGATTTTTGTAAGGCTGCTAGGTCAGATGATCTTAGTGAGACCGTTGATTATGCAAGTGTAGTAGAGTTTGTTTATCACTTTATGGTTAGAGATAATTATAAATTGATTGAAACAGTTTGTGTTAGACTTGCGGATGCTATTTTATTAGAGTATAAAAAAGTTAGAGAAATAAAGGTTACTATTTATAAACCAGATGCACCTATAGATAGGGACTTTGAAAATGTATCAGTTAGTTGCGAGAGAAAAAGACATATAGCATGTTTATCCATAGGTTCTAACGTGGGTGAAAGTGAAAAGACTCTTAAAGATGCAATCAGTGAAATAGATAGAGATTATAGATGCCAGGTTTTGAATAAATCTAAGTTTATAGTAACTAAACCGTACGGTGGTGTTGAGCAGGATGATTTTGTAAATGGTGCAATTATGGTTGAGACATTTATGGAACCAAATGAATTTTTAGACTTCTTACATGAAATAGAATATAATCATGGAAGAGAGAGAAAAGTTCACTGGGGTCCTAGAACTCTTGATTTGGATATTGTATTTTATGATGATATTGTTTTAGATACTTCTAATCTTACAATACCTCATGTGGATATGCAAAACAGAGAGTTTGTATTAAAACCATTATGTGAAATAGCGCCAGATAAAAGACATCCTGTATATGGTAAGTCTGTAAAACAATTATATGATGAATTGCTAGATAGTAGTAATTAGATACTATGTGTATTTGGTGAGAATTAATGTAAAGAGTTATATAATGTTTGCTGAGACTAAAATATAAGTTTTTGGAGAAAAAAGTGAGTAATAACGAAGAAAGACAGTTGGATTTAAAAGATATTAGAAGTGAAATTGATGTAATTGATAAGGAACTTGTTGATTTATTTGAAAAAAGAATGAAATTATGTAGAGATGTGGCTGAGTTTAAGTTTAAAACTGGTAAAGCTGTTTTGGATAGAGAAAGAGAAAATGAAAAACTTGCCACATTAACAAGTCTTGCAAAAGATGATTTTTCAAAGCATGGTATTGAGGAATTGTTTACTCAAATCATGTCAATGAGTAGAAAGTATCAATATAGATTATTAGCATCAAAGGGTTTAAATGATACTTTAGAATTTAATTTTGTAGATAGACTTTGGAAGGATGATGTAAAAGTTGCATATCAAGGAATTCCAGGTGCATACAGTCATGAAGCTTTAAGAAGTTATTTTGGTGAATACGTGGAAGAATACAATGTACCTACATGGAGAAAAGCCATGGAGGATATTAGAGATGGTAGAGCTGATTATGCAGTTCTTCCAATTGAAAATTCTCAGGCAGGTGCAGTAGGAGATGTATATGACCTTTTAATGGAATTTGAAAACTATATTGTTAAGTATGTTGATATAAAAATCAATCATGCTTTGTTAGGCGTTAAAGGTGCTAGTTTGGATGAGGTAAAAACTGTATATTCACATCCACAGGCTATAATGCAAAGTCGTGAATTTTTAGAGAAATATGATTGGCAGGAAGTTGCTCAGAGTAATACTGCAGTGGCTGCTAAAAAAGTATCAGATTTAAATGATAAATCAAAAGTTGCAATAGCAAGTATAAAAAATGCAGATATTTACGGACTTGAAGTATTAGCAGAACATATTAATACTAGTGATGTTAATACAACTAGATTTATTATTTTATCAAGAAGTAAAATTTGTAAGAAGGATGCAAATAAGATTCTTATTAGTTTTGAGGTTGCACATGAAAGTGGTTCATTATATGGTGCATTAAGTCATATTATTTATAATGATGTTAATATGACAAAGATTGAATCAAGACCAATTCCTAATAAGAAGTGGCAGTATAGATTTTTTGTTGAAATAGAGGGTAAAGTTGATAGCCCAGGTGTGGTTAATGCACTCCGTGGACTTAACGCAGAAACTATTAATATGAGAATTTTAGGAAATTATTAGGGTATAAAATATGCAACCAGTAACAATAATGATGCCGCCAGGGGATATTAAACCAATTGGAGTTATGAACTTTGTTCATGGTATGTGTGAACATAGAAAAAGATATGAAAAAATAATGACATATTATTCTAAAAAGGGATATATATGTGCAATGAAAGACTTAAAAGGTCATGGAGAGAATATCGAAAAACCTGAAGATTTAGGATATGTTGGCAAAAAAGGTTATATGCAGTATATTGATGATTTGCAGGATTTTAATGTATATTTAAGAAGAGAGTATCCAGGAATACCTTTGATTTTAATTGGACATAGTATGGGCTCATTAATTGTAAGAACATATATAAAAGAGCATGACGATATGATAGATTGTCTTATTATTTCAGGAAGTCCATCTAATAGCAAATTGACTGGATTAGGAAAGATTTTAACTCGAGTTCTAGCGGTATTTAATGGGTGGGAATATAGAAGTCCGATGATTGCAGATATGGTTACCGGAGCGTTCGAAAAACCATTTGCTACGGAGGGAATTAAAAATTCATGGTTATCATCGGATATGGGTGTTGCCACTCTCTATAATAAAGATCCGTTATGTGGATTTACTTATACTCTTAATGGTTATATGGCTTTACTTGATCTTGTAAAGCAGACATATACAGAAAAGGGATGGAAATTAAGAAATCCGAAACTGAGAATAGCTTTTTTATCTGGAGAAAAAGATCCTTGCAGGGTTAGTAATAAATTATTTAAAAAAGCTGTACAGCTTATGCGTAATGTGGGATATAGAAGAGTAACATCTAAATTATTTCCAGGTATGAGACATGAAATCTTTAATGAGATTAAAGTTAGAGATGTATATGCAGAAATAGATAATGTTTTAGATACAATATATAAATAAAAAAAGAATTCACATTATTGTGAATTCTTTCTTTGTATTTAATTCTAGTTAGGAACGTTTTCGTTTACTTTATTAAATAGTTTTGCAACCTTTGGGCCTAATAAAGTCAATGCAGCAATAACAACTAATGCAATAAGAGCAAGAATTAATCCGTATTCAAGCATACCCTGACCATTTTCATCTTTTAAGAAATCTAACAGTTTCTTCATAAGACTTATCCTCCTTCCAAACAAAAATCTAACATAACATATTTTATAGATATCTATATTATAACATATTATTTTGTATATGGCATATTAAAAATAAAAAAGTGTAAAATATTTTAATTTCATTTTCTGAAATAATATTTTACACTTTTTTATCTAATTAATCTAATTAATCATCTTCTTCCTCATCAGCAGTTGTTTCATAAACTGTACGTTTACGAGCCATTTCATCGCTTTCAAGGTACTCATCGTATGTTGTAATCTTATCAATAAGTTTACCATTAACAATTTCAAAGATACGATTAGCTGTTGTCTGTACGACCTGATGATCTCTTGATGAGAAGATAAGTACACCAGGGAACTTAATAAGTCCGTTGTTAAGAGCTGTAATACTTTCCATGTCAAGGTGGTCAGTAGGTTCATCGATAACTAATACGTTAGCACCACTAATCATAAGCTTTGAAAGCATAACTCTAACCTTTTCACCACCGGATAAAACTTTAACTTTCTTAACACCATCATCGCCAGCGAATAACATTCTTCCAAGGAATCCTCTTACATAAGTAGCATCCTTGATTTCTGAATACTGTGTAAGCCAGTCAACAATAATGTCATCACAATCAAAGTCTTTTGTATTATCCTTAGGGAAGTAACTCTGAGTAGTAGTGATTCCCCATTTGTAATCACCTTCATCAGGTTCCATTTCTCCCATTAAAATCTTAAAGAGAGTTGTTTTAGCAAGACCGTTGCTACCAACTAAAGCAATCTTATCTTCTCTACCAACAACAAATGAAATGTCATCTAAAACCTTAACACCATCAATTGTTTTTGATAAGTGTTCAACTGTTAATACTTCATTACCGATTTCACGTTCTGGTCTAAAATCAATGTATGGATATTTACGGCTTGATGGTTTGATTTCATCAAGTTCGATTTTTTCAAGTGCACGTTTTCTTGAAGTAGCCTGTTTTGATTTAGAAGCATTAGCAGAGAATCTCTGAATGAAGTCCTGTAATTCTTTGATTTTCTCTTCTTTCTTTCTGTTAGCTTCTTTCTGCTGCTTGATAATAAGCTGACTACTTTCATACCAGAAGTCGTAGTTTCCAGCGTAAAGCTGAATCTTTGCATAGTCAATATCCGCAATCTGTGTACAAACTTTGTTAAGGAAGTATCTGTCATGGGATACAACAATAACTGTATTTTCAAAATTAATGAGGAATTCTTCAAGCCAAGCAATGGCATCCAAATCCAAGTGGTTAGTAGGTTCATCGAGAAGTAGGATATCTGGATTACCGAAAAGTGCCTGTGCAAGTAATACTTTAACCTTAAGTGTACCAGGAAGGTCCTTCATAAGGCTGTAATGATGTTCAGTTTCAACACCAAGACCATTAAGAAGAGTGGCGGCGTCACTTTCAGCTTCCCAACCATTCATCTCAGCAAATTCTCCCTCAAGTTCGGCAGCTCTTACACCATCCTCGTCTGAAAAATCAGGCTTCATGTAGATGGCATCCTTTTCTTTCATAATCTCATAAAGACGGGCATTACCCATGATAACAGTATCAAGAACTGTATATTCATCATACTGGAAATGATCCTGCTTTAAGAATGAAAGTCGCTCACCAGGTGTGATAATAACATCACCGCTTGTTGGTTCGATTTCTCCTGTTAAAATCTTAAGAAATGTTGATTTACCAGCACCATTTGCTCCAATGAGACCATAACAGTGGCCGGGTACAAACTTAATGTTTACATCTTCAAATAATGCTTTCTTGCCAAATCTTAGAGATATATTACTTGTACTAATCATATGGTTTGAATCCTCCTATTAACTAATATTTATAGTAATATGTTTCGATATTAAAAACATCAATGATTAGTATATCAGTTTTTTCGTAAAAATCAAGGCAAATCGGTTAGACAAAACAAAGTATTTATGATAAAATTGAAATGATTTTAGGCCTTGCTTTCAGCAAATTTGAACGAAGTTGTTTTGCAAGGACATAAAAATAAAAGATTTATATGAATATTAATATACATAGGAGGCATTATGTTAGGCGAAAACAAAGTTCTTTATAGTGCAATGCAGAGCACAGGAACATTAACTTTAGGAAATTATATGGGAGCACTTGATAACTGGGTAAAGTTAGCTGATGAATATCAGACATTTTATGCAATTGCTGATCTTCACTCACTTACAGTTCGTCAGGATCCAGCAGATATCAGAAAGAGAGCAAGGGACCTTTACATTCTTTATGTTGCAGCAGGTCTTGATCCAGAGAAAAACTGTATTTATTATCAGTCACATGTTGGTGCACATGCTGAGTTATCATGGATTTTAAATTGCTTTACATATATGGGTGAACTTAACAGAATGACTCAGTTTAAGGATAAAGCTGCTAAGCATAGTGATAATATTAATGCTGGTCTTTATACATATCCAGTATTAATGGCAGCAGATATTTTATTATATCAGGCTGATGTTGTACCAGTTGGAGCAGATCAGAAGCAGCATCTTGAAATTACAAGAGATATTGCTAACAGATTTAATAGTATTTATGGAGATGTATTTACTGTACCTGAACCATACATTGGTAAAGCAACAGCTAAAATCATGAGTTTACAGGATCCAACAAAGAAGATGTCTAAATCAGACGAAAATCCAAATGCAAGTATTTTACTTATGGATGATCCTGATACAATCATGAGAAAGTTT
>Ga0310697_10007446_pt1 | contig 10316 bp, 10 predicted proteins | sample 172DNAGHGlowgp2_FD_203883 | JGI IMG/M metagenome (GOLD analysis project Ga0310697, IMG submission 203883) | Sheep rumen microbial communities from Palmerston North, Manawatu-Wanganui, New Zealand - 1728 DNA GHGlow gp2 (v2) (version 2) | ecosystem: Host-associated > Mammals > Digestive system >...
CGTTTTCAAAGAAGGAAATCAAGGAGCACAGTCTCGATTCTCCTCGTTTTGATGGTATTTCTTTCTGTCCGACTTTGCTAGGAAAGCACGGGAAACAACAGAAGCACGACTTCCTATATTGGGAGATGAGCGATGGCGGCACGGAGGTGATAGGCGTGCGGCAAGGCGACTGGAAGCTTGTGGTCAGCCAGGGCAAGCCGTTCCTCTATAACCTGAAAGACGACATCCACGAAGACAATGACCTCAGCACCATCTATCCCGACAAGCTTGCCGAGCTCATCAACATCGTGCATCGCGAGCATGTGGACAGCCCCCTCTTCCCCATTGCGCTGCCTTAAGGAACGACGTTCCTTCATTCACCTCTTCACCTTCAGAAACCCACCTTCAAGCCGACGGTCATGGTGCTGAACTTCGGGCCGTAGTTGCTGCGGAGTACAGAGAAGGGATTGTACTTATAGTAGATGCCTATGTGATGCACGATGACTTCTGCTCCCACGCCGACTGAGAAACGGCTTTGGTGGACGTTGCCTGCCGTTATCTTTCGCTTTTCGCCGTCTTCATAGAAACGCGTCTTGAGCGAGCCGTAAGGGGTGAAGTACAGTTCGGGGCCTATGCCGAAGGTCACGTGTTTGCCCAGACAATAATAATACTTGACGGGCAGAGAAAGGCTGAAGGTGTGGATGCGGCTGAACTTGGGCTCTGTGCCTTCGGGATAGTCCTGCATAGAGATGATGCCGCGCTCGTCCTTGGAGAACATCTTGAAGTCCGTGACGCGATAGTTCCTCCAGTCGAACCCCAGGCCGATGCCTACGAAGCTTTTCTTGCCAATGCGAGTTTCCAGGCTGACCACGTCGCCCCATTCCAGTTCGAAAGACTGTCCCATGTCAATGTCAACGTCCTTTGCCTGACCCACTCCGCCAATAAAGCCGAAGGAGAAGCTGCTGCTGAGCGAGAACTTCACTTCGCGTGTTGTGTTTGTCTTCTTGACCTTGAGCAAAGGCAGCTCGAAGTCCCAACCACCTGGGTTCTCGTCGTCGAAGATGTCGTCTGCCATTACGCTTGTTACTCCCAATGTTGCCAATAAGATGGCTGCTAAAACCTTTTTCATTGTCTTATACATTATTATATTATGTGTTTTACTTCTTCTTGAATGTTTTCCTGAGGTCTGCGAGGCTGGCCTTGCCTTCCATATAGACGAGCGTGATGCTGTTGCCGCCCATTGCTGCTTGTCGGCATTGATAGCAGATGTATCGGTGCAGACCTTTCTTTGTGTCGGCAATCTGAACGATGGCGTAATAGAGGTGTCCGTCGCGATATTCAAGTTCCAGATTGTCGTTTTCGTCAGAGAGACGACCCTGCATGTCTTCCTTGAAAAGCGCTTCCACCTTGTCGCGAGCCGAGTTGCCAGTAGTGAACTTGACTGTATGGAGCACCTTCAGTTTGAATGGTTCGAGGCTTTCTCCCTTGACGAGACTTTCCTGCATGGCTAGTTCATTAATAATGTTCCCCTCAAAGACCTCGTTGATGCGGAGGCCTTCCTGTGCCGAGAGGGGCAGACTGGCTGCGATGAGCGCAAGTGTTATGAGTAGATGTTTCATGGCGCGTTGAATAATTCGTTGAGTTGCTGTTCTTGGTTTCCGTTGCTGAATATCTCTTGCAGGGCTTCTTGCCCCATTTGCATGGCCAGTGCCTTGTCGCCCACTGCCTTGCCGTCGATGTATGCTATTGCCATGCTTTCCTCTTTTTGTGGAGGCGTGAGGAAGATAAAGGCAAAGGCGGCAATGCAGGCAGCAGCTATGAAAGGCCAGAGAGGCAGTGTGCGCTTTGCTTTCAGTGGCTGTCCCTCAGAGAACTTGTCCAATGCCTCTGTGCTTGGTGTGGGTGTCTCTTCCTCTATGACGGCAAACATCTGTGCATAGGCCATCAAGTCCTCAGGCAAGTCTTGTCCGCTGTCGAAGTATGCCTTGAGCTGCTTCATCTCTGTTTGCGTGCTCTCCCCCTCCATATAGCGGTGGAGCAGTTCGCGTATGTTTATCTCCTTCTTCATGATTGATTGCGCTTTATGAGTCGTTCCATGAGGTTCTTCCTTGCTTTGCAGAGTGCAGTTCTGACAGTCACTTCGCTGATGCCCAGCACCTCTGCTATTTCGCTGTTCTCCAGGCCGTCCTGCTGGCTCATCCTTAGGATTTGCATCTGTGCCGCAGGGAGTCCTGCTATGTTGTCCTCCAGCCACTCGGCGTTTTCCTTTTCCTCGAGCATCCACCCGGAGTCGTGTGTGCTGACGAGCCGTATCTCGTCGCTCAGTTCCATTGGTATGGTGTGCCTTTTGCGCAGCTTGGAGATGCAGAGATTTCGGCATATGGCGAACGTCAGCGCTTGAACGGAGCGGACTTCGTCGAGCTGAGCTCTGATGGTCCACAGCCTGAGCAGCGTGTCCTGCACGTTGTCTTCGGCCTCGCTCTCCTCTTTAAGAAAGCGGCGGCTGAGGGACAGGATGTCGGGCCTCAGCTGTCGTGCCAATGTGCAGAACGCTTCTTTCTCCATTGTGTCGTTGCTCTAATATGAAGACGCATAATGAGGGATATTGTTCCCGCTAATGTAAATAAAAACTTCTGTTTGCTTACGAAAAAGCGGACGAAGGTAGATGTTTTGTAGCCTTCGTCCGCTTTTGTTATGTGCAGATGCGTTTAGTGTTATTCGATGCTTGCGCACCAGCCGCCATTGCGAGCCATGTGGATGGGCAACGTGGTCGTGTTGCTGACTCTGCTCTCTTTGCGGATGTAGTCCATGGCCATGATGTGTGCGTTGACTCCATCCTCGAAGCTCGTCATCTTGAACTGCTTGCCAGAAGGCAGGAAGTCGAACTTGAGCTGCAGGTCGCGTTCTGTGCTGTTGGTGAAGCCACCGATGAACCACTTGTCTCCTTTGCGCTTTGCAACCACGCAATACTGACCTGCTTCCGCTGCGAGGACGCGAGTCTCGTCCCAGTTCACAGGAACACTTGTGAGGAAGTCGCGGCAGTCGGGCCACATGTCGTAGCGGCAAGGATTGTCCATCAACATCTGCAGGTTGCTCTCGAAGAGAACAAATACAGCCATGTTGAGAGCCTTTGTGCCCACACCTGAACAGATGGGACGGCTACCATGATGGCGTTCGGGCTGGTAGTTCAGCATGGAGCCTGGCGTGTAGTCCATTGGTCCGACGGCATTGCGAAGGAAGGGAAGCCAAACACTGTTGTCGGGCTTGCAGCTTCCGTTATATTCCATACCGCGCACACCTTCGTAGGTCAGGACGTTGGGATACTTGTAATCCAAGCCGCTGGGATGGAATGCGCCGTGGAAATCGATGAAGATGTGGTGCTTGGCAGCTTCCTTGGCAACGCGCTCGTAGAAGTTAATCATCCATTGGTCCTGACGGTCCATGAAGTCAATCTTTGTGCCCTTGATGCCCCACTCCTCAAACTTCTGGAAGAGGTCCATGTGGTGCTCTACGGTGAGCCATGGCAACCACAGGATGACGCCCACGCCTTTGCTCTTGCCGTAGGAGATGATCTCGGGCAGATGTACTTCGGGATTGGTCTGGAAGGGGTCGCGTGTATTGAGTGCCCAGCCTTCGTCGATGAGGATGTAGCCTACGCCGTTGCGGGCTGCGAAATCAATGAAGTACTTGTAGGTGTCGAGGTTGATGCCAGACTTAAACGTTACATCCGGGCCATAGGGAATGCCGTTGAGCCAGTCCCAGCAAGTCTGTCCCACCTTAATCCAATCGGTGTCTCCGATTGCGTTGGCGGGTGCGAGACGAACAGGCATTGTGCTCTCCACCAGTTGTCCGTCGTTCTGAGTGATGAGCATGTAGCGCCAGGGGAATGTGCGAGTGCCAGTAGTCTTGGCGATATAGTCGGCTTCCTTGAGGATGTTGTGGCTGCGGTCGCCGCGGTCCTCGTATTCAATCGGGCACTTGGGCTGAGTAATCGTGAAAGTGTTGCTGCCTTCGCCAGTTGACTTAAGGAAGACGCCGGCATAGTCGAAGAGGTCGAATTCGGAGATGAGCACTTTCTGCTTCTCGCCCATAACGAGGATGGGCAGTTCGCTCATGCGGTCGTCGGCTTTCCACTCGTTGCTTGCCACGACGGAGTAGTTCTCTTCGCAGCTTGTCTTGAAGCCGCCGGGTTGCTGCAGGACGAGTTTTGCGGGACTGGCAAGTTGCCATGTTCCGTCTTCGTTCATCACTTCGATGTCGCCCTTCAAGGCTGTGACGAAGCGGTAGGCCACGCCGTCGTTGTAGATGCGCCACTCTACCTTGTAGTTTCCGCCGAATGTGAGGGTGAGCAGGGTGTAGTTGTTCTCTACCTTGCTGAACTTGAGGGGATGGATAGGAGTGACGGTCTCGCTGACCTTTGTCACCTTCTTGCCCTTGAGGGCAGGCTTTTCGCCGAGGGTGCGGTCGCGAAGTGTCATGCCGATGTGGTTCTGTTTGAACAGCAGTTCGCCGTGGCTCTCCACGTCGTAGTAGATGCGGTCTGCGACGGTTACTGTCACCTTTGTTTGTCCGTCAGGGCTTGTTGCGGTGACTTTTTTCTGTGCAAAGGCGGCAAAGCTCGAAAGGAGCAGAACCGCAAGGAAAAGTGACTTCTTCATATTGTCAGTTTTAGAAAATGGTCATTTGAAAGGTTCGGTTTCAAAACGCCGCAGGCGGCGTTTTAATTTCCGCGTGCGGCGTTGGTCATCTCCGCATGCGGCGATTGGAATTCCCGCGTGCGGCGTTTTTTTCGCCGCACGCAGAGAGATTATTTTCCTTTTTCGATTTCCAGCAGCTCAACGGTGAAGATGAGGCAGGAGAAAGGAGGAATCTTGGCCTGTTCGCGGTCCTTGTAAGCGAGCTCCTGTGGAACATAGAGCATCCACTTGCTGCCGACGGGCATCATGCAGAGTGCTTCTGTCCAACCAGGGATAACACCGCTGACGGGGAAGCTGACGGGCTTGTTGCGCTTGTAAGAGCTGTCGAACTCAGTGCCATCGATGAGGTGGCCTTCGTAGTTAACCTTTACTTTGGCTTCCTTCGTTGGAATCTCGCCAGTGCCCTGTGTCAGCACCTTGTACTGCAAGCCGCTGGGAGTGACTTTGATGCTGTCCTTCTTGGCATTGGCCTTGAGGAATTCCTCACCAGCAATGCGGTTTGCGCCGTACTTCTTCTCCATGTTGACTTTGTGATAGTACTCCATCTGCTTCTTGACAAGCTTCTGGGTGCTGTCCATCGAAACGGTGTTGTTCGTGCCTTCGAAGCCCTCGCGGAAACCTTTTATGAAGAGAGCCTTGTTCAGGATGTCGGTGCTGTCGTTCACCTGCTTTGAGGCGTTGGGATAGACCTGACTCTCCACCTGCTGACGAATCTCGATGCCAGCCAGGCGAGCCTTCTCCTTTTTGTCGGCCGCAGTGAGTTCTTTCTGCTCGAAGCCTTTCAGGAAGTCGGCAATGAAGGTTGTATCGATGCCCATGCGCTGTGCCAGATAGCCCTTCAGTCCGTTGGAGTTGGCGCGGCCAAAGAAGTAGCTGAAGGTATCGACGCAAAGTGTATCGACTACCTCGACAGGTTCCTTGCCCTTTTTCTTTTTGCCAGTATTCTTTTTGGCAGCACCTGCGCCCAGCGTGATGCAGGCGCAGAGTGCAAACAGGATAAGCTTTTTCATGTCGTCTTACTTCTCAATGCCGAGCATTTCAATCTTAAAGATGAGGCAGGAGAAGGGAGGAATCTTGCCGCCATCGCGTTCGCCATAAGCCTGCTCCTGAGGAATGTAAACCATCCAGGTTGAGCCGACGGGCATGTTGGTCAGAGCCTTCTGCCATCCGGGAATAACCTGCTTAACCATGAACTTAGCGGGCTCGTTGCGCTGGTAAGAGCTATCAAAGATAGTGTCGTTGAGGAGCTTGCCCTCATAGTTCACTTTAACGCGGCAAGTGTCGGCAGGAACGGGACCGTTGCCTTCGGTGAGCACTTCGTAGTAGATGCCGTCACCAAGTTCCTTGATGCCTTCCTTCTTGGCAATCTTGGCCATGTAGTCCTCGCACTCCTTCTTCCAATCACCATACTTCTCTTCCATCACGCGAGCCTTGACGGTTTGCATCATAGACTGAGCGGTAGCAGAAGCCTCGTCGATGGTCATGAGGGCGTTCTTGCCTGTGGTGCCGGAGATGAAGCCAGCCATGAAGTTCTTCAGGCTGATGGTCTGTGTGCTGTCCTCGCCGAAGATTTCGTAGTTGATGCCCTTAATCATTTGCTGATTGATTTGCTGGCCAATCTGCAAGCCTGCATAGTAAGCAGCCTTCTTCTTGTTGTCGCCAGCGTTTGCAGCTTCGTTCAAACCCTTGATGAACTCGTCGATGTAGGTTGTGTCGACGTCCATACGCATTGTCAGGTACTCCTTGAGGCCCTGAGTCTGTGCGATACCGAAAGCATAGCTCAGTGTGTCAATGTCACTCTTAAGGTCAGCTTTGGGAGTGCCATTTGTGCAGCTACCCATGATTGCAGCCACTGCAATGGCTGCGAGAATTGAAAACTTTTTCATGTTGTTTGTTTAATTATGAATTTAGTTATTTTGAATTTTGAATTTGTCAAAGCACTTTGATGAGTTCCACGTCGAAGATGAGCGTGCTGAAGGGCGGAATGCTTGCTCCTGCACCCTGCTCTCCATAAGCCAGCAGGTAGGGGATGGTGAAGCGGAACTTCGCGCCTTCCTTCATCAGCTGCACGCCTTCCGTCCAGCCAGGGATAACTTGATTGAGGCCGAAATCGGCAGGCTCGCCACGCTTGTAGCTGCTGTCGAAGACCGTGCCGTCGAGCAGACGTCCCTCATAATGGCAGCGAACTGTGTCGGTAGCCTTGGGGCTGTTGCCCGTTCCTTCTTGCAAGATTTCATACTGCAGGCCGCTCTTCGTAACGGTTACGCCAGGCTTCTTGGCATTTGCGTCGAGGTAAGCCTTGCCCTCAGCAATGTGTGCCTGAGCCTCTTCCTTCTGCTTCTTGGTGAAATACTCTTGCAGCATGATCTGTGCTTCGCGGGCAGAGAAAGCTGTCTCCTTGCCTTCCATCACGTCCGTAATGCTTTTTGCAAAGTCCTCGATGCTGAAGTTCTCAATGTTCATGCTCCTAATCTGTTGGCCGATTCCAAGTCCCAGAGCATAGCTTATTTTGTCCATATAAACGATATGTTATATTAAATGCGCCGCAAAAATACACTTTTTTCTTCACTCTTCGTGCTATCGCATCGTTTTTTTTACTATATTTGCGTATCTTTAACCAAAAAAAGGGCAAATATGCGAATTGTTGTCTTGACAGGAGCGGGTATGAGCGCCGAAAGTGGCATCAGTACCTTTCGCGATAGTGGCGGTCTTTGGGAACAGTACAATGTGGAGGACGTAGCAACGCCAGAAGGTTGGGCTCGCGACCCTAAGCTCGTGACGGAGTTCTATAATGCACGGCGTAAGCAGTTGCTCGACGTGAAGCCTTGCCTTGGACACGAGCTTGTGGTAAAGCTTGAAGAAGAGCATGCTGTGACGGTTGTGACACAGAATGTCGATGACCTTCACGAACGGGCTGGCAGCAGCTATGTCATTCATCTGCATGGCGAGCTGATGAAGGTGACGAGCAGTTGGTCTCCTAATGACCCGCGATATATCAAGACGCTCGACAAGGACCATCTCGAAGTGAAGATTGGCGACTTGGCCGATGATGGCAGTCAGCTGCGGCCCTTCATTGTTTGGTTTGGCGAGGCTGTACCTGAGATAGACAAGGCTGTCGAGGAATGTGCAAAGGCAGACATGATGATAGTCATTGGAACAAGTCTCAATGTCTATCCTGCTGCAGGACTGACGCGTTGTGTCCGCCCAGGCACACCCATCTACCTCATCGACCCGAAGCCCGTCGCTTGGAACAGCGATGTACCAGTTCGCCACATCATGAAGGGCGCAAGCGAAGGTATGAAGGAATTGCTCGAGAAAATTCAAAATTCAAAATAATAAATTCAAAATTGAAAGATGAGTGAGCTTAGAATTCGTTGCCGAAACAATGGCAAGAGGATAAGCATTCCCTTTGGCAGCAATCTTTATGAGGCTTTTGCCAAAGCGGACTTCAAAATGAATTACGGTCCCGTGGCAGCTCGTGTCAACAACAAAGTGCAGGGCATGAACTACCGCTTTTATAATAATAAGGATGTGGAGTTCCTTTCTCTGTCTGACGAAAGCGGTATGCGCACTTATACCCGAACGCTTTTCTTCATTTTGGCAAAAGCAGTTGAGGACACTTATCCCGATGCGCAACTGCTTATTGGCGGTTCTGTCTGCAGAGGCTATTACTGCGAACTGCGCATGGGGCGTCCTGTTGAGGAAGAGGATGTGCTTCGCATCAAGCAGCGCATGCAAGAGATTATCGATGCCGATATGCCTATCCATCGCATTCAATGCCCCATCGAAGAGGCCATCGAGATGTTCGAGAAGCGAGGCATGAAGAGCAAAGTGCAGCTGCTGGAGAGTCAGGACGAGCTATACACCTATTATTATAGGTTAGGTAATACCGTCGATTATTTCTATAGTTGCCTGCTGACTCGCACCAGTCAGGTGCATCTCTTCGACCTCATCAAGTTCTACAACGGCATGTTGATTTGTGCTCCTTCCAAGAAAAATCCCTCGCAATTGGAAGAGATAATGGCGCAGAACAAGAAGATGTTCGATGTTATCAGGGAACACCACAGATGGCAAGAAATCCTTGGCGTGCAGACGGTTGGCGAACTGAATCATGCCATCCAGGAGGGTCATGCCACCGACCTCATTAATGTCAGCGAGGCTTTGCAGTCGAAGAAGCTCAGCGACATTGCTGACGAGATAGCGAACCGGCATGCTCGTATTGTCTTGCTTGCAGGGCCGAGCAGTAGCGGCAAGACAACAACGGCCAAGCGACTGGCAGTCCTCGCGATGGCTTGTGGCTTGAGGCCTCATACCATCAGTACCGATGACTACTTCGTCAACCGCGTTGATACACCCAAGGATGCCAATGGCGAGTATGACTTCGAGTGTATCGGAGCTGTGGATACTACATTCTTCAACAAGCAGATGAACGAGTTGCTGAATGGCGAAGAGGTGGAGCTGCCGCGCTATGACTTCAAGCGGGGCGAGCGAGTTTTCGAGGGAAGGAAGCTCAAGATAGGTCCCGACGACGTCATCATCCTTGAAGGGAACCATGCTCTTAACCCAATCTTGACACAGCAGATACCCGACGAGAAGAAATATCGCATCTATGTCTCGACGCTGACAACCATTCAGCTCGATGACCACAACCACATCCCGACAGCCGATATCCGTCTGCTTCGCCGCATCCTTCGCGACTACAAGCATCGCGGCTTCTCGGCCGTGGATACTATCAAGCGCGCTCCAAGTGTCAGTTCTGGCGAGGAGAAGTGGATTTTCCCCTTCCAAGGCTTTGCCGACGCGACCTTCAACAGTGCTTTGCTCTATGAACTGGGCGTGATTCGCGACCAGGTGATGCCTATCCTGGAGCAAGTGCCTGAACGGGCCATCGAGTATGCCGAGGCAAGCCGCCTCCGCAAGTTCCTGGCTTACTTCCGGGGCATCCCGGGCGACCAGGTGCCGCCTTCAAGCCTGCTGAGGGAGTTTGCCGGAGGAAGTTCGTTCAAGTACTAACCTCGTTTCACAAATTGACAATCTACATTACATAAATAACTATCAACTATGAAAGATGCCAAATCGGACAGATTGATGTCCATTGATGCCCTTCGAGGCTTCGATATGCTGTTTATTATGGGCGGTGCAGCACTTCTTGTGGCACTTGCCGAGTGGTTTCCTTGTTCGTTTACGCAGGCCATTGCCGAGCAGATGGACCACGTCGAGTGGCACGGACTTCGCCACCACGACACCATCTTCCCCCTGTTTCTTTGGCTCGCAGGCATTTCCTTCCCGTTCTCTTTGGCAAAGCAACGGGCAAATGGAAGGACATCGTGGCAGATCCACAGGAAGGTCATTGTGCGCGGCCTGATGCTTGTCTTCTTGGGAGTCGTCTATAACGGCTTGCTCGACTTCAACTTCGAGACACTTCGCTATGCAAGTGTCCTCGGGCGAATCGGCTTGGCTTGGATGTTTGCAGCCCTCATCTACATCCATACCGGATGGAAGACCCGCGTGGGGATAACAGCCCTCTTGCTTGTCGGCTATTGGCTTGTGGCTGGCTTCATACCCGCTCCTGATGGAAATGGAGAAGACATCTTCAGTGCTCAAGGCAGCTTTGTCGGCTATGTGGACCGCATTCTTCTG
>Ga0310697_10007448_pt1 | contig 10315 bp, 9 predicted proteins | sample 172DNAGHGlowgp2_FD_203883 | JGI IMG/M metagenome (GOLD analysis project Ga0310697, IMG submission 203883) | Sheep rumen microbial communities from Palmerston North, Manawatu-Wanganui, New Zealand - 1728 DNA GHGlow gp2 (v2) (version 2) | ecosystem: Host-associated > Mammals > Digestive system >...
CCGCAAACCGGTGATGCTGGTGTTGTCGATACGTACGGCAGCGGCAAGGTTGTTGGCCACCTTGAACTCGTAGGCAGAAGCCGAGCCGTTGTGTATCCATCCGCTCTCGGTAAACATATTGCTGTTGAGCCCGGGCAGTGCCATCACCTCGTAACGCCAGTTGTTGCCGTTGCCGAAATGACCCCACAGGCTCACGCCCGTCTCGTGCCATGTGCAAGGCATAATGGTGTTCTCCCCTTCGGGACGGTAGAGGTTGAAAAACATATTGGGAGTGTGGTTGTTGTTGGTCATACCCACGGGCACCACCATGTGGCCCATGCGCACGTTGAAATGACGGTTGAAAGTTTTCTGCACCCAGAACTGTTCCAAGGCCACCTCGCCGCCGCGTTCTATCTCTTTCTCAAATTCGCCTGTCTCCTCGGGCTCTATCTCCACCGCCGACTCCGTGCCGCCGTGTTCGAACTCAATCTCCGTTCCCACACTCCAGCCTTTGCCAAAGTCGTAGCCCAGCATTATCACAGCGTGGGGCAAATCCACCCTGCCGTGACCCTTGCTGTCGGTGTAATTATCGGCGTGCGAATAGCGGAACATATTGTCGCTAAAGAAGTTGTAATTAAAAACAGCCTCACCGTAACCGCCCACGGTCAATCGGTTGAAAACCTTGTGTGCCACAGGCGTTTTTGTGGTGTCGGCGGGTTTCTGTGCCAATGCCGTTGCAACGAAAAACAGGCACAAAAACATGGAAATTATTGATACTCTTTGCATAACGTATTGTAAATTATTAAATAATGTTCTGCAAAAATAAAATTTGTGCTTGTAAAGGCACATAACCATTTGTGGTGATTATAGGGCTTATGGTAGCCACAAATGGGTAAAAAAAGGTGTGTGGATTTATTGTTTTTGGCAAATAATATATCAGAGGGGATAGATATATTTTATTGTTACATAGCCTTTTACACTGGCCTCGTCCATAAAGTTGGCAAAAAACAGAGCGGCGTAGCTGCCGTCGTAAAGTCGCAACAGGTATGGCCGTAGCGAGGGGGTATAAACCGGCGGCATCGTGGACAGGTCCACGTCGAGCCAGCGCGAAAGCACGGGGTTCACCATGCAGGTGTCGTAGTCGAGGTAGCCTTCCATCATGTGCGACATGTCTATCACCACCTGCGACAGGGTGTCGGCAGTGAACACCGCCCCTGCGGGGATGCCGCCGCTCCTCACCTCGTCCAAAGTGCTGTACGAAGTCTCGAAAGCGGCACCGCCGTTGGTGCGCACATCGTAGCGGTGCATGGCAAAATCCCACACCGCCGGTGCCTCCTCCCCCATCACTATGTTCGAAGTGTCGGTGGTTTTGTTCTTCAGGCTTATGTAAGTCCAACGCTTATAGCTCGTTACATCAATATAAATTGTACCGCTTTTGGTGGCGGCATTAGTCTCTATAAAGCCAAAGCCGTCGGAGGCTGTTGCCGGCGGGGTGTCGTAGAGGTCTTCGAAAATCCCTTCGCACGAGCCCATCAGCAACAGGCTTCCAACAGCAGATAATAATAAGAAAAAGTATTTCGGCATGAAAAAAACTTGGCTCAGATTATCTCGTATGTGTGGCGAAAGTGATGGTGATAGGCATCGGCATTGCGCCCGGAGTTACCACAAAGGTGAGGCTCAGCACACCGTTGGCCACGGTGCCTTCCACAGTGCCTGTCCAGTTGGTGGAGCCGACGGTTATCGACACTGGCTGCTGGGCAATGGTGAAAGTCCGGAAATCGGCGGTGGTTACGGCAATGTCCTCGAAAGTGGTCGAGGGCAACGACATCTGCTGGCTGCCCATCGAAAGTCCCATTTCGGGAGTAACGATGTCCACCTTGTCGCCTTCCTTGGCGTTGAGAGTCATAACGGTGTCGTTTATAGTCAGTTGCGAAGAACCGTTCACACTTACGTCGATGTCACCGCGGTATTTGTCGGCCACATAATAGCCCGTGGAGGCCTTGCCGGTCTTGAACACCACGTTGGTGCCGCCCATCACAGCGGGCAGACTCACGGTAACGGTGGCGTCGGTGGTGGATGCGATGTCGGCGGTGATGGTGCAGTCGTAGCTGCGTTCCTGGCCACCCATTCCGGCCATCAGGCAGCTGCCCGAGCCACTTACGGTGTAACGACTTCCGTTTGCCGAAACGGTGGCTCCAGAAATTGTTGTGGTGCCCCAAGTAGCCGAGGCGAAGGTGATGTCAACGGTGTTTCCGGATTTCGCTTCCGAAACAGCGACGGTAAGACTCTCGTCGGCGGTGAAGTTATTCTGGAAATAAGCGCTGCTGGCAAGGGAATAACCCTCGTAAGTGCCTACCACTTTCGTTACATCCACCGAAGTGGAGGGTGTAGTTTCTTCTTTCTCTTTGTCGCACGAAGCAATTGCCATTGGCAACATGGCCACTATGGCCCCAAATAATAAGTTTCTTACTTTCATTATTTTACTTTGTTTGTTGATTTATAATTAATTACATTTGTCGTTCCACATAAGGAACTGATGCAAAATTATTTGTTTCCAATCAACAAACAAATAACAAAAAATAGTGATTTTTGTCCTAAGTATTAACGTGTAATAGGTAATATAAAAACAAAAAAGGGCAAAAATTACACCTGCTTTATCACCTATAAATCAACGATTTAAAAATATCGTTACCAATATCATCTCTCCATCGCTTTAACAGTAATCACCTTAACAATATAATTATAATAGAAACAAAATTGGAGTTCATACGGGTTCCGTTTTTTTCGCCTCAAGTGTGATTTTTGGTACAATTTTGCGTTTATTATAATAGGCACAATATTTTTGACAGGACATACTTTCTGCCGAAACAGTGCGTTATTGTGGTAACAAAACTATGAATGTATAACCATACAGCCCGGCGGCAAGGGATGCCGGAAAACGTGGAACGATACGGCGAGAGCCACGCAAAACAAAGGGTAGCCGATAGTTTCATCATCAAAAAAACACATCTTATGACAAAGAAAGTTGCATTATTCGCCTTGGTTGCGATACTTTCAACAGCTTCGCTGAAAGCACAGTTCTCTATTGAGTGGGGCATTGGTCCTCAATCAAATCACCAAAACAACTCATTATTCGATAAAAGCCGCGTAACAACCCATTCATTATCTAGTGAGATGGCTTTGAAATACGAGTTTCACGACAAGTTCGCCTGTGGATTGGAAATGCTTGTGGGATCATACGATATACCCGCCACATCGGAAAGTTTGGCCTTAACTTTTGTAGGTGTGAATTGCCACTGGATACGCCCTCTGCACATTACCGACGACATAATATTAGATCTTTATGGGGAATTGTCCCCCGGTTGTACTTTTTTCTACGACGCTTTTGATTTCGACGGGCAGTCGTACAAAACAAACAGATTGGGTTTTGGCATTGATTACTGCGTCGGATTGTCGATACCCCTTTACAAAGATTGGGAGATTGGAGCGAAATGCGGCCTATTTATGTCTTCTCTCAGCAAACCGAAAATAGATTTGGATGTTCCTGCCAAAGACTATAAAGCCGGTGAGCAGATGGTGGCTGCCACACGGTTTGTAGTAACATTAAAACTAAAGCTGTTCTAACGCACTCTCTTCAGAAATAAAAAAGGAGGCTTTTGGCCTCCTTTTTTTGTATCTGGGTTTCGCCTTTTATTTGGCGGAGAAATATTTCAGTGCGTCGGCCACAAGGAAAATGCTGCCGGTTACGAGAATCAGGGCGTTGTCCTCGGCATGGGCCTGTGCGGCTTTTATGGCAGTGGGGAAATCGCCGTACGACTGTCCCTGAAGTCCGCTGCGGTGCGCCGCACGTTTCAGCACGTCGGCATCCAGGCCGCGGGGCACGTCGGGCTTGCAGAAATAATAAGTGGCGTAAGAGGGCATCATCGAGAGCACCGTGGAGTAATCTTTGTCGTTCACACAGCCGAAAACCACGTGCAGGTGCGAGAAACTTATGTCCGAAAGGGTTTTCAGCATACTCTCTATTCCGGCAGGGTTATGCGCTGTTTCACAAATAGTTAGCGGATGACTTGAAACCACCTGCCAACGTCCTTTGAATCCCATGTCCACAACTACCGACTCCACGCCCAGCAAAACGGCGTTGAGGGGTATCTCGTAACCCACGGTGCGCAGTATTTCAACAGCTTGCACCACAGTAACGAGATTTTTTTTCTGGTAATCGCCGCAGAGCAACGATTTAAGTCCTATATACTGCTGCTCGCCGTTGTTGGAGGTAATGTTGAGCATCATCGAATAATTGGAGTTGATGACGTCGGTTACGGTGTAGTTCTGGTCGGCGAAATAGATCGGAGCGTTGTTGTTTCTGGCTGTCCGCTCGAAAACGGGAGCTGTTTCGGGCTGCGTCTCCCCTATCACCACGGGGATATTCGGTTTGATGATGCCCGCTTTCTCGGCAGCGATGGCCTCGAGGGTGTCGCCGAGGAACTTGGTGTGGTCCAATCCGATGTTGGTTATTACCGAAAGGTCGGGGGTGATGATGTTGGTGGAGTCGAGGCGACCGCCCATACCCACCTCAATTACAGCCACATCCACCTGTTTGGTGGCGAAATAGTCGAACGCCATTGCCACGGTCATCTCGAAAAACGAGGGTGTGATTTGGTCGAGCAGCGGTTTGTTGCGTTCCACAAAGCCCACCACGTCGTCCTCGGAAATCATCTCCCCGTCGACGCGGATGCGTTCGCGGAAATCCACGAGGTGCGGCGAGGTGTAGAGTCCCACCTTGTAGCCTGCGTTGTGCAGGATGGATGCGAGGAAATTGGACACCGAGCCTTTGCCGTTGGTGCCTGCTATGTGGATGGAGCGGAAACGCTCGTGCGGATTGCCAATAGCGTCGAGCAACGCCACGGTGTTTTCCAGATCCGCCTTATAGGCGGCTTCGCCAATGCGCTGATACATCGGCAAGGCCGAAAACAGATAGTTTGTTACTTCGTTGTATGTTGTCATCGTTTGTTATTTTGTTCTATTTTGTCAAAGACGGTAGTTGACACCGAAAAGACCATAGATGTTGTACATTTTGTACTCCAAGCCACGGAAAGCCTCTTTGAAAGTGGAGTTCAACGCCCACGAGAGGTCGAACCACGCCGCCCATCTGCTGCCGAAGCTGCGTGTGGCGGTGAATTCAAGTCCGTAGTTGAAGGGGGCGATGAATTCGCTGAAGTCGAAAGGCTCGTAGCCCACTTCCACCTTCTCGCCCGTGGGGTCGGTAATGCGTATGTAGCCGTTTTTTACAGCTCCGCTGAAATGTCCCTGAAGTTTGCGTGCGAGATATAGTCCAGCGTCGAAAGTCCAATTGCTGGTGGGCGAAAAGGAAAACTGCAAGGGCAACGACAGATAGGTGGCGTGAAGCACCGTTTCGTTGTAGCCGGTGAAATATCCCGAAACTTCGGACTCGTCCACGATGGCCTGTGTAAACATCTGATACACTTTGGCTTCCGCCGACATTCCAACGTGTTTTATCTGCAAGCCGGTTTTAACGCCTGTCTTGGCTCCGAAGCGGTAACGCAGGTCGTAGCCGACCATGACGCAAAGACGTGGTGTCCAACTCATCTCGCTGATGCGGTTGGGGATGGGGATTGGCGAACTTGCGCCGGTGCCTATGCCGAGGGCGAAACCCTGCTGCAGAGGACTTACGGCGGTGACGGTGTCCTGTGCACGTAAGACATTTACTATCAGTAATGTAGTTATAAGAAGAAGTATCGTTTTTCGCGTCATTTTTCGGATTGTTTAAGTTTGATTTCCACTTTGTCGAGTAGCAGCTGACTGCCGGCCGCCCCTTGGTAGAGGTCGCCTTTGGCACTCGACGAAGCAATTATCGAATACTGCAATGTGGTATTCTGCGGCATCTCCTTGCGATAGACGAAAGGCAGGGCGATGCGTGTGTATGTGGTTGAGCTGATGGGAGTTTCGTAGTTGTATTTGGCAATGGCCACAATCCGCTCCGACGACGAGCTGTTGGTGCCATCGAGGGGTTCGTCGCCTTCGAAAAGTATGGCGTAGAACGAGCAGCTGTCTATGGCGTTGGAGTCGACGTTGCCGTCGCGGTCGGTGTAGATGGGACCGGGGGTGTAGCGCAGGTATCCGATAAGACTGTCGGGACGGCTACTGGTCTCGGTGTAGGGTATGCCGAACTTGGTGAGCAACAGCGGGTTGGCGAGAGTCTGGAGGGTTACGTTGCTCATGGTGCCGAGGAAAATGGAACCGGCTATGAGTCGCGGCACAAGGGAGGTCTGTCCGCCCTGACGGGTATTCAGCGAAACGGCGTAGTTGCCGGAGTAGGCCACATCGGTCTTAACCGTTGGGAACTCCAAATTTGGCACGCCCATGCCGTGGATTATCTTCACGCCGGAGTTGGCGGAAGTCCAGCCCACGGGAGTTTCGTAGAAATTGTTGCCGCTGCCCGTGCCCTGCCAGTTCTCGAAATCGCCGTTGTGCACCAGCGATGTATTGATTACATTGACGGTATAGATGCGGTTCCATTGACCGTCCTGCGACACCACGGTGAAAGTTACCGGCCGCGAGAAATCGTGCACCGTAGCGGGATCGGGCGTGATGGTGGCGTTCTCCGAAAGGGTTACCACAGCGTTGAGCGAGTCAAGACTATGATACTGTGATAGATAGTAGTTGATGACGTTGTCCGACGAGGCCACCTCCATCAGGTGTCCGTCCTCGGCAATCATAAAAGTGAGGATGTCGGCCTCCATATTCTGCGGAGTTTCGCGGTTGCACGACGGAAAAATCGCCGCAAGGCTCGCCAAAAGCAACGCACAAAGGGCCGACAGATTGTTTTTCGTTCTTATAAGCATTTCTTTGTCAAACGTTTGTGTTTGTCGTTGTGTTTATTATAAGTATGCAAATTTAAACAAAAAAAACGAGTTTTGCAAATTATTAACATCTTACATAGGCAAGAAAGAGCTCTCTGCAAAATAAATCCGCCGCAACTCCGTTTTACTTTTGTAAAATCAATTGCCACAATGGACATCATTCTGAAACATTTCCCCGACCTAACGCCGCGTCAAAAAGAGCAGTATGCCGCTTTGCGCGACCTCTACGGCTATTGGAACGAGCGTATCAACGTCATCTCACGCAAGGACATCGACAACCTGTACGAGCACCATGTGCTGCACTCGCTCGGCATTGCCAAGGTGCAGCCTTTCAAGGCCAACTGCGACATCCTCGACGTGGGTACCGGCGGCGGTTTCCCCGGAATACCCCTGGCTATCATGTTCCCCGAAACCAATTTCCATCTTGTCGATTCCATCGGGAAAAAGATAAAGGTGGTGGAGGCGGTGGCCTCGGAGCTGGGACTGGCCAACGTGCGTGCCGAGCAGACTCGTGCCGAAAGCATCAAAGGAGAATACGACTTTGTGGTGAGCCGCGCCGTTACCGACCTGCCCACTTTCGTAGGCTGGGTGCGGGGCAAAATCTCCCCCTCGCACTACCACGACCTGCGCAACGGCATACTCTACCTCAAGGGCGGCGACCTCGACGAAGAACTGAAACCCTTCAGCTCGGCCAAAGTGTATAACCTCAGCGACTGGTTCGAGGGCGAGTTTTTCGAAACAAAAAAAGTGGTGTACCTGCCACTAAAGTCGAAAAGTAACGCAAAACGCTGACCGACAACGCATTCGACCAAAAGTAGCATTAAATCAATTATTATTTGTAAATTTGCATTTTGTAAAAAGCAACAATAATTTTAACAACAATATGAAAATCAACATAGTACAACTTAATCTCGCCACTGGCGACGTAGCAAGAAATCTTGAAAACATACAAGCCGCCCTCGACACCCCACAGAGTCGCGAATCGCTGCTTTCCGTTTTCCCTGCCAACACTTTGTGCGGCTATCCATTGTACAACGCTGTGGTATATAACGACTTACAAAAAGAAGCACAAGCTGCCCTGCAAACCCTTGTGGACATATCGGAACACCGCGCCTTTATAGTAGGACTGCCGCTCCACGTGCAGGACCGCGGACTGTGCAACGCACTGATTTTCGTGCAGAACCGCGCCATCAGGGCCGTCGTTACAAAAAAATACCTCAACCTCGACGAACAGAAATTCTTTGTGCGCGGCGAAGGCGTACAAGTCGTTCAGTATCAGAATCAAAAGATAGCCATCGGCTTTTATGAGGATATCAAGGAACTGTCCAAAACCCACACCCCCGACCTCGACATAGTGGTGTGCTGCGGCTGCAACGTGTTCGACTACAACAAGCCTTTCCGCACTCGCTATAAGATGCAGAAAATAGTGGAAACGCTTAACAGCTCGCTGGTTTACGCCAACCGCATCGGCGGCGAGGGCGGATGCCTCTTTGCCGGAGGCTCGATGGCCATCAACGCCGCAGGCAACGTATTGGCACAACTACCTTATTTCGAAGAAGATAACCAAACTATCGACCTTCAGATAATAGAGAACATCGAAGACGAGAAACCCGAAGTGGTGGAGCTTGTGCACAAAGCCCTCGTCACCGGAATACGCGACTATTTCGGCAAGAACGGCTTCAAAAAGGCTGTGCTCGGACTTTCGGGCGGCATCGACTCCGCTCTGGTAGCCGCTTTAGCCACCGAGGCCCTCGGCAGCGAGAACGTCCACGGCGTGCTTATGCCCTCCGAATACTCCAGCGACCACTCCATCACCGACGCCGTGGCCCTGGCCAAAAATCTCGGCATCGGCTACGACATCATCCCCATCAGCGACGTTTTCCACTCACTGAAAACCACCATGAAACCCGTCTTTGCGGGATTGCCCGAGGACGTCACCGAAGAGAATATGCAGGCGCGAATCCGCGGAGTGATACTGATGGCCGTTTCGAACAAAACCGGCGCCGTGCTGCTCAACACCTCCAACAAAAGCGAGGCCGCCGTGGGCTATGGCACCCTCTACGGCGACATGTGCGGTGCCTTGGCGGTGATTGCCGACCTTTACAAAAACGAAGTTTACGAACTTTCCAACTATATCAACCGCAACGGCGAAGTGATACCGCAGAACACCATCGACAAAGCACCTTCGGCCGAGCTGCGTCCCGGCCAGAAAGACAGCGACTCGCTGCCCGACTACGACGAACTCGACGCTATACTCTCGATGCACCTCGACTGCGAGATGGACTGCGAACAGATTGTTGCCGAAGGTCACGACCCTGACACCGTACGCCGCGTGCTGCGACTGGTCAAGAACAACGAGTACAAACGCCGTCAGGTGGCACCGATACTCAAAGTGTCGCCCATGACTTTCGGCCACGACCGCAAGACTCCGATTTCGTAAAAGCCTGTAACGTCCGCATATCCGTCACTATGGATGCTGGTCCCGACAAAACAGCTATAGTGCCGCACTTTTTGTAGTTAACACATCAAATATTTTTCGAATAAGAAAAAAAAAACGTATATTTGCAAAATATTATTAAGGTATTTTTTTATCAAGAACCAACTTAAAAACAAGAAAATGAGTAAAAAGCTATTAGTTTCCATAGTAATTATTTTTGTGGCGGCTACAAACTGGCTGCATTCTCAGGAATACGACACATATCTTTACGAATCCGACTTCAGGATAGGCGTTACGGTGGGCGCAAACATGAACTTGCAGCGTAGTGTGCTGCTATGGCCCGACACAAACTGCAAACTCACCGAGACAAGAGACGGTTTCAAAAACAAACTGGGGATGAGTTACGGCATTTTCATCGGACACGAGAAAGCGCTGAAGAACCCAAGACTGCGTTGGGGATTCGACGTGGCGACATGCTATTCTGCCGAAAAATGGACCGCTGACTTTGAAAACGACACCAACGGCAGCATAACCACCATTATGAACAACTTGACAACCTTTGTGTTGGACGAAGGCTTCTACCTCGCCTACCTTATAAACGACAGATTTGCCGTAAATGCAGGCATAAACCTCTACGAAACAATGATTTTTCCAATCGTAACAACTTTCTCCACCGTGGACAGAAACGGAGGAAATGTGGATAGCCCGCTTTATAGCGAGTTGGAATTGCTGGACTTGGAGGGAAAGAAGAAAATAACCGACGTCTTCAAATTCGGCATCAAAGCCGGTGCAAGACTCAGAATTGGAGCTACTTACAACATTAACGAACTATTGTTTGTTTCGGCCAACGCCTACTACTCTGTGCCGTTCTATTTCACCTTGACAAAAGATTACATACATTTCGAAGGCGACATCTACGGCAAAGGACACCTTGGCGTGGTTGGCAAATACAAGAATTTCATACAAAATGCCGGACTTATGATCAGCTTCGGCTTCAAGCTTTAAGAATCTGAACTTCAAC
>Ga0310697_10007450_pt1 | contig 10313 bp, 7 predicted proteins | sample 172DNAGHGlowgp2_FD_203883 | JGI IMG/M metagenome (GOLD analysis project Ga0310697, IMG submission 203883) | Sheep rumen microbial communities from Palmerston North, Manawatu-Wanganui, New Zealand - 1728 DNA GHGlow gp2 (v2) (version 2) | ecosystem: Host-associated > Mammals > Digestive system >...
CTCGTTTTGGTAGCACATGCCGGTGATTGGTATGCCCTCTTCGCCGTAAGCCGTGATGAACTTGCTGAAATAGAGTGCGTGAGCGTTGAGGTAGTCGGGCTCCATGATGAACTGGGTGGAGGTATATGACGGGTATGTGGTGTCGAGTCCGTTGCCGTAGCCGGCGCGGTTGGAATAATGGTGGCTGTGTTTCATCCACTGTGGCGGGCTCCACGGTGAGCACCAGAAGGTCATGTTGGGGTTTTGTTCCTGAGCCTTCTTTATGAACGGTATGATATGTTTCTTGTCGCGCTCGATGGTGAAATGCTCCATATTGAAGTCGGTCTCTCCTTCCGGCATCTCGTCGCAGCTGTACCATGACTCTGCGAGGTTGATAGGCTCGTTGCGCTGGTGGAACACCGCCGGGTCGTAGAAGTTCTCGGGTCCGGCATAATCGCTGGCCCCCACCGGTATTCGTCCGAGCGCGAACCGCAGGTCGCCGTCAGGTGAGAACATACGTTCGTAGTATTCCTGTTGTGCTGCCGGTGTGAGCCGTTGCAGGGCGTACCAGTCGAGCTCGTTGAAGCAAGTGCCCCATGCCTGGAAGGTGCTCATCACGTCGGAGGTGGAGAACACGGCTTGTGGCTTTCCGATGACGGTGGTGCTGACATCGGCTTTCTTTACTGTCCACACGTCTTTCTGTGTGGTTGTGAACTGCAACGCCTTGATGTTTTGTGCGTTGGCGGCGGTTGCTTGTAAAAACGTTAGGGCTATGATTGCCGTGGAGAAGGGGTTCATAAATAAAAATTTTTTAAAGTCGAGAGTCCTCTTAAAGTTGAAAGTTGAAAGTTGAAAGTTGAAAGTTGAAAGTTGAAAGTTGAAAGTCGAGAGACGAGGGTCGAGAGAGATGTTTTTGCAAAGATAAGGGATTTTTTTTATGAAAATGTGGATAAATGTTGCAAATTGGTGTTTTTTTTGTTGCAAAAAGGATATTGCTTCGTGTGTTTTCGTTGAGAGTCGGGAGAGCGTATCGTTTTGTGAAAATTAGGAATTAGGAATTAGGAATTAGGAATTAGGAATGAGGAATTAGGAATTAGGAATTTTATTCATGCGGCGGGGAAAGATATTCTAGAAACTCTAGATATTCTAGAAACTCTATATATTATAGAAGCTCTAGATATTCTATAAACTCTAGGATATTCTAGAAAACCCTAAGAAACCCTAGAAATTCTAGGAAATTCTAGATTCTCTAGGGGATTTTAGGAAGTTCTGGATATTCTGGTGGGTGATTATTCGTCGAGGTTGATGAGGGTGTAGGTTCGTGAGCCGAGTCCTATCAGTTCGGCGTGTTCGGTGATGTGTGTGCCGTGGAGCTTGTTGATGCGTTTGATGAGAGGCTGTTCGTTGTCGCCTGGGGATGCTTGGTGGTTGAACACCATGTCGAGGCATGCCTGGTCGACGGCTACGGGGTCGAGGCTGGCCATGATTCCCATGTCCTTGAGTTCAGGCTTTGCCGGGTTTCCGTTGCAGTCGCAGTCGATGGACATATTGTTCATGACGTTGATATAAACGACGTGTCCTCCGAAATAGTCGTGAACGGCTTGTGCCGCTGCAGCCATAGACTCGAGGAAGGCGTCCTGCGGCTGAGTGTAGTTCCATGCGTCGGGCAGTTTGCTGGTGACGCCATGTGAATGTATGTAGCCTTTGCCTGCAGACGATGCCACTCCGATGGACGCGTTTTTGAGTACTCCTCCGAATCCGCCCATCTCATGACCTTTGAAATGAGCGAGGTTGATCATGAAGTCGTAGTTGGCGAGATGCTCACCGACGATGTCGTATTTCAGGTATTTCTTGTCTTTCACCGGTATTCGTATTTCTCCAAACTCGTCCATGAGGTCGACGGCGAATATGGAGTCGAATCCATGTTCGTGGATGGTTTGCCAATGCTTTGCCGGGTCTTGGCGTGAGCCTCCGTATGCGGTGCAGCATTCCACGATGGTTCCGTTGACTTCGTCGACGAGGTTACGGATGAGTGTAGGCTTGAGGTAGTGGTTGTTTCCCCCTTCGCCTGTTGAGATTTTGACTGCCACCCGTCCGGATGGTTCGACGCCGAGCGCCTTGAAGATGTTGACGAGCGCCTCAGGGCTGATTTCTTTAGTGAAATATACTTTAGGCTGCGCGTTGACGTTGCAGCTGCAGATGATTGTCAGCAGTAGGGCTGACAGGAAGAATTTAAATTTTTTCATAATGGTATATAGTTATTTAGTATGTTTTCATTTGCAAAGATAAGAAAAAATAACAATTGAAAAAAGTTTTTTAGTTTACGAGTAGACAAGTAGACGAGTAGACGAGTTTAGAAGAATGTTTGAAATTGAAAGTTGTTAAATAATTTTATTAAATGGAAAGTTTTATGTAAATTTGCATTTGATATGCATCTTTAGCATATAAAAGAAAGAGAACATTTTAAATTCCATGATATGCGTTTGGCTGATGGACAGAGTTTTATGTCAGCCGTTTGTTGTGTGAATTTATGAAATGACATATACCTGCTAAAACCATGAATCCAATTTATTGGTTCCAGAATATAGGTTTTCTCAACATGATTATCAAAGGTTTGATAATCGGTGTTGTTGTGTCCGCTCCAATGGGGCCTGTGGGTATATTGTGTGTTCAGCGCACGTTGAACAAAGACCGTTGGTGCGGTTTTCTGACCGGCATGGGCGCCGCCTTGAGCGACATCATCTACGCTCTTCTGACCGGTTTCGGCATGTCGTTTATCATGGACGCTATAACGGATAACGATGTGGCGTTCTGGATAAAGGCGGTGGGCAGCATCCTTCTGTTTTTGTTCGGGCTGTATACATTCCGTTCGAACCCGGTGGACAGGGTGAAGCCGGTGTCCCACAACAAAGGGACGTTGTTTCACAACTTCATATCCGGCTTTTTCGTGACCCTGTCGAACCCTCTGATCATATTCCTTTTTATAGCGATGTACGGTCAGCTGACATTCATCCTGCCAGAAGACGGTAGCTGGATTTTGCAGGTGGTGGGCTATATAGCCCTGGTGTTGGGTGCCGTGGGATGGTGGTTCCTGTTGACGTGGGTGGTAAACAAGGTTCGCAACAAATTCAATGTGCGGGGTATATGGCTGATTAACCGCGTGATTGGTACGATAGTGATGATGGTGTCGGTGATAATCCTCATCCACACGATAAAAGACTATTTCAACATAATGTGACCACGGAAAAACCTAAGAGTTTTCCGTGTGTTTTGTTTTTAGCGCAGCGCTCGGAAGTTATCGCTGACACCTTTGTGTTTAGCATCTTTCAGTTCAGCTTCGTGCCCTTGCTTCCTGAAAGCTGAGCACTGCATCTCCTTGTTGAGAAAATAATACTTAATTATTTTCGCACCAAGTTCCATGCGGGCGGGGGTCGACGGTGAAAGGATGTTGCGCCTGACGCTGGGCGGCGGATGGTGAAAGAAGGGCCTACGGCTGGACGGGCTGGCATAAAAACCAGCCCCTACGGTGGATGGGTTCAGTACAACGACGGGAGGTGGATGGGTTCAGTACAACGTCGAGCAGTGGATGGATTCAGTACAACGTCGAGCAGTGGATGGGTTTGGGAGATTGCTATGAAGGCGGTTTTTATTAATTGAAATGTAAGATTATGCATATAAGTCAGAAACTGAAGAAGAAGAGTATAGCCGAATACCTGCTGTATATGTGGCAGGTGGAGGACCTGATACGTGCAAACGACTTGGACTTGGACAAGCTGGAGAAGAACTATATATCCCAGTTTGATGTGAGCGATGAGGAGAAGGCGTCGATGAAGGAATGGTATGGCAATATCATAGAGATGATGCGGAGTGAGGGTGTGAAGGAGAAGGGACATATCCAGATCAACAAGAACATCATCATCCTGCTGACAGACCTGCATCTGCAACTGCTGAAATCGCCGAAATACCCGTATTATTCGGCGGCGTATTACAAGGCGTTGCCACTGATTGTGGAGCTTAGGCGTAAGGCTGGCGACGATGAGAAGGGTGAGCTGGAGACGTGCTTCGAAGCGCTCTACGGCCTGATGATGCTTCGTCTGCAGGGTAAGGAAGTGAGCGGCGAGACACTGAAGGCGATGACATCGATATCGCAGTTTGTCGGCATGCTGTCGGATTATTACCAGAGGGATAAGGTAGAACCGTTGGAGATGTAGGGGCACCCTTAGGGATAATTAGGTATTGTTTTTAGTCGAGAGTCGAGAGAGGGCTGGCGCGGAGGATTCTCTAGATAGCCTAGATTTTCTAGATATTCTAGATAGCCTAGATACTCTAGATATTCTAGATATCCTAGATTCCCTAGATGGGCATAATGGGATGGGTTGTTTACAACGGTTTTTTTGAATGAAAAATGATAATAATGAGCCCGAAGGGCATTAATAATATAAAAATGAATGAGATAGAGAGAAGGCGTACGTTTGCGATAATATCGCACCCGGATGCGGGAAAGACGACGTTGACAGAGAAGCTGCTGCTGTTTGGCGGTCAGATTCAGGTGGCAGGTGCTGTGAAGTCGAATAAGATCAAGAAGACTGCGACGTCTGACTGGATGGAGATTGAGAAGCAGCGTGGTATCTCTGTGACCACGTCTGTGATGGAGTTTGACTATAAAGACTATAAGGTGAACATATTGGACACCCCCGGTCACCAGGACTTTGCAGAGGACACGTTTCGCACGTTGACTGCGGTGGATTCCGCCATCATCGTGATTGACGGTGCGAAGGGCGTTGAGGCCCAGACGCGCAAGCTGATGACGGTGTGTAGGATGCGTAAGACCCCTGTGATTGTGTTTGTGAACAAGATGGACCGTGAGGGTCGTGACCCGTTTGACCTGCTTGACGAGATCGAGACGGAGCTTCAGATCAGCGTGCGTCCCCTTTCGTGGCCTATCAACCAGGGTCAGCGTTTCAAGGGCGTTTATAACCTGTATGAGAACAACCTGAACCTCTTCACCCCCAACAAGCAAGTGGTGACAGAGAAGGTGGAGGTGGACGTGAACTCGCAGGAGCTCGATGAGCGAGTGGGCGAGTCGGACGCCGGCAAGCTTCGCGACGACCTCGAGCTTATCGACGGCGTATACCCGGAATTCGAGGTGGACAGCTACCTCAATGCAGAGGTGGCTCCCGTGTTCTTCGGTTCCGCCCTCAACAACTTCGGAGTACAGGAGCTGCTTGACTGCTTCGTGGAGATAGCCCCGTCGCCAAGGCCGACCCAGGCCGAGGAGCGCGAGGTGAAGCCCGAAGAGGCGAAGTTCACCGGATTCATCTTCAAGATCACCGCAAACATAGACCCTAACCACCGTTCATGTACGGCATTCTGCAAGGTGTGCTCCGGCAAGTTTGTGAGGAACGCCCCGTATCTGCATGTGCGTCATAACAAGACGGTGAGATTCGCCTCTCCAACCCAGTTTATGGCTCAGAAGAAGAGCACCATCGACGAGGCCTACCCCGGCGATATCGTGGGGCTGCCCGACAACGGTATTTTCAAGATTGGCGACACGCTGACCGAGGGCGAAAACCTGCATTTCAAAGGTTTGCCGAGCTTCTCGCCAGAGATGTTCAAGTATATCGAGAACGCCGACCCGATGAAGCAGAAGCAGCTCGACAAGGGTATAGCCCAGCTGATGGACGAGGGTGTGGCTCAGATGTTTGTGAACCAGTTCAACGGCCGCAAGCTCATCGGCACGGTTGGTCAGCTTCAGTTTGAGGTGATCCAATACCGTCTGGAGAACGAATATAACGCGAAGTGCAAGTGGGAGCCGTCGACGCTGTATAAGGCATGCTGGCTGGAGAGCGACGACGAGGCGGAATACGAGAATTTCAAGAAGCGGAAATACCAGTATATGGCGAAGGACATAGAAGGACGTGACGTGTTTCTGGCGGATTCGAGCTATGTGCTTATGATGGCGCAGCAGGACTTCAAGAACATAAAGTTCCACTTTACGAGCGAGTTTTGATTGAGAGTTGAGAGAGGGCCCTGCGGGCTGATTCGCCCTGCGGGCGGGTGATAGATATTCTAGACACTCTAGATTTTCTAGATGCTCTAGATATTCTAGATATTCTAGATTTTTAGATGAAGGATATAAATAAAAAATAATATATGCTGAAGGATGAGGTAAATAAAGCCTTGGAGGTGGTTCGTAAGGGAGGGGTGATCCTCTATCCTACGGATACGATATGGGGTATAGGCTGCGATGCGACCAATGAGGCTGCCGTGCGGCGTGTGTTTGAGATAAAGCGTCGAGCAGACAGCAAGGCGATGATAAGCCTGGTGGATAACCCCAACAGGCTGGCGCGCTACGTGCGCGACATCCCCGATGTGGCGTGGGACATGATGGAGCTGGCGACGACACCTCTCACCATCATATACGACGACGTGATGGGACTGGCTCCGGGCATGATAGCCGAGGACGGGAGCGCGGCGTTCAGAGTGACGAAGGAGGAGTTTTCACATGAGCTGTGTTTCAGACTCCAGAAGCCCCTCGTGTCGACGAGCGCGAACATAAGCGGCGAACCGACTGCACGTACGTTTAAGGAAATCAGCGATGAGATTAAAAACGCGGTGGATTACGTGGTGCATTACAGCCAACAAGGCAAGGAGAAACACCAGCCGTCAAGGATCGTGAAGATAGGCAAGAACTGCGAGGTGAAGGTTATTAGGTAGGTTTTTTGAAATTTCAAATTTCAAAAAAAATAGGAATTAGGAATTAGGAATGAGGAATCCTAGGAAACTCTAGAAAGCTCTAGGAAACTTTAGGAGGTTCTAGGAGATTCTTGATTTTATATACATAATAAAAGATGTTGAGAATAACACGACATATAAGGCGTAGGGAGGTTGGCGCATATCAGAAGCTGACTGAATGGTCGTCGGGCGAAGAATACCGTGGTAGGCTTATCATAGTGTTGAGCTTGATTGTTGGTCTGTCGACTGGCCTTGCTGCGTTTATCCTGAAATTCCTGGTTAGGAAGATAGAATACCTGCTTACCGAGGGATGTATAGATATCAGCCAGATGAACTGGCTTTATCTTGTTTATCCTGCGGTGGGTATATTGATTACTGCGCTGTTTATCAAGTATGTAGTTCGTGATGATATAAGCCACGGAGTGACGAAGATACTTTATGCCCTTTCGATGAAACGGGCGAGAATCAAGTCGCACAACCGCTGGACGAGTGTTGTGGCGAGTTCTCTGACGATTGGTTTCGGTGGTTCGGTAGGAGCAGAGGCCCCGATAGTGTTGACGGGGTCTGCGATTGGCTCGAGTCTGGGTAAGCGTTTTCATTTGCCCCCTCAGACCATCATGTTGCTGGTGGGGTGCGGAGCAGCCGGTGCGATAGCCGGCATCTTCAAGGCTCCGATAGCCGGTTTGATGTTTGTGATTGAGGTGTTGATGCTGGACTTGACGATGAAGTCGTTGCTTCCGTTGCTCACGACGAGCATCACGTCGGTATGCGTGTCGTATGCGTTGTATGGCACCGAGCATATGTTCTCGTTTTCCGTTGGCACCGGTTTCTCGATCGATGTGATTCCCGCCTGTATAGCGTTGGGCGTGTTTGGCGGCTTCATATCCCTTTACTTCACCCGCAGCATGAACGCCTTCGAGAAGGTGTTTGCCAAGATCAAGACCCGTTGGGCGAAGTTTGCCTTGGGCGCCAGTGTGCTGGGTGTGCTCATCTTCTTCCTTCCATCGCTCTATGGTGAAGGCTACGGTGTGATATCTGAGTTGCTGAACGACACGACTCCGTTGGATGTGATGGACCATTCGTTTTTTGACGGCGGCGAAAACACGCTGCTCATGTATCTTGGTCTGGTGCTGATGATGAAGGTGTTTGCGTCGACTGCCACCAACGGTGGCGGCGGTTGCGGCGGTGTGTTTGCTCCAAGCCTGTTTGTAGGAGCCATCGGCGGTTTTATCTTCGCTATGCTATGGAACAAGGCGTTGGGTTTGTCTCCAGACGCATCGTTTTACGCCCATCCTTCCAACTTCGCCCTGTTCGGTATGACAGGCCTTATGTCGGGTGTGATGCATGCACCATTGACGGGTATCTTCCTAATAGCCGAGTTGACTGGCGGTTATGAGATGTTTGTGCCGCTGATGATAGTGTCGGCGATGAGTTATACGACGATCACCCATTTCGAGCCCCACAGCATATATGCTATGCGTCTTGCCCGGAAAGGCGAGCTTATAACCCACGACAAGGATAACGCCATCCTGACGCTGCTCAATATGGAGTCGCTGATAGAGAAGAACTACATTAGTGTTGAGCCAGAATGGAACCTCACGAAGGTGGTGATAGCGGTTGAGAAGTCGCACAGGAACATCTTCCCGGTGGTGAACAAGGCCAACCAGTTGGTAGGTGTGATGTCGCTGGACTCGATAAGGAAATATATGTTTCGTCCTGAGCTTTACAAGCAATATAAGGTGACATCGTTTATGAAGGACCCTCCCGCTGTGCTTTCGATCAACGACACTCTGAAAGAAGCAACCAGCAAGTTCGACGAGACAAATGCCTGGAACTTGCCGGTTGTAGACAATAACGGTGAGTATGTGGGTTTCATCTCACGTTCGGGGCTATTCTCCGCATACCGGAAGACGTTGGTAGACATCACGGCGGAGTGATTTTAGTTGAAAGTTGAATGTTGAAAGTTGAAAGAGCCATGCGGCGTGATTTTAGTTGAGAGTTGAATGTTGAAAGTTGAAAGAGCCATGCGGCGTGGGGTCAACGGTGAAAGGATGTGGTGCCTGACGCTGGACGGCGGATGGTGAAAGAAGGGCCTACGGCTGGACGGGCTGGCATAAAAGCCAGCACCCTACAGTGGATGGGTTGCGTACAACGGCGGGGTGTGCACCTCCTTGTTTTGAAAACAATACTCAATTGTTTTCAAACCAAGTTCCCCCTTTGTGCTTAGCGCCTGTTGTTTCGGCGTCATTCTTAGCCTTACAACAGTCGAGCACTGCACCTCCTTGTTTTGAAAACAATACTCAATTGTTTTCAAACCAAGTTCCACCCCAAGGCGCTGGCGCCGAGAACTGCAGCGTTGGCGTCCATGAGTCCGGAGACGAGGAATTTGGCTTTGCCCTTGAATATTTTCAGGACACTTTCGTCGTATGCCTTTTTGATAGGTTCCATGATAAGGTCGCCCGCTTTGGTGAGTCCTCCGAAGAAGATGAAAGCTTCAGGAGATGAGAATGCGGCGAAATCGGCACAAGCCTGTCCTAACATCCGTCCTGTGGCTTCGAAAATCTCTTTTGCGAGTTCATCACCTTTCCCTGCAGCGATAGATACATGCAGCGACTCGATTTCTTCCGGCTTGTATTCACGCAGGAGGCTTGGCCTGTCGGACTTTTCGAGCATCTCCCTAGCTGTGCGTGCCACTCCGGTGGCTGAGCAATAGGCTTCAAGACATCCCGTTCTTCCACATCCACAAGAGCGTCCTTCCGGTCCCCTGACGATGGTGACATGTCCGAGTTCCCCTGCAAATCCGTCGTGTCCGTAGACGAGCTGCCCGTTGATGACGATTCCAGACCCCACCCCGGTTCCGAGTGTGATGACGATGAAGTTTTTCATGTCTTTCGCCACACCATATATCATCTCACCCATCGCCGCCGCATTAGCGTCGTTGGTGAGAGCCACCGGAATGCCGAGTTTTTTGCTGAACATGTCAGCAAGCGGAATGATTCCTTTCCACGGCAGGTTAGGCGCGAATTCGATGGTTCCGGAATAATAGTTTCCGTTGGGTGCTCCAATACCCATCGAATTGATTTGGTTGATTCCTCCCGCTTTCTCGATGAGGGGTTTGAGACAGTTCACCCCCGCTTCCACGAACTCTTCAGCGGTGGGGTAGGTTTGTGTTCTGATGGAGTCTTCAAATACGATTTTTCCATCTTTGTCTACGATTCCAAAAACGGTGTTTGTTCCTCCCAGGTCAACACCAATTACATAAGGTTTGTTCATGATTGTATGGTTTTTAAGGAAGTTATCGCTTCGCTCGGAAGTTATCGCGGCGCTTCGCTTGCTCGGAAGAATTCCATGCGGCATGAGTATCAGAGCAACGTCGGAAATGATTATGTTACAAAAGTACGTAAAAAAAATAAGAATGGAGTTGTTTATTTAAAATTTTTATAGTCAGGTAAAAGGATTGGTTTATTCTTTTAACATTATCATAAATATTATTAGTTGACGAGTTGACGAGTAGACAAGTAGACGAGTTGGTTGTAGAAAAGTTGTGAGGCAGGGTGTGTGTTAAAATGAAGAAAAAAGAGTGAAAAATTTACAGTTTG
>Ga0310697_10007451_pt1 | contig 10313 bp, 16 predicted proteins | sample 172DNAGHGlowgp2_FD_203883 | JGI IMG/M metagenome (GOLD analysis project Ga0310697, IMG submission 203883) | Sheep rumen microbial communities from Palmerston North, Manawatu-Wanganui, New Zealand - 1728 DNA GHGlow gp2 (v2) (version 2) | ecosystem: Host-associated > Mammals > Digestive system >...
TTCCGACCGCCACTGTCCTTATGTTCTGCCTGCCGTTCACGTCGGCGGCGGAGCTCCAAAGATGTCAGTGGAATGTACATCCTAATAACACAGCCGAGCCGTTCCGTATGGGGCGGCTTTGCTGTTTATTAAATTAACAAAACAGCAACGAGTGGCAGGTATGGGGGGAGGGTACCCCCTGCAAGGGTATATATGGACTACAACAGCGTCACTGCTCAAAAAACTGCGCTGAAAGAAATCAGAGGTGAAAATAATGGAATACGGACTCCCGTATCTCAAGAAAAAACTGGCACAGAAGTCGCTGAGAGTATCTACGAGATATCAGTATTATGAGATGAAAAACCGTATCAACGATTTCAGCAGTATGATTCCCTCTGACTTTCGTTGGCTCGCATACTCGCTCGGTTGGTGTGCGAAGGCTGTAGACAGTATAGCCGACAGGGTCGTGTTCGATGGATTCGATAACGACGACTTCCAGATCGGAAGCATATTCACTCTCAACAACCCCGACGTGCTTCCTGACAGCTCGATACTGTCTGCTCTCATCAGCTCGTGTAGTTTCATCTACATCGGGCGCGGTGATGACGGGTACCCGTTCATGCAGGTCATCGACGGCGGCAATGCCACTGGAACTATCGACACTACAACCAACCTATTGACCGAGGGATATGCGGTTCTCGAACGTGATGAACACAAAACGCCTACGCTCGAAGCATATTTCCGCCCGTTTCAGACTGACTACTACGTACACGGCAAGCTCGACGAGTCTATGACGCTCGTCCACAGTGCGCCGTATCCGCTACTTGTGCCGATTATAAACCGCCCTGACGCTCGGCGTCCGTTCGGTCACTCGCGCATATCACGCACCTGCATAGACATTACGCAGGCGGTTCTGAGGACGTTCCGACGTATGGACGTCTCCGCAGAGTTTTACAGCTTCCCGCAGAAGTACGTGCTCGGGCTCTCTGACACTGCGATAGAGGGCTTTGATAAGCCCAAGGCAACGATATCCTCATTCCTCGCGTTTGGAAACGACGATGAAGGGAACAAGCCGACAATGGGACAGTTCCAGCAGCAGAGTATGACTCCTTACATCGAGGAGCTCAAAGCGTTTGCTTCTGTATTCGCAGGAGAAACGAACCTCACTATTGACGACCTCGGCTTTTCGACGGCGAATCCTCAGAACTATGACGCTATTCGTGCGAGCCACGAGCAGCTCCGTCTTGCTGCCCGTAAGGCTCAGCGCACATTCGGTGTCGGCTTCCTTAATGCCGGGTATCTTGCCGCTTGCCTGCGTGACAACGTGTCCTACGACCGCCGCGCCTTCGCGAATACCAAGCCTGTGTGGGCGCCCATATTCGAGCCAGACGCCGCAGCTCTCGGAGCTCTCGGCGACGCTATCTACAAGATCAATCAGGCGGTACCCGACTTCATCGGTGCGAAGGCTGTCCACCGCATGACGGGATTGGAGAGTGACAGTGACTGAGTATGAGCAGCTTCGTGCTGCACTCGATAAAAAGCTCGCCGCTGACCCGTCGCTCCGGGCTGTCATTAAGCGAATCAAGAACGGCACGGCGACGCTCACGGACTCCGCTGAGTATGCTCGTGTGCTTTCTCATATACTCGGGCGTGAGGTTTCTGCGAATATTGTTGACCTCGACGACAGAGAGGGCATAGTCACACAGCTCCTTCGTGACTGCTACGGTGACGTCAATAGCATCTACGCGAAGACACAGACGCTCCTGGACGAACAGGCAGGTATACACATCAGACCTCAGCAGCCCGACTTTCCTGCCGAGCGTGTCGACCAGTTCACGCACTCGCTCATCGACCCGACAGTGGCGGAGAGCGTTATCAAGCGCCGAGCAAGAGCAGGCTGTGAGACGATAACCAAGTCCTTCCACGATGACTGTATCAAAAAGAACGCTCAGTTCCGACATGACGCGGGGCTGAAATGCTATATTGTTCGTATCGGTACGAAGTGCTGCGAGTGGTGCAGTGATGTCGCAGGAAAGTACGAGTTCGGCGACCAGCCCGACGGTATCTTCCGCAGGCACGATAACTGCGACTGCACTATCATCTACGACGGACAGGTGCTCCGCGGCAGGCAGAACGCCGACGGCTCACGCTCAAAGACGTGGGAAGAACTCCCGAACGCTAATGCCGCAGACTACACAGCACCGTCACTTTCCGATGAGCAGGGCAGAGCCATCGAGCAGAGGAATCTTGCACAGATCAGAGGGTTGACAAGTAGTGCAAATGATGGTAAAATAAAATCAGAGAATGCATTCAACTGTTATGGTGATTATCTCCGTGATAAGATGGGTAGTGCATTAGAGAATCAACCCGATGAAGTACGTGATATCGTTGATGATGTAGTAAGGCTTGGCGGTTCTGTTGAATTCTTGCATGACAATACTAAAATGGTTTGCAATGTAGCATTAGGTGAGCCAGGACAAATTGAGGTCGATGAGAATATTTCTATCGGTGGTTTAAAACACGAGTACAGACATTTCCTCGATGATATGAAAAATGGTAATCCTGGATTAGGTTATTATTTACGTGACAAAGATGTATTTTTTGAATATGAACGTCGAGGATACATGGAAGAATTACTCATTGCAGAACAAAATGGCTATGATGATGTAGCAGACAAGATTCGCGGTGAGATTGAAAAGAGAAGGAGGGAGATTTATGGCGAATAAATCGTTGCTTGACAAGGTTAGCTTTATTTTTAAAACGGTTAAAAACCATAATACTGCCCCTGAAGCTCTCGATATGCTTATGAAATACACAAAAGAACATACTGACGATATGGTGTTGGGGCGTTTTTTTGGTTACTCTGTATCTGATTATTCAATAGCTGCTTTGAAATGGCTGAACACTGAAGATACCAATCTCAATTTTGAAAGAATAATAAAATCATTACCGTCACAAAGACAGCATGAGATAAACGAACTCGTTTCTAAAGAATTATATAAGCAATATTAAACCGCTCAGAAATGGGCGGTTTTCTTATACCCATTTGAAGGGGCTCGGGTTCTCCCGTTCCAGCGGCAGCGGAATGCCGTCTGCTATGCTTGCCTCCCTTCGGGAGACTGTTTCCGAGCCCGAAGCGAGGTGATGATAATGGCAAAGCCAAACCTCCGCCCCGACCATAACGGAACGCAGAGGGCGCAGTTCAACAGCAACAAGAAAAAGATATACGCGACGCAGACGGTCTGCGGTATCTGCGGGAAGCGAGTAGACTTCAAGCTGAAATTTCCGCATCCTCTCTCGCCGTGTATCGACCACATCATACCTGTCGCGAAGGGTGGCGACCCTTCCGACATTTCCAATCTTCAGCTTGCGCACATGACCTGCAACCGGCAGAAGTCCGACAAGCTTGTGCAGAAAATTGACTTTGCAGCAGCTCCCGAGCTTATATCGAACCGAGTGCTGCCTTTGACTTTCGACTGGAAGTCCCTTTGAGCCATTGAGCCTAAAACGAAAGGAGCGGTCTAATGCTCGACAAGCGTGTGGGCAGACAAGAACCGACTCTTTCAGTTGTTCTGCCATACTCGCACTCCCTCGGAGAGGAAGCCTGCGAGCTATACAACAGATCCCGCCGTAATACAATGCCATGGCAGGAGCTTATGCTCGAAGACATCATGGCAGTGGATGAAAACGGGCTGTGGACACACATGAAATTCGGCTGGTCGATACCGCGCCGAAACGGAAAATCTGAAATACTTATCGCACGCGCCATCTGGGGTATTACTCACGGAAGGCGCGTTTTGTATACCGCCCACCGAACGACTACGTCAAGCAGTGCGTGGGAGCGGTGTGTCTCGCAGCTGTCGGGAGCAGGCTACGTTGAGGACGTCGATTTCAAGACCTATAAGACCCGCGGCACAGAACGCATCGAGTGGCTCAGAGATAACAGCGGCGCCCTTATCAACTTCCGCACCCGTTCAAGCAAGGGCGGACTCGGTGAGGGATATGATGACCTTATGATAGACGAGGCTCAGGAGTACACCGCCGATCAGGAGAGCGCTCTCAAATACGTCGTGACGAGCTCACCGAATCCGCAGACACTTATGTGCGGAACTCCGCCGACGGCTGTATCATCGGGTACAGTATTCCAGAAATACCGACAGAATACTCTTACAGGCAAGAATACAAATTCAGGCTGGGCAGAGTGGAGCGTTCCGAAGCTCTCTGACGCTTACAATGTAGAGCTGTGGTATGAGACCAACCCGTCGCTCGGGTATATCCTCAGTGAAAGAACTATCCGCGACGAACTCGGCGACGACCAAGTTGATGATAACATACAGCGTCTCGGTCTGTGGATTGTGTATTCTCAGAAGTCGGCTATCAGCCTCAAGGAATGGGAGAGTTACATCATAGAAAAGCCCGAGCTCCGCACGCCGACCAAACTGTTTTTCGGCGTGAAGTACGCGAAAACGACCGCGAATGTTTCGCTCTCGGTTGCCGTCCGTACATCCGATAACAGGGTGTTCATTGAGGCTATAGACTGCCGACCTACGAGGGACGGTAACAGCTGGATAATCGCGTATCTGCTCGCGAACAGTGCCGAGAAGGTCGCTATCGACGGCGCGGGCAATCAGAATATCCTCGAAAACGAGATGAAGGACGCGGGAGTGAAGTGCAAGGCTATCCTCCCGAAAGTTTCTGACGTTATCGAGGCGAACACGCTTTTCGAGGGACAGCTTTTCGGCGGTCAGATATGCCACAGCGGACAACCCGCGCTTACGCAGGCTATATCCAACTGCGAACATAGGGCTATCGGTTCATCGGGCGGCTACGGATACACTTCCATTCTCGAGGGAGCTGATGTCTCGCTTGTCGAGTCCGTTTCTCTCGCTCACTGGCTATGCTCTTCTACGAAGCCCGAGAAGAAAGAGCAGATCATAAAATACTGATAAGCATTTGCTAAGGACATAAATGTCCCTCGCAAGTGCATTTTTTATACCCATTTTCAGAAAGGAGTGTCTGTATGGACAAGGATACACTCGAAAAAATCAACCGATTTACGCGGAGGGCGTTCAGAGACGATGAGCTCTATGCTTTTCCTGTCACTCTCTGCGACAATGACATCGACAGGGATATAGAGCGCTTTTCCGATTCGGCTCTTGATAAGATGAAGAGTCTTTTCATCGGCAAAACAGGTATTTTCGACCACTATCCAACGTCTGAGAATCAGACAGCGCGAATCTATGATACCGAGGTCATCACAGACCCGACGAAAACGACGAAATACGGAGCGCCCTATAAGTACCTCAAGGGTATGGCATACATGGTGCGTACCGACACGAACAAGGACCTTATCGCCGAGATAGACGGCGGAATCAAGAAAGAGGTAAGCGTCGGCTGTTCCGCGAATAAGCGTATCTGCTCGATATGCGGCTGTAATAAAAATGAGACAGCTTGCGAGCACGTCAAGGGCAAGGAATATTTTGGTAAGACGTGTCATGTGATACTCGACGACGTCACGGACGCCTACGAATGGAGCTTTGTTGCTGTTCCTGCACAGATAAATGCAGGAGTTACAAAGAAATATAATCCCGAAAAGGAGGAAAAGTCAATGGAATTCACCCCCATTACAACGCAGGCAGAGTTTGATGCTGCTGTTCAGGCAACTGTTGCTTCTGCGGTTGAAGAGACCAAGAAGCAGTATGAAGGCTGGACATCTCCCGAGGACACTGCCAAGCTCACGAAAGAGCGCGACGACGCAAGTGCTCAGAACAAGGCGTATGAGCTGAAAATGCTCAAAATCAAGACCGCAAGCGAGAAGGGCATACCCATAGCTCTCGCCGACAAGCTCGCGGGCGAAACTGCCGAGGATATCAGCAAGGACGCTGACGCGCTCGCAGGCTATCTCGCACCCAAGAAGCAGCCCTCGCCAAAGTTCTCGGGCGATACGGGCGCCACAAACTCAAAGACCGCTGCACAGCTCTCAATGCTTGCCGCGCTCGAAAACAACTAAGACAGGAGGATAATTACTATGGGAACCATTACATCAGCAAGCACACTTTTTCCTCATGAGCTCTCGCTTGGGATGTTCAACAAGGTAAAAGGTCATTCCTCACTCGCGAAGCTCAGTCAGAGTGAAGGCGTACCGTTCAGCGGTACTGACATTTTCGTCTTCAGCATGGACGGCGAAGCCGCTATTGTAGGCGAAGGTGATGAGAAGCCCGCAAACGAAGCGGACTGGTCGCCCGTGTCTATGGTACCTATCAAGGTCGTATATCAGCACCGCGTGACCAGCGAGTTCATGAAGATGTCAAACGAGAAGAGACTTCCTTATCTCAACGCATTCAGCGATGGCTTCGCAAAGAAGATAGCAAGAGCAATCGACATCTGTGCTATCCACGGTGTTAACCCCAAGACAAACACCGAATCGACAATCATAGGAAACAACTGCTTCGACAAGTCAGTAACAGCCACGGTAACATACAATGCTTTGACCCCCGACGACAACATCGACAGTGCAGTATCGCCTATACAGGCAGCTGAGAACGACGTTACGGGCATTATCATGTCTCCTGCGTTCGGTTCAGCTCTCGGCTCAATGAAGATGGCTGATTCTCACGCACCCATGTATCCCGAGTTCCGCTTCGGCTCAAACCCCGGTAACTTCGGCGGAATGAAGGCAGATATCAACAGCACAGTATCATTCGGCAGTAGCCTTGACCGTGCGATTGTCGGCGATTTCGCAAGTGCGTTCCGTTGGGGCTATGCTGAGGACGTAACGTTTGAGATAATCGAGTTCGGTGATCCTGACGGACAGGGCGACCTCAAGCGCAAGAATCAGGTATGCTTCCGCTCCGAGGCGTTCATCGGTTGGGCTATCCTTGATGCAAGCTCGTTTGCTCGTATCGTAGCTTCTGCTTGAGGTGAATAATGAATAAGTACAGGAATATCCGCACCGGAACGGAAATAGAAATACCCTCTGAGCTCATCTCACCCGACTGGAAGCGTGTTGACGATTCTGATACAGAGCCCGACGAGGAGGAACAGAGTAATGGCGGTAAGAGCGTACGCAAAGGCAAGCGACATAACAGCGCTGGGGATAAGCCTGACGAATCAGCAGAGTGAAGCGGCAGAAGTGCTGCTTCCGACTGCTTCTGCTAAGCTCAGGAACATAGCTAAGAGATATAGTATGGATCTTGATGAGATGGTAGACAGCGACGAAGACTATTCAGAGATAGTCAAGAACGTCGTTATCCAGTCTGTTGTCAGGGCTATTAATGCTATATCCGATAATACCCCGGCGCTCTCTCAGGGATCGGAAACGAATGGCAGCTACAGCATATCTATGACATATCTCAATGCAGGGCAGTCACTGTACTTCCTGCGGAACGAGCTGAAGGAGCTCGGACTCAAACGGCAGGTATACGGAGCCCTTGAGCTTTACGGTACGGAGGAGTAAAACGATGTTCACAAATATGACAGGCTGCACAATCTACGAAAAGACTGTGCTCAATCGGTCGCCCACATACGTCCGTCACGTCACAGGGCACATTTACTGGCAGCCGTCGGAGGGACAGGCAGGCGGAAAGGACAGAGAGGCGCAGGATGAAGCGTATGTCTGTATTCCTGCCGCCTCTACGGATTACCTGCCGAAGCCTGACGACAAGATATACAAGGGCATCGTTAACGCCGAACAGCCCCCGCAGGGCTCGCACACGATAATGAAAGTAAAGGACCTGCGCTACGGCTCGCCGAGAGTACAGCACATTGAGCTCATCGTGAGGTGACAAATATGATCGAATTCAAAGGGCTAAGCCTTGCACCCGATTTTACTGCACGTTCGGAGAAGAACATCCGACAGGCGCAGAACTACATCGACAACGAGGTAGTTCGCCGCCTTGAGGACTATACGCCTATTGCTGATCACAAGTACCCCAACTGGGGCAAAATGAGCAAAGCGCATAAGGTGCAAACTCCTGGAGTTATCATCAATACCGAGCCTAAAGCACGGCGTGAATACTACATTAACAAAGGTTATTCGAGCAAAGATGGTCACAATCGAGGCAAGTTCTGGCTCGAGCGAATGAAAGCCGACCATAAGGAAGACATTCTGAAAGGGGTGAAAGGGAAATGAGTATAAATTCAATCATCGAGTGTATCCGCAACTACATCGTGACATTTCCTCAGCTCAAGGACGGTTGTCTCTTGGTTGACATTCTCGGAAACAAGCCGATTGAATATGTAGTCGAAACAGTCCCGTGCGACCCGATATACAAGCGTTACGTTGACGGAGACTGCCAGAAGCAGTTCCTGTTCATCTTCGCGAGCCGCGAATATTTCGGCGAAGAAGTGACGCAGAACATCGCGAACCTCGGGTTTTACGAAGACTTTGCTCTTTGGATCGAAGAAAACAACAGGGAGGGCATATTGCCCGACCTCGGTGATGGACGTTCCGCAGTCAGCCTCGAAGTGCTGACTGGCGGATACGCCTTTTCCGCCGAGTCAGATACCGCGAGGTATCAGACACAGCTACGACTAATCTATGAGGAGGATTAACTATGGGAATAGTTGAAAGACACAAGATTCTCGCATTCTACGGCGTCCCCGGGACTGGGACTACAGTGACCTATCACCGTATGAAAAAATTCACTCAGTTCTCGGCGAGCAAGAACCCTATCGAATACAGCCGTCAGTACGTCGACGAGCCCTTCCAGCAGACTGACGTTGTTGGATTCGCGCCTTCGTACGCATATGCGTTTGATAGGCACACGGGACTTGATGTTCAGAACGACATAATCGACATCACTGACAATGAGAAGCTCGGCGATGAGGCAGTGCGCAGTATCATCATTGTTGATACCACAACCGCTACAGGCACTACTACGCTCACAGCCGACGCTAAAATGCGCAGCTACTCTGTTATCCCCAATACTGAGGGTGACAACATCAACATTTACACCTACAGCGGCAATCTTAAAGCCCGCGGTGAGCTGTCTGATGTTACTGTATCGACGTCCGACGACTGGCAGACGGTGACAATAAGTACATGAAACGACGAGGAAGTGTCCCTCGCTTCGGCGTCGGACAGCGACCTCGAAGAACAGACCGAAGAACAGGATAATGAACCTGAATAATGAAAGGATTTGAGCCTATGAGCCACACTACATGGGAAACGAACGGAACATCATTTGAGTTTGACGTTACCGATGCCGACGACTGTGAGCGCTACGAGAACGCTCTTGAAAAGCTAAGAAAAAACGAGATGAACATCAAGAAGGACGGAAAAGAGTCTGAGATTATCAGAGCTTTCTGTAAGATGTTCGGAGAATTCTTTGACGAGGTCCTCGGTGAGGGAGCTTCGGAGAAGATTTTCGCAGGCAAGAAAACGAGCTTCACTGTATATTTCGAGGTATATGACGATTTCCTCGCTTTTGTCAGAGGGCAGAAGGACGGAATGCAGGAGCGCTTCGCGAAATATCAGCCTAACCGTCAGCAACGCCGTGCCACTGCTAAGAAGAAAAAATGATAAATGCGTTATACGAGCCATTACCCGAGAGTATCACCGCAGACGGTATCAAGTACCCGATAATCACGGACTTTCGGGAATGGTTCCGCTTCGCAGATTTGTTGGAGGACGACGAGCTATCCAAGAGGGACAAGCTCCTGCTGATGGTACAGTGGCTCCTCGAGCCTCCCGAGTCGATAACGGACGAACTCATATTCGCGATACTCGACTTTTACAGAGCACGAGCGCTTGAACAGGACATACACGAATACTCGGCTGCTGATGACGATGATACCCCGCCGCCTTCGCCTCCCGTCCTGAACTGGAAGATAGACGCTCCTTACATTATAGGCGACTTCCTGAGATACTACGGGATAGACCTGCTGAATGCTGAAATGCATTGGTGGCGCTTTCGCTTGCTGTTCTCGGCTCTTCCTGCTGAATCTCAGATAATGACGCGAATCGGATATCGCAGCGTTGACCTCGGTCAGATCAAGAGCGAATCCGAGCGCAAGCGTATCATGAAAATGAAGCAACTGTACGCACTGCCTTTCGAGCTCGACGAGGACGACATTGCGGCAGTTCTCGGAGGAGGGATGTGATGTATAAAATTCTCATACCGCCGACTGAAAAGAAATGGCTGCGCTGCCCATATTGCGGCGCTAAAACAATCATATATGATAATTCCGCCGAATGCCGCGGCGTACATATCAAGTGTACACGCGGCTGCAAGCGAGAATTTGAAGCCATAATAAAAAATGGAAAACAAGTAGTACAATGAGCCTATGAGCCGTACTGTTCCATGCCGTAAGGAGGGATAGTATGGCATTTG
>Ga0310697_10007453_pt1 | contig 10312 bp, 10 predicted proteins | sample 172DNAGHGlowgp2_FD_203883 | JGI IMG/M metagenome (GOLD analysis project Ga0310697, IMG submission 203883) | Sheep rumen microbial communities from Palmerston North, Manawatu-Wanganui, New Zealand - 1728 DNA GHGlow gp2 (v2) (version 2) | ecosystem: Host-associated > Mammals > Digestive system >...
GGCAGCTTGATGCCCTTGACGACGGTCTCGACATACATCCCCGTGCCGCCGCACATGATCACGGGCTTGCCGCGCCCGCGGATGTCGTCATAGGCCCGCTCGAAGTCCTCCAGAAACTCATAGAGGCTGTAGCGGTAACCTGCTGGGCGGATGTCGATGAGGTGATAGGGCACGTCGCCATACTCGGCCAGGTCCTTGCCTGTGCCGATGTCCATGCCACGGTAGATCTGTCGCGAGTCGGCGCTGATGATCTCGCCGCCGATGGCCCGGGCCAGATGCACGGCGCGCGCCGTCTTGCCCGTCGCCGTCGGCCCCGTCACCACAAAAAACACATCCTTATAATCCATCTGCTTATTTTGATGTTGTGAAGACAAGAAAGACAAGAAGGACAAAATAATTATGATATTAAATAATTGTCTTTGTTGTCTTTCTTGTCTTCTGATTGGTTATTTACTTGAGGTACTGGTCGTAGAACTCCAGGGCGCGCTGATAGACCACGTAGCGGGCCGAGCAGTCGCGGATGCTGTGGTTCATGTTGGGGAAGACCATCATGTCACAGGTGCGGTTCATATCGACCAGCTTGGAGACGTACTGCATTGAGTTGACAATGTGCACGTTGTCATCGGCACTGCCAAACATGATGAGCACGCGGCCATTCAGGTTCTCGGCACGGTTGAGCGGGAAGTTGCTGTAGCCTTCGGGGTTCTCCTGGGGGGTGCGCATGTAGCGCTCGGTGTAGATGCTGTCATAGAAGCGCCACGTGGTCACCGGGGCGATGCTCACGCCGCAGGCATAGTTGCTGCCCGGTTCGCTCATTGCCATCAACGTCTGGAAACCGCCATAGCTCCATCCCATGATGCCGATGTGGTCGGCATCGACCCATGGCAGGCTGGCCATATAGTGGGCGGCGGCCACAGCGTCCTCAGTCTCATATTTGCCCAGGTTGAGGTAGGTCATCGACTCAAACGCCTTACCCCTGAATCCCGTGCCGCGGCTATCGACCTCACACACGATATAGCCCTGGGTGGCAAAATACTGCTCCCAGCCCATGCGCCACTTGTTGAGCACTTCCTGTGAACCGGGACCGTTGTAATGCTCCATGATGACCGGATATTTCTTTGCCGGGTCAAAATCGACGGGCTTGATCATGTACCCGTTGAGGGTGTAACCGTCGTGCTCCATGGTGAAGAATTCCTTCTTGGGCACATCCACAGCTGTGTAGCGGCGGGCATACTCCTCGTTGAGTTGCAGGTCGCGCACGCGCTTGCCCTTGCGGTCATAGATGCGGTACTGGTTGGGCGTGCTGGCATCGCTATACACACCCACGTAGTAGCTGAAGTCGCCATTGAACATGGCCGATGCCGTGCCCTGGCCGTCAACGGTTGACGGGGACAGACGCGTGACCTTGCCCTTGGCATCAACGCACTCGACAACACGGTTGAGCGGTCCACACGAGGCCTGATAGTAGAATCGCTTGGTCGTCTTGTCGTATCCATAGAACTGCGAGATGATGCGGTTGTCGTCGTTGGTCAACTGGCGCATCAGATTGCCCTGCAGGTCATACTGGTAGAGCTGCATGTAGCCCGAGCGCTCGCTGGGGATGACAAAGAAGTCCTTCTCGTATTGTACCTGCTGGCTGGTCTCGGCATCCACCCAGGTGTCGGACGTCTCGTGATAGACCTCATGGGCTTGATTGGTTCTGGGATTGACGGCATAGATGCGCAGGTCGTTCTGGTGGCGGTTCAAGCGCTGCACCATCAGCCTGTTAGGGTCGGGACTGAAGGTGATGTGGCACACGTAGTCCTCCTCGTCGAGGGGGACATTCAATTTCTTGAATGTGCCATCCACCACGTCATAGCAGTGCACGCTCACCACCGAGTTCTTCTCACCGGCCACGGGGTACTTGAAGTCGTAGCGCCCGGGATAGAGGGCATACTCGTCCCGTGGATTGCAGGTGCCCTGGTAGATGACCATCGAGGCCATCTTCACTTGGCTCTCGTCCCAGCGCAGGAAAGCCAGCGAGCGGCTGTCGCTCGACCAATTGAGGGTGTTGAGCATCCCCAGCTCCTCTTGATAGACCCAGTCGGGGACGCCATAGATGATGTTGTTCTTCTTGCCGTCGTGGGTGACCTGCACGGTGGTGCCGTCCAAGAGGTTGCGCACATACACGTTGTTGTCCTTGACATAGGCCACGCGTTTGCCGTCGGGCGAGAGCGTAGCGATCTCCTCGCCGCCGCCATCGCTCAAGGCCTTCATCGTCTTGTTTTTCAAGTCATACACATAATAGTCGGCGCTGAAGCTGTAGCGGTAGATCTCCTGACTGTTGTTCCACAGCAGCACGTAGGCGCCATCGGCAGTCACCTCAAAGTCGTCCCAACCTGTGACCTTCTCGTCGCTGGTGTCCAGCAGCACGCTCTCGTCGCCCTTGGCATAGCTGATGCGCTTGATGCTGTTACCGTTGTCACTCAAGCGGTAAAAGTACCGCCCGTCATTCTTAGCGGGTTGCATGGCTCCAATGCCCTTGGGCGAATTGCCGCGCAGCACACATTCCTCGAGCGTTAATGCCCTGGTGCCCATCGCCAGCACCAGCATGGTTAATGTCAATAATATCTTCTTCATGATCTTGTTTTAATTCTTAATTGCCTGGATTTTTGTAATGGCCGTGGCGGGAACCACGGCATGGTCTTACCCTGACCTAACGTCAACTAACAGCTGACAACTGTCAACCATTAACCAGTTCCAGTATCTGATTAGCGCTGTCCTTGGTTTTCACTTTATCGATGATGTGGGTGACGATGCCCTGCTCATCGATAATGAAGGTGGTGCGCACGGTGCCCATATAGGTGCGACCCGCCATCTTCTTTTCGCGCCACACGCCGAAGGCCTGGTTCAACCGTGTGTCCTCATCGGCAATCAGGGGAAAGGGGAGGCTGTATTTCTCGGCAAACTTCTGGTGACTTGCGGCAGTGTCCTTGCTCACACCCAGTAGCGCGAAGCCTGCACGCTTCAATGCGCCGTAACCCTCCGACAGACTACAAGCCTCGGCGGTGCAGCCCGGAGTGTTGTCCTTGGGATAAAAATAGATGATGAGTTTCTTGCCGGCAAAGTCGCTGGCCTTTACTTCGTTGCCATTCTGGTCTAACCCTAAGAATTCGGGAATTTTATCTCCAATGTTCATGTCTAATCTGGTTTTAAAGTTAATTTATCCCACAAATTTACAACAAATCATTGAAACAGTGGCCATGGTGGCACCTTTTTCAGAGCTCATCGTTAAATTTTGCGAAATAATGAAGTGATTTGGGTTGAAGTTTTGTACATATAAGAAAAAAAGAGTAATTTTGCAGGCTAAATGCGCAAAAATGACAGTTCAATGATCAAGAGATTGACGATAATATTGGTTCTAGCCTGTGTGATGGCTGGCTGTGGCGAGTACAACAAGGTGATGAAGAGCAATGACCTTGAGTACAAGTATGCCTATGCCAAGAAGGCGTTTGAGAACAAGCGCTATGCCCAGGCCTATACCATCCTGTCCGAGCTGGTGCCTGTCTTTAGGGGTACACCTCATGCCGAGGAATCGCTCTATCTGTTGGGACTGAGTTATTACGAGAACAAGGACTACATCAGCGCTGGTTCCTATTTCAAGCAATACTATCAGCGTTATCCTCGCGGTCAGTATGCCGAGTTGGCCCGTTTCTATGCTGGCTATGGCTTCTATCTGGACTCACCCGATGCCCAGTTGGACCAGACCGAGACAATCCGCGCCATGGAGGAGTTGCAGGCCTTCCTCGACTACTACCCCAAGAGTGACAAGGCTTCTATCGCCCAGAGTGCAGTCTTTGAGTTGCAGGACAAGCTGGTGCTCAAGGAGTTGCAGAATGCCACCCTCTATTACAACCTGGGCAACTACATGGGTAATAACTACGAGAGTGCAGTTATCACGGCACAGAATGCCATCAAGTCCTATCCCTACAGCAAGTACAAGGAGGACCTGGAAATGCTCGTGCTGCGCGCCCGATACAAGGAGGCCAGCGAGAGTGTAGTGGAGAAGAAGTTGGACCGCTACCGCACGGTTATCGACGAGTACTACTCGTTTGTGAACGATTTCCCCGATAGCAAGAACCGCAAGGAGGCCGACAACATCTTCAAGATAGCCAACAAATATGTCAACAATAACTGAGCAACCAATAACAACATTATATATTTATTGAAGCAAGAAATGGATTACAAGAAGACCAACGCGCCACTCACCACCACGGTGCATGACATCATCGAAATGGCAGAGCCCACGGGCAACATCTACGAGACCGTTTGCATCATCAGCAAGCGTGCCAACCAGATTGCTGCCGAGATGAAGTCCGACCTTGAGAAGAAACTTCAGGAGTTCGCAACCTTGAATGACAACCTGGAGGAGATCAGTGAGAACCGTGAGCAGATTGAGATCTCGAAGTACTACGAGAAACTTCCCAAGCCCACGCTCATCGCTACTCAGGAATACTTGGAAGACAAATTGGCTTACCGCAATTTGGCTAAGGAGAAAGAAGATTTCTAGAGGATAAGATTAACGGCGCCCCGCAAGGCGCCGTTAACTGTATGGTGGGCGCACTATTGCGCGATTGGAGTTCACTCTCATGGCGGCGCCGCATCGATAAACCAGGTAATTAAACAATGAAGGGTAAACAGCGTGACATCAGGTATGACATTGTCAGGACTGTGGCTATACTGTTCGTGGTATGCATTCATTCCTATCCTGCCACCATGGGGGACGGTGATGTGAATGTGTATGTTAACTCGTTGGTCAACGTGTGCATTTCCACAGCAGTGCCATTGTTTGTGATGCTCAGCGGGGCGCTATTGCTGGGCCGCAGGGAGTCGATTGTGTTCACGCTCACTCACCGCATGAAGCGCCTGTTGGTCCCGTTCTTGTTTTGGAGTGTGATTGTCTATGGCGCCTTCTTCTTGACGCGTTATGGTTTCTCGGCACCCATGATGGGCGAATGTCTCAAGGGTTATCTGCATGACCTCGTGACAATGGACATTCATCAGGTCTATTGGTTTGTGTACATGATGTTTGGGCTCTATTTGCTGTTGCCCTTGCTGCGCATCGTGGTGCAGTCAAGCCCTAATGCTTTTCGATACCTGTTGCTGTTAGTCATCTGTGGCCTGGTGATGGGAAAATGTTTCCCTCAGTCCCGATTTGTCTGGTTGTGGAACAATCAATATTTTACCTGGGTCTTCTTGTTCTTGATGGGCCACTGCGTTGTCTCCTGGCGTTTTGCGTCTGCCAGAGCCAGTCGCTGGGTTGCGGCTATGTCTCTTGTGTGCCTGATGGCGCTTTGCGTCATCCTGGAGGCGAGGCAGTTGAATGGCGGCGTGTGGGATCTGGCCAAGATGGCCTTGTATGTGGCTAGCTTCTGTTTCCTGTTCACTGCTTTCCCAAATAGGGTAGGGCACTCGTGTGTGGCATCGGGTGTGACAATGATGAGCCGGATGAGCTATGGCATTTACTTGAGCCATGTCTTATTTGTTTCCCTGTACATTAGGTGGTTATCGGGCGTGATGATGTCCGGGTGGCTGATGTTTGTGGGTGTCGTCGCTCTAGTGATAGTGACAAGCGTCATCGTCTTGTCAATCCTTAAAAAGATCGGGCTTGAAAAAATCGTCATGTGATTGACAGGATCACTCGGCCTGCCATTACTGTTATTCGAGCCTTGCGGCGGCCAGGGTGAACAATGACACTTTTACCTCAGGAATTCCCTTAAGCAACGTGGCACACACGGTGAGTGTCGAACCTGTGGTCACCACGTCATCTACGAGCAGGATGTGCTTGCCGGTCAAGCGACTGGCGTTTTGATGATTCAGGGTATAGTTGCCCTGGATGTTGAGCCAGCGTTCCAGTGCGCCTTTATGGGTCTGGGTGGAGTGGGGGCGTATGGCCTTTAGTGCCTCAATATATGGAATGTTGAGCGCATGGGCGATACCTCGTGCCAGATATTCGCTCTGGTTATAGCCACGCCGGGCAAGTTTGCTGCGATGCAGCGGTACCGCCGTTACCGCGTCGATGCCGTCAAAGAAGTGGCTCCCTGCCATGTCTCCCACGGCACGTGCCGTTAGCCATTGTCCCATTTTAGGCATTCCGTGGTACTTGATATCATGCAGGATTGAGGCATAGGGTGATCCCTTCTCATAGAAGAAATAGGCTGTGGCTCGTTCTATGGCCACCTGGCCGGCAAAGTGCTGCTCCATGGTGTTGAAGGTGACGTCTTCATATCTCGTGCGCGGCAATGCCGACAGGCACTGGCGGCACAGCCACCGCTCGTCGCCATCAAGTGCTTGCTGGCACACGGGGCACACGCGTGGCATCGCCACGTCGGCGGCGCCATCCAACCATTGTTTAATCGTCTTCCACATCAAGCTGGGTCACGGTTTTGACACATGTACTGGACAGGGAGGCCTCAAAGCCCCTGGAGGCGGCAAAGCGCATCATTGCTGCCCATGCTGCTTGGGGCTCACGCCCCTTGACAGATTGCCATTTGGCCCGTAGCAGTTCAGTCAGCCGCTGGCGGTATTCCCCATCGTCGATGATAGTCAAAGCCTCGTCAATTACATCGGTGCTGATGCCCTTGAGTCGCAACTGGTGGGCAATCTTGATTTTTCCCCATCCGTTGAAGGCGAAACGATCCTTGACATAGGCTCTGGCATAGCGCCCTTCGTCAAGAAAGCCCTGTGACGACAATTGCGCCAGCACTTGGGCGGCTTCTTGAGTGGTAAGCCCCCATCTGACAAGTTTCTGGTGGATGTCGCCAGGTGCTTGCTCGCTGCGGGCACACAGCGCTGCGGCGCGATTCGTGGCTTGCTGGGCTGTGAGCGGTGACTTGGGGCTATGCATCGGTTTTTACCTCCTCGTTTCCCTTGGCGAGAAACTGTTTGAGCTCGTCAAGGCGCTGCTGGGCTTCCTGGCGGCCTTGCTGGTACACGCGGTTCATCTCCTTGGGGTCGTGGGTCGTGCGACTCACGTTGAGCGGAGTCAGGGGACGGAAAACAAAGGCGTTGCCCTTGCGCTCCTGCTCACGCACCTGTTGCAGTTGCATGTTGTAATGGGCTGGGCGCTTGATCAGGGCTTCGATGACCTTGGGCCACTTGCGCAGCAGGGGCTTCATGAGCCACATGCCGCGTTCGGCGGTCTTGCGGAATCCCTCCTCACGGGTGAGGATGACCACATTGCGCTCATAGCCTTTACTCATCATGAACTCCAGCGGGATGCTGTCGGCCAGCCCTCCATCGAGCAGCAGGCGGCCTCCCACCTCGACGGGTTGTGCTACTACAGGCATCGATGCCGACGCGCGAATCCATTCAAAGAAGTTGTCGTCCACATGATCCAGACGCTGATACACGCCTTCTCCGGTCTTGACGTCAAAGCACACCGCATAGCATTCCATGGGTGAATCCTCAAACACGTTAAAGTCGAACACATCATAGTGTTTGGGCACTAGGTGATAGGCAAACCAGGCGTTATAGTAGTTACCGGTCTGGAGCAAGGAGCGCAAGCTGCTATAGCGCTTGTCGTGGGCAAAGCGCACGTTGTAGCGCAGGGCGCGGCCAGCCTGCCGTGACTTGTAGTTGCAGCCAAAGGCGATTCCTGCTGATACTCCCACCATGCCATCGAGGTAGATGTGGTTCTCCATCAGCACGTCGAGGATGCCGCAAGTGTACATGCCTCGCATCCCGCCACCTTCAAGCACCATGCCTGTTTTTACTGTTGCCATGATCGATTATCTTATTTTAGGTTTCTCACTGCAAAGTTAGTCATTTATTTCAGATCAAGCAAATTCTATTATTTGTTGTACGGTTTTGATACATTCCAGCTGTTTTAACATCATTTGTGTATTTTTGTTGTTCTTTCCTGAGGCAAAATGAGATAAAATTGCTAATTTCGCACAACTTTTTCAACCTTTAATATCAACAATGAAGAAAATAGACACCCTGTTAGCCGAGAAATTGATGCAGATCAATGCCATCAAGTTACAGCCCGATAGCCCGTTCTCATGGGCAACGGGTTGGCAATCACCCATTTATACCGACCTGCGTATGACCCTTTCCTATCCCGAGGTGCGCAATCTCATCAAGGTCGAGATGGCACGACTCATCATGGAGAACTATGGTGAGGCCGAGGTCGTCGCTGGCATTGCCACGGGTGCCATTGCTCATGGCGCTCTCGTTGCCGACTCGCTGGCTTTGCCCATGGTGTATGTCCGTTCCACTCCCAAGGATCATGGCCTGGAAAATCTCATCGAGGGTGATATCAAGCCGGGACAAAAGGTTGTGCTCATCGAGGATCAGCTCTCGACGGGCAATAACTGCCTCAAGTGTCTCAACACCGTGCGTGAAGCCGGTGGCATCGTCCTGGGTGTGGTCGTCATCTTTGATTATCAGTTCTCACAGGCTGCCAAGGGGCTGAAACGGGCCAAACTGCCCATTATCACCTTGACCGACTTTGAGACCATGATCGATGTGGCCATCGACAGTGGACGCATCAATCAGGCCGATGCCGAGACCTTGCAGCACTGGCACAACGATCCCGAGAACTGGATCCCCGACGGCCTGAATGCTGTGGACTAAAAACTGACAACAAAAACTGACAACTGAACAAGATATGGAATCATTCAAGGGCGCTCCCCATGCCATCGCATGTGATGCCGTGACAATTTATAGCAAACTCACCAACCCCTCGCTTATCCAGCAATTGATTGAGGCCAACGCCGACAGGATCCAGGGCGAGGCGCGTCAGCACCTCGACACCGTGAAGTTTACCCAGGACTCCATCTCCATCCAGTCGCCAATGGGTGAGGTTACCCTAGCACTCGACCACGATAACAGCCAGGAAGGCCGCCGTGTGGTTTATACCGCCTCCCAGTCTCCCGTGCCCATCAATATGGTCATCAACCTGGAGCCTCAGCCCGACAATACCACCATGAGCATTGCCGAGTTGCAGCTTAACCTCCCATTCTTCCTGCGCAAGATGGTTGAGGGTCAATTGCAGGAAGGTGCCAACCGCTTTGGTGAACTGTTGTCCCACATCCCCTTCGACAAGCTGTAAACCAAGATTCAATAAATCATGAGAAAAAAATTGACAATAATGCTCGCAGCCATGGTGCTTTCGGGCATGATGACGTGTGCCTGGGCATATGGTACTCCCAAGCGTGAGTTCCGCTCGGCGTGGATCGCTACCGTGTGGTGTCTCGACTGGCCCTCACAGGGCGCTGGAGCCGCCAAACAGAAGGCCCAGATGGACCGCTTGCTCGACTCATTGCAGGTCAACCGCTTCAACGCGGTCAACTTTCAGGTGCGCTCGATGTGTGATGCGATGTACAAGTCGAGCCTTGAGCCCTGGTCCAGCTACCTCACGGGTACCCGAGGTGCCGACCCTGGCTTCGACCCGCTGCAATATGTCGTCGAGGGTTGCCACAAGCGCGGCATGGAGTGTCACGCCTGGGTGAATCCCTATCGATGGAGTACGGGCACCAACTGGAACACAGCCCAGGATCAGGAACTCAAAGAGAATGGCTGGTTACTCACCCATGGCACCTATACTATCCTGGACCCTGGCCAGCAGCGCACCATCGACCGCATCGTGGCTGTGTGCAAGGAGATTATTACCAATTATGATGTGGACGGCATCCTCTATGACGACTATTTTTATCCCGAGGGCACTCCCACCGATGCCTCGGCACAGGATTATGACGAATGGCAAGCCTCGGGTTCCAATTTGTCGTTTGCCGACTGGCGCCGCGACAATGTCAACCGCATGGTGAAGGCGGTGTATGACATGATCCAGGAGACCCGGCCCGACGTTCGGTATGGCATCTCGCCAGCTGGAGTGGCTGCCAGTAGCTCGGCGGTAGCAAGCAAGTATGGCGTGGAGCCTTGCCCCGCGGGCAGTGACTGGCAGTATAACGGCATCTTCAGTGATCCACTGGCTTGGCTTGCCTCACAGAGCATCGACTACATTTCGCCGCAGGTCTATTGGAAAATCGGTGCCACTGCCGACTATAGCAAGATCACGCCCTGGTGGGGCAAGGTGGCGGCAAAGTTTGGCCGTCAGGTCTTTATCTCATCGTCGATTTCGTCGATTACCAATAGCTCCACCTCGGTGCAGTACAAAGAGTATGCCGACGAGGTGGAACTCAATCGCACCAGTTCCCAGGACGGTAACCCTGGTGCCATCTTCTACTCTTGTAAGTACCTGTATGCCCTCAACAGCAATTCGCTGGGGCATTACCTCAAGAATACCGTTTTCACCCGGCCTGCCTTGCCT
>Ga0310697_10007454_pt1 | contig 10311 bp, 11 predicted proteins | sample 172DNAGHGlowgp2_FD_203883 | JGI IMG/M metagenome (GOLD analysis project Ga0310697, IMG submission 203883) | Sheep rumen microbial communities from Palmerston North, Manawatu-Wanganui, New Zealand - 1728 DNA GHGlow gp2 (v2) (version 2) | ecosystem: Host-associated > Mammals > Digestive system >...
ATCAAGAATTACCGTCGCATCGCTACTCGTTACGACAAATTGGCTCTTTGCTTTGAGAATTTTGTTTTACTTGCTGCTTGTGTTATTCACTTTTAATTTACCAACAACCCCTAAAAATTTTTGGCGCAGGAATTTTGTTTGCACGGAAGAATATTGCTATAAAAATTGTTAATGGAGAATGATTGAATGAGTGTAATGATTGTGGCGGTGGTCGCCTTTCTGATAGATACGCTGATTGGCGACCCGCGCAGTAAATTTCATCCCGTCGTGCTAATCGGCAACTTAATTTCTTTCCTAGAAAAACTTTTACTCCGCGCCGAAGATAAGCCGCTAAGAAAAGTTTTCAAAGGCGGCGTTTTAGTCTATGCTGTCGTGATAATCGTTACGCTAATCGGCGTAGGCATTGAACTTTTAACGCTTGAAATTCCTAATCACGCCGCGCAAATTTTTGTTCAAGCGTTGGTGCTGAGCTTCATGATTTCGCCCAAAAGTTTAGCCAAAGCCGGCTACGAAATTTATTTTTTGCTAGAAAATGACCAAATAGACTACGCCCGCAAAAAAGTTAGTTGGATAGTCGGGCGCGATACCGAAAACCTCAACGAAGCGGAAGTTACTCGCGCCACGATTGAGACCGTTTCAGAAAATACGGTTGACGGGATTATTTCCCCCTTATTTTTCTTCGCGATTGGCGGACTTCCTTTAGCAATTTTTTATCGCGCCGCAAATACTATGGATTCAATGATTGGCTACAAGAGCGAGAAATATTTTTTCTTCGGACAGATAGCGGCACGGCTTGACGACATTTTAAATTATATCCCTGCGCGGATAACGGGCTTGCTTTTCGTATGCGCGGCATTTCTCCTGCAACTCGATTATAAAAATGCTTTTGCAATGATGAAGCGCGACGCAAAAAAACATCCCAGTCCAAATGGGGGCTGGGCAGAAGCGACCGTTGCGGGCGCGTTGAATATTCGATTGGGCGGCATGAATTATTATTTTGGTCAGCCGCACTTTAGAGCCTACATGGGCGAGCCTAATGAAAGTTTAGAAGCGGCGCACATCTTAGGCGCAATTCGCTTGATGTACACCGCCACTATTTTATTCTTGATTATTTCCTATGTGATTCGTTAGCAACGTGACGTTGCATCCAGCGGACGCGATTGACCGCCCGACAATTTTAACTCGGTCGCCGCGTTCGTACGCTCCGTTGCACTTCGCTAATTGCGCCATCTTAATTTATGCTGTTACGGCTCCGGCTTTGTAGCCCGCTTTGTTAATCGCGTCGCGCAAAATTTCATCTGAAATATTTTCTTTTAAGCCGACCTGCGCGGATTGTTTTTCAAGACTAGCCGCCGCAATCGTCACGCCGTCAACCTTTTCTAGGGCGCGAACAACTCTGTAAATGCATTTTTCGCAAGTCATGCCGTCAACATCAATCGTTCTGTGAATCGGGAACTTTTCAATCTTCTCGACGCGGGCGCGGTAGCCGTCATTAAAAGCTTTTTGCGTGTAGCAAGCGTCGCAACTTTTGCAACTGCCCGAATGGCTACAACATGCCGCCTCACCCTTGAAAAAACTTCTGTAAATCGTCCTAAGTCCGTAGCCAAATGCCGCCGCGATTAAAACGCCAAGAATAATCGTTGCCGCCATAAAAAGTCATCTCCACCCGCTTTAAAAGCGGGAGAACAGTTGACGCGCCGTAACGTTATCATTAAGTCAACTATTCGCCGCGCTTTAACATTGAAAAATTTTTATTACTCAAAGCCTAAAAGTTTGCCGCCCTGATAGACGATTAGCGACGCAACCCACGCAACCGCCGTTGTGTAGAAGAACACGAAAGCCATCCATTTGAAACTTTGCGTTTCTTTCTTGACGGTGCCGAGTGCGGTCATACACGGCGAATAGAGCAAGCTGAACACCATAAACGCTAACGCTGATAACGGAGTAAATGCGCCGCCCATTGAAGTTGCATTCAAGACTTCTGCAGTGCCTTCCGCGTCGTCCGTGTCAACAGACTCTTCGTCTGCGCCGTAGAGAATTCCCATTGTCGAAACGACCGCTTCTTTAGCCAAAACGCCCGTCACTATTGCCGCGCCCGATTCCCAAGTGTCAAAGCCTTGCGGCGCAAAAATTGTGGACGACACCGAACCGATACTTGCAAGATAGCTTTTATCCATATCTTCAGTCATGCCGTCGGAATTGAAGTTGCTAAGGAACCAAATCACGACGCTCATTGCGAAAATTATCGTACCGGCTTTAATCAGATAGCCCTTGCCTTTGTCCCAAGCTTCAAGCAAAACGGTTTTTGCGTCGGGCAGTCTATACGGCGGCAATTCAAGCAGGAAAGTTGACTCTTGCCCTTTGAAGATAGTTTCGCCTAAAACTTTAGCCATAATAATAGCCGTGATTATGCCGAGGAAATACATTGCGAAGACGACGTTAGCGACGTTGTCGGGGAAGAACATTGCCGCGAACAGCGCGATAATCGGGACTTTCGCGTTGCAAGTTATGAACGGCGTCACGAAAATTGAAATCATTCTGTCTTTGTGCGTGTCAAGTGCGCGATTTGCCATAATTGCCGGAACTGCGCAACCAAAGCCCATTACTAGCGGCATAATCGATTTTCCGGAAAGCCCTGCGCGGCGCATAATCGGATCCATTATAAACGCGACGCGAGCCATATAACCCGTGCCGTCAAGGAAACTCAAAATGATAAACAGCGTAAAAATCAGCGGCACGAAATTTATAACTGCCCCGACGCCCGCAATTATTCCGTCCGAAACGAGCGATTGCATCCAATCGGCGACGCCCGCTTCAGCCATTGCCTCAGCCGTCCAAGGTACCAACGTCTCGTCAAAAAATTCTCCTACAATATCGGCGAGTGGTTGCCCTATCCAGTTGAACGAAATTTGGAACATAAGATAGAACACCGCAATCATCAGCAATATAGAAGTCACGCCGTTGGCAAGGTAAGAATCAAGCTTATCAGTTAGCGTTTTACCCGCCGCGCTCACTGTCACCGCGCTTGCCATAATCTTATCAATCAAATCGTACCGCGCAGAAATAATTTCTTCTTCGACCTTCGACGCCGCTAAGCCGCTGTTCTGGATTTTATGAATTCTATCAATATGCTCTTTGATAAGTTTACTCGGCTCGTAATTGGTCATAACGGCATTTGTGAACACGTCCAGAAGTTTGCGGACGCTCTTATTGCTCCTGCCGACGGTGTTAGTTACGGGCATTCCGAAGGCGTCTTCCAATTTCTTCATGTCGATTTTAATGCCGTGCCGCTGAGCTTCGTCCATCATGTTTAGATTTATGATAAGCGGAATTCCGTTTTCCATAAGCTGAACGGTCAAGAAAAGATTTCGCGCAATGTTCGCCGCGTCGATAATGTTGACGACAATATCGGGCTTATTCTCCTTGAAATAATCGCTGACGACTTTTTCTTCCTGCGAACGCGCATTGATTGAATAAGTGCCGGGGAGGTCAATGACGGAAATTTTTCTGCCGTTATGTTCAATGACGCCAACTTTCTTATCGACGGTGACGCCCGGCCAGTTGCCGATTTTCTGACGTGCGCCGGTCAGTTCGTTAAAAATTGTGGATTTGCCGGTATTGGGATTGCCGGTCAAAGCTACGGATAATGCTGCCATATTCTTACCTCCTTATTGAATTTGTGAAACTTGAATCTGCGCGGCGTCGGCTTTACGCATAGCCAGATTGTAGGAGCGAAGGCGCAGGGCAATAGGGTCGCCCATAGGAGCCGAATTCAAAATTTCTACTCGCGTGCCTGGGATTAATCCCATAGTCATTAGCCGCTGTTTAAGGTTCGACTCGCCAACAGAATCTATTCTTACAGTCATTCCGGTTTTTGCTTCGTTCAGTGTCAAGTTGCTCACTCCTTGAAAATGTTTTTCGATTAACTCTGTGCGTAGTGTATCACGCCTGAAAATAATTATCAACACCTTTTGAAAAATATTTTTAATAAAAAATGACGGGCAAATTTTCTGCCCGCCGTAAAAGCTTTTTTTTTATAAGTAACTGATAGGATTGACGCGGTTGCCGTTTATGTGAACTTCGTAATGGACGTGCGGACCTGTGCTGAATCCGGTACTGCCCATGTAGGCGATAAGTTGCCCGCGCTTGACGTGCTGACCGGTGCTGACGACGACTTGAGAGGCGTGACCGTAGCGCGTCATAATGCCGTTGCCGTGATTAATGTCGACCATGTTGCCATAACCGCCAGAATTCCAACCGGCATATTCGACAACGCCGTCAGCAGTGGCGACAATCGGCGTGCCCATATCGTTAGCAATGTCCATGCCTGGATGAAAATCTGTTCCGCCCCAACGCAAGCCATAAGGCGAAGTAACTACGCCGGTTGTTGGCCAAATGGACGGGATATGAGAATCAGCCGCGCCGCTTCCGCCGACTAAACTTGGGTCGAACGGGAAAGAGCCTGGAGCCGGTATTGAGCCAGCGGACGGGATAATAGGCAAGCCGTTTGAAAAGTCGAATTGAACTGCGCCGTTCGGAGCCGAATAACTTCCGAAGTTTGGAGAATAACCGCTAGCGATAGCCGCGCCCGCCGCCATTTGTTCGCGCTTCTGCTTGAGTTCAGTTTGAAAAGCGTCGAGGCTTTCCTTGCGCGTGCTAACTTTCGCTTCTAACATGTCCAGAGCTTCGGAGACTTCAGCAATATTTAATTCTTCGACAGGACCGCCTTGCCCGTTATGCTTTGCCTTAGCCGCATTGATTATTGATTTAATTTTTGCAGTCTTTTCGTCTGGTGGAGCTTCTGCGGTCGGCTGACCTTCGGCAGGAGTTTCTGCGGGCGTTTCGGGCGGCGTATCTTCTTTAGGCGGATTAAGTCCCGCTTGAATTCTAAGTTCTTGTTCTTGCTGAGCTAAGTTCTGAACCGTTTCGCTTAAAGTCGCTGCCTTTTTCGAGAGCGTCAAGAGTTGTTCTTGTCGGAGTTCGGCTGCCTGTTCGATTTCTTGAATGGTCGCGGCGTCGCGTTGCATTCGCATTGTACTGTAGAAGGAATAAGCCCCCGTGCCGACAAGTAAAATTGCGGCGATTATGACGGATGCGACAGCAAATCTGAACATGGGCGACGACAAGCGGATTACTCTTTCCTTTTCGCCGCCGGTTATGCTTATCGTATAAAACTCAACTTTTTCTGTTGGCTTTGAGTCTTTCAAAGTCATTCTTTGCACACTTCCCTAAATTATAAACAATCGCACGCATTATAGCATAAGCAAAATTATTTTCAACATTGCGCTTAAAGCCGCGAAGTTGTAAAATTCATTGCGAGTAAATTTCTTGAGGTGATTGATTTGAATTATGAAGCGGTAATCGGTCTTGAAATTCACAGCGAATTGAAGACTGCGACAAAAATTTTCTGCGGTTGCGCAACGACTTTCGGCGCGGAGCAAAATACTCACGTTTGCCCCGTCTGCTTAGGCTTGCCGGGAGTTTTGCCGACTATCAATAGAAAAGTTGTCGAGTTCGCCATAAAAGCTGGGCTTGCTACGAATTGCAAAATTAATAAGTACAGCAAGTTCGATAGAAAAAATTATTACTATCCCGACTTGCCTAAAAATTGGCAGACGTCGCAATATGATTTGCCGATAGCTTATGCGGGGCACGTTGAGATTGACGTTGACGGCGTAAGAAAGACTGTCCGCTTGACGCGCATTCACATGGAAGAAGACGCCGGCAAGCTTGTCCACTCCGGCACGACGATTAAAGATTCTGCCAGTTCCAATGTCGATTACAATCGCACGGGCGTCCCGCTGATTGAAATTGTCAGCGAACCCGATATGCATTCCGCCGCAGAAGCCCGCGCTTATATGGAGAAAATTAAATCCATTCTCGAATATATCGACGTGTCGAATTGCCGCATGGAAGAGGGCAACCTCCGCGCAGATATTAACGTTTCGTTGCGCCCTGTTGGAAGTGATAAGCTTGGTACGCGCACTGAAATGAAAAATATTAATTCGTTCAAAGCCCTTGAAGACGCGATTAACTACGAAATCGAACGGCAAGCCGAAGTTCTCGACGACGGCGGCACGATTATTCAGGAGACGCGCACTTGGAATCCGGAAAAGGGAATTACGCAATCAATGCGCTCTAAAGAAGACGCGCACGACTATAGATACATGCCTGAACCCGATTTGCCGCCGATTGTGACGACTGATGAAGAGATTGAAGCGTTCAGAAAATCTCTGCCCGAACTGCCTGACGCTCGCCGCACTCGTTTGATTGAAAGTTTCGGGCTAAGCGAATACGACGCGGGAATTATCACAGGTTCGCGGGCTATGGCGGAATATTTTGACGCAGTTGTTGATAATGGTGCCGACGCTAAAGCCGCCGCAAATTGGATTATGGGCGACCTATCCAAAAATCTCAACGCCGATAACTTGACGATTGAAAATTCGCCCGTCGACGCTAAACGCCTTGCAGAAATGATTCAGCTAATCGCTAAAGGCACGATAAGCGGCAAGATTGCTAAAACTGTCTTTGCTGAAATGTGGAAGTCGCCCGACGCGCCCGAAAAAATCGTCAAGGATAAAGGGCTTGTGCAAATTACCGATACTGGCGCGATTGAAGGCGTTATCGATGAAGTTATCGCCAAAAATCCAAAGGCGGTCGAAGAATATCGCGGCGGCAAGAAAAAAGCTTTGGGCGCGTTGGTCGGACAAATTATGAAGCTCACGAAGGGCAAGGCTAATCCGCAACTTGTCAATCAACTGCTTGCTAAAAAATTGGACGCTTGAAAAGCAATTAGGAATTAGGAATGAGTAATTTCATTGAGCTGGGAAAAAAAATTTACGACTTGAATAATCCGCGAGAGGCGCACCGCTTTGCAGTATTTGTGGCGCGGTGTTGCCTGCACCCAAAGCGCATGAATCGCCTTGAAAAATTTTTCGAGCAATCGGAGCTGATGAAGAAAATCGCGGCAGGCTACCCGTTTGTCTACGAACAGGCAACGCGGGCATTTTTTTATTATCGTTCGACGTTTGAAGAGCGAGCGCGGCTAATCGAAGAGAACATGCAATTTTTATCTGCGCGGCTTAACGAAGATTTTTTGCTGAAACTTTATGGCGACAAGAAAATTGAGCTGTGGAAAATGCCGCTTGACGAAACGTTAGGGGAAATGCGCTTGGTAATGTGCGCGGAGTCGGGGCAACGCAAGGAAGGCTTAGCAGCGGTCATGCTAATTTTGCCGGACGAAACGCCCATTTATCAAATTTTGTTCTGGATAGCGCGAAGTCACGACGGCAAATGGGCAATGTGGATAGGCGCAATGCAAGGACCAAACGTCGACGACGCTAAGGAACTCGTCAAGCGCATTACTAAAAAATGCCACGCTTACCGCACGAAAAATCTAATTCTGTACGCCGCGCAGGCGGTCGCGAGGAATTTAGGCGTCGAGAAAATTTTTGCCGTCACGAACGAAGGCTATTACGCAAATAATCACGTGCGCCGCGACAGGAAATTAAAAACGTCATTCAGCGATTTTTGGCAGGAGGCTGGCGGCATTCCGACTGACGATAAGAGGTTTTACAAATTACCGCTTGTCGAGACGCGCAAAACTTTTGAGGAAATTCCGAGCCATAAGCGGGCGGCATATCGGCGGCGATTTGCATTGCTTGACGATTTAGACGCGGCGATAGAAAAAACTTTGCGAGGGTTTAAGAATGAAGCTTGCGATATTTGAAAACATAATGACGCCTGGCGGGCACGAGGTCGAGTTTGATAGAATTTTAGTTGAGGAATTTCGCGCACTTGGTCACGAGGTTGAATTTTACGTTCCGGAAAATTTCCGTTTCCAATTCGATTATCAAACGCCCGTCAAAAGGCTCCGTGGCGACGCCGTGACTTATACGAATTCCCGCGGGCTGAAGAAAATTTTTTCGGCAATTCGGCGCGAATTTAATCGCCAGCGTTGGTACAGTCAGCTTTTGCTCTCGCAGAAAAATTTTGACGCGCTGATTGTCCCGACTTCGACTTATAGATATTTGCGCTCGTTGAATAATAGCGACTTGAAGAAAATTTCCGTGCCGCTGATTTTCATTTTGCACGGCATTAACCCGACAGAGGCTCCGAAATTTTTAGCGGAGGCTGATAAACTCGCGAAGAATAAAAATATAAAACCGGTCGTGCTGACTTTTTCCGATAACATTTTTGGTGAACGCCGCGACAATATTTATACGATTTATCCGCCGACTTACACCGCCCGCGACTTGAAAGTTATTCCGAAAATTTCTGCGGCGGGCGAAGTTTTGAAAGTTGGCTTTTTTGGGCAGTATCGTCGCGAAAAAAATCTGCGCGGATTGCTTGAAGTTTTCTTGAAAGGAAATTACACGCGCAAAGTTGAATTGCAAGTGCAAGGCTCTACAATGCACCAAGAGGATTCAGATGACTTTGAAAAAATTATCGCGCAATATCGCGGCGTCGAAGGCTTGAGCTTTTTACACAAGGGCTTAATCGGCGCGGAGTGGCAACAGGCAATTTTGAACGTCGACGCGCTGTTAATGCCGTATTCAGCGACGCGCTATCTTTATCATTGGGGCGGAATGCTTTTCACGGCGATAGGCTTCGGCAAGCCGGTCGTTGCAAGTAACGACATGAACCCCGAAGTTTTCAAGCTCTATCGCGTCGGCGAAACTTTCCAAAGCGGCGACCTTAACGAACTTTCGCGAGTGCTTGAGACTTTTATAAATGACTTCGATAAAAACTTCCCGATATACGAAAAAAATTTGCGGGCGGCAGGAGAAGACTTTTCGCCCGTGAATTTTGCTAAGCGGCTTGAAAGGATTATAGAAGGTTGAGCTATGGAAGAATTTGAAATTATATTTTACGAAACTGCTGACGGAAAATGTCCTGTCGTGGATTTTATAAACAGTCTTCCAATAAAAATGCGCGAAAAAGTTTTCAAGACGATTGATATTCTAAAGGTTAAGGGAAATTCTTTGCGCGAACCTTACAGTAAATCGCTTGAAGATGGAATTTTTGAATTGCGTTGCAAAGTTGGTAGTGATATAACTCGGTCGCTGTATTTCTTCTATGTTGACAAGAAAATAATTATAACTAATGGTTTTGTCAAGAAAACTCAACGAACACCCAAAAACGAAATTGATTTAGCAAAGTCGCGCCGCGAAGATTATGTTAAACGTGAGGAGGATAAAAATGAGAACCTTCGACGAGTACAAGAACGAACTTCTAAAAAATGATTCCGAATTTGCAAAGTGGTATAACAGCGAGGAGCGCAAGCGCGATTATGAAGAGACGCTAGCGTTTATCAATCGCGTTTATGCTTTACCCAAGCCTAAACATAAAATGCATAGACGCAATAAAGTTTTAGATAGATTGTGGAAGTCGTGGTGGTAAATTCGTGGCTAAAGTATCCGTGCTGATTTTGGCTAAGAATGAGGAAAAATTTATCGGCGCGTGCATAAACAGCGTCAAAAGTTTTGCGGACGAAGTTGTTGTTATCGACGACTTCAGCACCGACGCGACCGCGCAGATTTCCAAAAATTTGGGAGCGCGTGTCATTCAACGCGGGCTAAATGGCGATTGGGGCGGGCAACAAACTTTCGCGATTCAACAGGCGAAGTGCGATTGGGTATTTTTCATTGACGCCGACGAACGCGCTACGGCTGAATTGTCCGCCGAAATTAAAAATGTCCTTGCAGGCGATGATAAAAATTTTGCATATCGGACAGCGCGACTTAGTTATTTTTGGGGGCAACCGCTTAAACACGGCGGCTGGTTCCCCGATTATGTCACGCGCCTTTTCCCGACGGCGGGCAGTTACGTCACGGGCTTTGTCCATCCGCAAATTCATCACACTTGCCAGGAAAAAGATTTTGCCGAGTCCGCTTACCTCGTCCACTATCCCTATCGCGATTGGAATCACTACTTCAACAAGCTTAATTTCTATACGACGCTTGCCGCCAAAAAAGCGCACGAGCAAGGCAAATCGGCAAATATTTTGGATATGATTCTTCACCCGCTGTGGGCAAGTTTCCGCATGTATTTTTTGCGCGGCGGTTTTCTGGACGGGCGAATTGGCTTTATATTGGCGGGCTTCCATTATTTTTATACAATGGCTAAATATGTCAAGCTTTATTATTACGGCAAAGAAAATCGGCATGTGACGGAGGATGAAAATGTTTAAAAATATCCTAGTCAATGCGCTGGTAAATTTGGGCGACGTGGTGTTGACGACTTCCGCGCTTGCACTTATCAAGAAAAATTTCCCCGAAACTAAAATCACTATGCTTGTTAAGCCCGTTG
>Ga0310697_10007458_pt1 | contig 10310 bp, 10 predicted proteins | sample 172DNAGHGlowgp2_FD_203883 | JGI IMG/M metagenome (GOLD analysis project Ga0310697, IMG submission 203883) | Sheep rumen microbial communities from Palmerston North, Manawatu-Wanganui, New Zealand - 1728 DNA GHGlow gp2 (v2) (version 2) | ecosystem: Host-associated > Mammals > Digestive system >...
CACTGATAAAACCTTTTTCTGCTGTATTATTACTAATAGCACGATTTAGTGTATTTTTAGTATTAGTATTTAAGTTGTTATTAACAACGGCATCTGATTCTTTGTTATAAAAATCTATTTCTGTTATTTTAAAATTATATTTATTCGCAATGTTTAAAAAATCTTTATTGATAGTAGTTTTATTGTTTGAGTCATAGTAGATTTCATTATAATTAATTATTCTATTCTCTATTTGGTATTTTTCATAATTAACCATTACTTTATCAAGTATTTCTTCAATAACATAACCATTAGATTTTTTTTCTTTATCAGTTAATTGATAGTTTTCTATCTCTTTATCTTTCATTTTATTATTTTTTTGATTGTAATACATATCCGCTTTTTTAATTATTAATAATGCTTCTTCACGATCTTTTTGTGATAATTTATCAATATCTTTTACGCGGAGACTTGGGTATTTATGTTCTAAGACTTTGGCAATACTTTTTTCATACTTTTCATTTTTTGGGTGATTAGTAGTATTCATCTTATTTAATGATTCAAGAATTAATTCATTATTTTTATCGGGTTCATTATTAAAGTATTTCTTTAATTCTTTTTTTGTGTTATTGTCTGTTCCATTATAAAGCAATGCTAAGGCACTATTAGCATTAATTGGTGATATAACAAGGTTTTCTTCTTCATAAAGATTATCTAACATATTAGCGGCGGCATTAACTGAATATAAAGAGCCAGTAAAGTGTTTAGTTTCTTCTTTATGTTGTACTCCCTTATTGGGCAAAGAAAAGACGATGATAGTCAGAATAGTTAGAACAATAACCAAAACCAATGATATAGTAATAATATTTTGTTTAGTCCGCTTTTGGTTTTTATTCTTTTTTTTGTTTTTCTTCTTATTCATTCAAACCACACTCTTTTTGGTCGTGTTCTTATTATACCATAATAAAAAAATTAGGAATGTTTTTTTTCACTCCTAACCAGATCAATAATGTTTTTAAATAATAATGTATGTAGTAAAACCCAGACAACAATCGATATTGCTACTAAGGTATATTTTTCTTTATTTATGCATAGGATAATATCTAATATCATAATAGATGTTAAGAATGTTAAAAACAATCCTATTAATGAATATCTAGTAATTTTATTAATTAAGATGATTATATCATCTGCTTTTTCATTTACTTCATCATTTCCATTTCTGCCAAATACCATGGAAACTACTATTACTATTAATTTGGAGAAACTTGATAGAAATAATAAAGTAAATAATAGTAAACATGGTATAAGAACAAATAGAAAATATGGTTTTGCTAGTAGCAAAAAGCGATAAAAAATAGCTGCTACTAAACAATATATAATGATACTAACAACATAAAAGGTCATTAATATTGTTTTGTTTCTTTTCATAGAACCACCCAATTTATTCTTAACTATTTTTATTATAACATAATTTTTATAAATGTTTAATTAAAGATTCATATAATATATCAACTATATAATTAGTTGGCTCAATATCATATTTATCTATAAGTCTGTCGATTAAATCATCATTAAATTCATCGTATTCCATTTCTAAATATTTAGTAATTGGTTCTTTTTTATTTGGTAAATCATTTAAGAAATTATTAGTATAACGATTATCAATTATTAATAATGGTAGATTATCTGACCATGTTTTAAAAGCATCTAATAAATCTTTTGAAGAGTCTAAATAGATAAAAGAATCTTTATCATAGGAAATAAGTTTTTTGAATTCTTCTAAGTATATTTGATCTTCTTTTAAGCGATAATCAAAGCGATCTAAAAGATTAAGACCATTCAATTTAATTGCTGATATTTGAACAATATTTCCTTTAGAAGGATGAATTGCAGTTGGTATAATTTCTACTATTATATATTTATCTTTTTTTAAATTCATAAATTTACAAACCTTTCAAAAAAATATTTTATTTTAACATATTATATTATATAATTATTTTGAAAGAAAGGTGTGAAGAAATGGCTAAATATTGTCAAAATTGTGGAAAAGAAATCGAAGATAATGCTCAATTCTGTGGAAATTGTGGTGCTAGTCAAACTGCTGGAGCACAACCAGCAGCTGGAACTCCTCAAGCTTCAGGAACTGCTCCTGTTGTTCCAAATAGAAATATAGTAACATCAATTATTTTATCACTTGTTACTTGTGGTATTTATAGTATTTATTGGATGATTACTCTACAAGACGATTCAAATTTAGTATCAGATGATAATACTACTTCTGGTGTAATGGTATTCTTATTATCATTAGTTACTTGTGGTATTTATGGATTCTTCTGGTATTATAAAATGGGTCAAAAACTATTCCAAGCTGGACAAAAATATGGAAAGCAAATTTCTGATAATAGTTTGATTTATCTTCTATTAGGAGTATTTGGTTTAGGAATTGTAAACTATTGCTTAATGCAATCTGATTTAAACAAATTTAGTAATCAATAATGAGAAAAAGAATATTAAAAACAATATTCTTTTTAATTATGGGAATATTGTTAGCAATCGGTTATTATTTTTTTAATCGTCAAACTGGTTTTTCAGTTCCTTGTTTAATACATGAAATGACAGGATTCTATTGTCCTGGTTGTGGAATTACAAGGATGATATTTGCTTTAATGAAATTTGATATACCAAAAGCATTTAGATATAACCAATTACTATTTATATTATTACCTTTTTTAATAGCATACTTTGTCTATAATATTTATCTGTATATTGTAGGAAAAAAAGATACTATTTTAAAAAAGATACCTAATTATATTTATATAATTTTGTTAATTATTGTTATTGGTTGGGGAATCATCAGAAATTTTCCAATGTTTCCATATTTAAGACCATAAAAGATACTCTTATTAGAGTATCTTTTTTTACCATGTTCCACTCCAAGTAGCTTGGGCAGTAGATATTTCATCATAATCAAAAATAATTGAAGAATCTAAACTTATACCACTTATACTCATTGAATAGTTGTTCCATGCAGTTGATTGTGAAACGTTGGATGTTGCATGAGCATAATCACCAACGGCTTTTTGGTATATGATAGTTGTATTTGCACTCTTCTTTCCTACTAAAACGTATAAAGTTTGATCAAGGGATGTAAGTGATCCTGTTGGTAAGGCGAATAAGGCACTTACACTATTTGTTTCTGACTTTGCGTAATGAGTAGCAGAAGATGTGCAATTACCATTGCTATAACAATACTCTTGGTTAAATATTGGACTTACCTTTGGTTCAACACTGCCTAAGTATGCAAGACCAATAATGTCATAGCTTCTAGTACTAGGCATATTTTTCCAATGAAGGTTTACTTTATACTTATAAAGGCTTTGTACTTTAGAAATAGTTACTGTCATTTTTTTATAAGTTGTTTCGACGGTAATATTATTTCTATTTGGTTCTTCTAAACCAAGATTATATTCTTCTTCGGTTACTTCATAGGTATTAGTAATACTTAAATCTTTTGATTGAATGCCTTTATTTACCGGTATCATTTCAATCGTTTTGTAGTATTTTTCTGTAATTGATTCAATAGTTTCAGCTTTAACTATAAATGGTAATAATATAATTATAAGAAGAATTGTTTTTTTCATTTTGTCACCTCCTTTCTGGTTTGATGATAGCATTGACTAATAAAAAAATAGTTTTCTTATTTGGAAACTTGTTTGAAAAAATGGCAAATTTTTATAAAAAAATAAGTGTTATTTTGTTTTACAAATAACACTTATTTTTCTTTATTAATGAGATTTATATTCAAAGATATTTCTTCTGTTTGATTAGAGTTTTGTATAGATACAATAATTTTATATTTATCTTCTTTTTGATACTCATCCGAGATATTTAATTCAAAATCTTCTAGTAATTCTTCAAGAGATAAACCTTCATCGTTTTCAAGGTGCTTATTTTCGATTGTTTTATTATTAATATTAAATATAATTGTTACATTTTCTGGGATTAATTGTTTGGTAGTACCAATCAATTTTTGAAAATATTCTATTTTATAAATATTAATAATTATCTTTTTACCGTTTGTAACAGCAACACCTTTGACTGATATTTTATCATTACTACTGTAGATACTATAAAGGGTTGGTTGTTCTTCATTATGGTAATGAAATACAATTAAGATTAATGCTATTGTTTCTAATAGAATAATAATACTTAGAATAAGAACCTTTTTAGATTTTTTAATACTTTTTGTCTCTCCGTCGATTAATTTGTCTAATGGGATATTAAATTTATCACTAATTATTCTTAAGTATGTTATATCAGGTGTAATAAAATCATGTTCCCATTTACTAATGGTAGAATTATTTAAACCTAATATTTCGGCAAATTGTTGCTGACTTAGATTTTTTTCTTTTCTGATTCTTTTTATTATTGTGCCGATGCTTTCTTTTTTCATGTTTTCTCCTATATAAAAAGCACTCTTAGAGTACTTAATATATTTTTTCTATATCGATTACTTCTCTTTCACTACTGTAGTAACCTACTTTTAAGGTATCACCATTTTTAATAAATGGTAATTTATCACTTAAGCTAATTGAAGCTTTGAACTTTTTGTTTCCAGAAGAGAAATAATAGTATGTATAACCATTAATGGTTGCGGAACTAATAGAATCTATTTTCATTTCTTCAATAACTAGTTCTTCGTCTTTAGCTTCTTGCTTGATTGCTTTTAAGTAATTGTCTTTTGCAGCAATGATACCTTTTGAAGAATCTGTTACAGATACTTTTTGGTAATCTTTAACATCGATGAATCCGTACATTTTTACTAAGCCATTAGAATCTTTTAAGCTTACTAAATATGTTGGACGTCCTTTTAAATTTATTAGTAATGGGAAGGTTGATTCATAACGCATATCTTGGACTTGTCCTTCAGCACTACTCATAGCACTATATTCTTCGGCCCCAGGAACACTATAGAAAGTGGTTTTTCCTGTTCGCATGTTAGTTAAAATAAATCCTAAGTTAGATTCATCACTTACAACACTAGTGATTCCAGTGTATAGATAAACGTCATCATTCATTGCTAAATAGTTATAACCTTCTGTTGTATTAACAACATCTTTTTGACCAAAGATACTATTCCAGAAGCCATTCTTGTAAGTTCCCCAGTCGTCTACTTGTTCAATTATTAATGATGCAGAATATGCTATATCTACCCAAGTTGGTATTTCATCTAATTTATATTTTTCAGAATTTCCTGTTACTGGATCAAAGATAATAACACCAGTTACTTTGGCTTTCAAACCAAAAGCTGTATATTTAATAGTTGGTACTATATAATATGGTTTTCCTTCATTATCAATTTCAAATGATATTTTGCCAAAGTTTTCTGTTGGATAACTAAATCTTAGTTTTCTTTCAAGATTGTCATTAAAGTATGCACTAGATACATATTTCATACCTTTATCTAGTCTAGTTAGTTTAGATTCTCCATTAACACTATTAACTGTTATATAACCTACTACACCATTTTTCTTATTTGATAACCATTTGAAGAAATCAGCATATTCTAATGGTGTTACTCTTAGAATGTCATTGTTGTAATTAATTTGAGTGTATAAATTAGATACATAGAATTGACTAACTAATTCACTTATTTCACCCATTACACGATCTCCTAATACTTGAGATGATGCTTTGTCTAATAAAGGTAATTGATTAAAGTTTACTTCAGCTATATCTTCGGTAAAGTTACCATCTACTACAGTTATACGTTGTTGGTAACTCTTAGCATTAAACACTGGTGAACAAATGAAATTGATGATGATTCCTAAAACGAATAGACAACCAACGATTATTAAACAAATCGGAAATTTTCCACCAATACTATTGACTTTGAATTTACCCTTTTGGCCCTTTTTAATTATTTCAATTTTATTAGCTGTAAAAGCATCCAAAAGACCATAGATGATAATTAAGAATGATATAAAAAGATAGAATTTTGGATTGTTTAGATTTATTGCCGGTAATGTTAAGTAGAATGTTATGAATCCTACTACTAATGTTATTAAGATATTTAAAATATTTCTTTTCATTTTATTTTATTTTTTCCTTTCTCTATTACTAATTGTTGTTTCAATTGCATTTATTTTTGCTTCAGCTGAAGCAATGATTTGAATTGGTTGTTTTCTGATTCGACTTAGCTGTATTTCATGTATTGCTGTTATATAAGAATAGTATAACAGATGATAATTGATTGTTGATAGATTAATTTCTTTATTGCCTATGGTAAGAGAGTTGTTTTGAAGAAATCTAACAATTCCTATTAAATCCATTTTGAAGAAGTCACCTTTAAGAATCGTTATTAATTTATTAATAATGATTTCATACGGAGCATTTTCTATGTTAGTGTTATGTCCGATGAAGAATTCGTTATTATCTTTTCTATTACCTATATAACTCGCAAGTTTTATTAATTCTTTTTTAGATTTAATATGATAGGCATTTTCTCTATTAACAATTATTAAGTCACAATTATCATTTTCTATATTAGTTTTATAAAATTTTATACTTGGATTTATTTGTTCCAGATAGATTAGAACTCTTTGTGTTTCTTCATCTTCAATGGTTTTATTAACACAGATTGGGGCTGTAACCATTTTTTTTAAGTATTCTAATTCCAAAGGAGTTTTACATTGTTTGTAATTACTAAGATAGTAATATTTAAGATAAACAAGTCGATGTCGTCCATTAACGATTCGATATTTATTATCTCTTTTAATAGCACTGATGTCATGACTATTTTTAATGAAATCAAGTCTTTGACTTAGGTATGTATCTGATAGTTTTTCACGAGATCCGTTAGAATTAAATTTACCATATAAATCATCTATATCGTATATAGCTTCACCTGTTAATTCATCATTATCATAGATAAAATCTTCTGTTATAGGTATTTCTTCATATGTTGGATAATATAAAGAACTATATTTTTTCTTTTTTTCTGGTGCCGATTCTTTTAATACTTCACCATTATCTAGGGATATCTTTGTTCCTTCCTTTAGTCTTTTATTCTTTGCACAAATCATTAATAAAGTATATCTACTTGGAATACTAATACTTCTTAAAGCAAAAGGTGAAACTTTTTCATATAATTCTTCGTGACCTAGTTCTCTATCTGTAGGCAAGAAATATAAAGTTACATCTTTTCCTATTATTTCATTTAAAACTTTACGAGCAATATTAGCTCCTGTTTTAGAAAATGAATTAGGAACATTTTGTAATCTTCTTTGTAAAATAGAACTATAATAAGCCGTTTCTGTTTCTCCTACGATAACTGGTCTTTTGTTTTGTTCTGGTTGTTTTAGAATACTTTCATAAAGGGTTTTAGGATTAGAAAATCCTGCTTCAATGGCGTCTTTTATAGTTCCATATAATGGTAGATAAAAACCTCTATGAAAATCTAAAAAAGATATTTGACGATCTAATAACATTAGTTCATTGTATGTTTTATGACGATGATCAGGATTTAAGCCTTTTAATCTTATATAATTTTCTAAGTAACTATTTGTTGAATAAATAAGATATTTACCTTCTTGATGGTAATTTACAGCATTATTAAATAATTCTTCTAAATCGTTTGGTATATTATCTGCTGATAAAAGGTAATTAATTATCTTAGCAAGATTATCAACAACAATCTCAATATCATTAGATGAATACTCACATAAAAAAGGATAGAAATCTTTGCTTTCTATAATAGACTTCAATAATTTTATTTTATTTCTATCTAAAGACATATCTTCTTCCCTTTTCTATTTTTATTATAATTGATTTTTATTTATAAGTAAATTAAAGAAAAAAGTATGATTTCTCATACTTATTTTTTTGTTGATTTCTTAGTTGTTGTTGTCTTCTTTGTTGTTTTTGTATCTTTTTTAGTATCTTTCTTTTTTTCTGTTTCCTTAGTTTCTGTTTCCTTAGCTTCTGTTTCTTCATTAGTTTCTTCTGATCCTACTGTATCTTTTGAAATATATGAACAAGCGTCAGCTATTAAAGAATAAGTTTCAGTTTGGAAAATATATAACCCCGTAGTATCGCTACGATAAACTAAATTAGAACCATCAGCATCGAAAGCAATAAAGTTTGATCCTGATACAACTTTATAAAGACCTTCAAGATGAGCTTCTAGTGAAGTTTCTCTACTACTATCTTTTAAATTAAAGATACGTTTAAAATCATTATTTATTAAAGGTAATTTATCAGATGCTATTGAGCATTCATAATATTTTCCCGTTTTTTCGCCATCTAATTTTACATGTTTATAAATATGTAAATCTAAAGTAGGTCCTGTATTGTTTTTATTGTGTACAACGATAAAAGCTACAAGACATCCTGTTAACATTATTAAGCCAACTATAATTGCAATTTTTATTTCTCTATTTGTTTCCATATTACCATCTCCCCGTTTAATTATAGCACTATTTTGCTTGAATTTTTTTATTAAGTTTTAAAACACCTAATGCAGCTGAGTAATTAATGCAGTATATTATGATAATCCAAAATATACTTGTTAAAAAGCTTTGATTGTGTATTTTTAAAAAAGGATAAGGTCCATCTACTATTTTAAAAATATTTAAGATAATTACGATTATACCATACGTGATAGAAGGTATTACTGTATAGAATGCTTTTCCTTCAATATCCTCAAAGAACAATAATGATATAGTACTTAATAAAGGACATATCAAATGATATAAAGGCATATAGTTACCAATAAATAAATTAGTTTTTAGCATTGGAGTAAGAATAAAAATTACTACTAGAAGTGTTAATATTAAGCAGATGGTAGATGAATATCTAAGTATTTTAGCTATTTTAGAGCCTTTGTTAATTGTTAATAAATAAACAATAGAACCAATTACAGCAAAAACATTACTTAAGTTTGTATAGTATAAGAAGAAATCTTTCATCATCTTTAATCTAATAGCTATAAAGACTCCTAGCAAGCCACAAATAATGATTAAAATATTCATAACTATCGATAGATTCTTTTTATTCATGTTTATCACCTTTTTTGCCAATTTTTCCTTTCTTTGTAGTTATTATATCACGTTTTATGATATAATAATTAAGAATAATAATAGAATAAGGTGATTTGATGGATTTATTGAACAAAATTAATATTAATTTAAATGATTTGACTAAGGAAGAATTAGAACAAATTGATCAAAGCCCAGAACTTGTGGCAGCTTTGGTAGAATCAATAGCTCGTAATGGAGCTGTTATGGATTTATTTGACAAAATGAATGAAAGCTTAGTAAAAAAGATATTATTTAAAGAACCAGTTTTTCTTTGGTTGATTGATTATTATAGACAATATGATGAAGAAGAATTAATTAATACTATTTTTGGTAGTGACTTTTTTTATGAATTCATGACACCAGAAAATGAATTAGAAGCATTGAGATTAATTGCAAGAATTCAAGACGAATATTTTGGTGTATTAATAGATAAAATGAAAAATGACCCTGAATTCTCAATGTCCACTAATAATACGAGAATTATTGATTATATCATTGACAACAAACTATATGATAAAGCCAGTTGGATAGATTTAAAAGAAGAAGAAGTATCTGAAAAAGTTGAAAACTTCCTATTGGAAGCTTTAGTACAAAATGAAGATGTTATTCTAAGTACTAGAACTCCTAAAATAGCACAATATTGTTTAGATAATAAATGTATTCATAGAATATTGTTATCATTTGATTCTGATAATCCTGAAGAATTACAGGTAATTAAGGATGCTATTGAAAATGGTAGTGTTACTTATAGCCAAATAAATTTTAGAGGTTTTAGTCGTGCTATTGTTGATTCCCCTACTTTTATAATTCAAAAGTTACTTGCTGGAGATTACTTAACAGATGAACAAAAAGAATATGTTAAAGGTAATCCTCTTCTTATAAGTCAAATTATTGAAATCATTAGTACAATGGAAAATGCTGATGACGCTCCTTATAGCATTAATGACTTGGGACGAGATATACCAGAAATCGAGATTGCATTTATCAAATATAATGTTGGTTATAAAGGTTATAATTCCAAAAGTGTTATAGCAGACTATATTAATGAATTTTCTTATGAGAGATATGGTTTAAAAAATAAAGCAGATAGATTGTTAGATTTATTAGATAAAAGACATGATTTATTGATTGATGCTATTAAATATTTTTTAAATAATCATGTTGATCAGCAGGAATTAATAGCTGATGAAGCATTATTAATAGATAATCTTGGTGATATAAGGGAAGTCATTTTTGATTTATTATCAC
>Ga0310697_10007459_pt1 | contig 10308 bp, 17 predicted proteins | sample 172DNAGHGlowgp2_FD_203883 | JGI IMG/M metagenome (GOLD analysis project Ga0310697, IMG submission 203883) | Sheep rumen microbial communities from Palmerston North, Manawatu-Wanganui, New Zealand - 1728 DNA GHGlow gp2 (v2) (version 2) | ecosystem: Host-associated > Mammals > Digestive system >...
AAGAACTGAAAAGTAATACAAGACATTGACAAGGTAATATAAAATTAATAAATTAGGGTTATTATGATTACAAAAGAAGAACTAAATACATTTTATCAAAAATATAAGATTAAGATAACATCATGTTTGGAAAAGAATCATATAGAAGAAGTAGATGTAAGTGATTGTGATTGTTTTAAAGAATATTATAAAAGAAGGTCAAGTACAACTATAATAAAGGTATTTGATGAAGCAAAGAAATGGTATGCTTATAATCCATTAGAGGCTAATTGTAAGGAACAAAGTGGATGGTATCATTATAATCAGAAAGGATATGGATGGATAAAGATTATAAACTCATTAGATACTTTGGCAGAATGGAGTTTAATTGATATTGTTAATCAGTTAAAAGACAAAGGTGAGATTAAATGGAAAAGTTTAGGATATAAAACAGCATATATAAATACAGTTGAAGATTTATATTCATATATGGAGATAAATTTGAAACGTATGAAAGCTATTAAAGAATTAGTTTCAAATGAAAGTCTTTTAAAGAATATTGAATTAATTAAGAAGAACCAATCAGAAATTGAACTCTTAACAAATAATAATGAAGAATTAAAACGAAAGATTGGTGAAACATTAAAGAAAAAGTGTGCAATAAATTCAGATATGGAGAATTAAAAAATGAATGATTATAAGGAAAAGTTATTAGAAGCTGTACAAGATGGAATAATTGATGCTGCTGAAGTAGTAGAAAAATTATTATCCTATGTTGATGAAGATAGTATAGCGGAATTAGTTGATAATGAAGGTTGGGATATAGGAATACGTAACTTTGATGATTATGGAACTGACGAATAAATTTGAAGAATTATCACATAAATATGGACTTGAATTACACACAAGTGATAAAGTTTATATTTTAAGATATCCTGAATGTACTATGAATGTAGTACATTATAATCCAGCTTATAAAAAGTTATTCTTTGCAACTAAATTATTATATAATGATGGTGATATAGTCTGTGATGAATATAAGGTTATTAACTGGAATGAAAATCAATTTCCTGAAGAAGTTTATACTACACTCAATTTGATTATGAAAAATTATAAAGAATATAAAGTTGAAGTGAAAAAAACTACTCTTGGGAAAGATTTTGAATAATATGTAAAATATAATTTACAAGAACCTCATTGACAAAATGGGGTTCTTTTTTTATATTATGGTATTATGTGGAAATCTAAACGAAGATATTTGGTTTTTAAGTGGAATTTGACTTTAGCCCTGGCGGGGCTAAAGGTTATTTTACATAAGCCATATTATATACCAACGGCTTTAGTTATATTGTTTATGGCAATTGAAGATGGTATTCGTTGTGGCTGGAAAGGAATGACTTTGGAAAATGATGTTATCAGTATGAAATTGATGAAGATTAATCGTTTCTTTTTGCCAAAGAAATACCACGTAGCTTGGAATTATCTTACAACTGAAGAAGAAATACAGAATTTGGACCCGGTTTTTAAAGAACTCATTAGGAAAAATACAGAAAACCTTTGTAGGCTATGGTATTTGGAATGTGAGAATATGGGTTTAGAAATGAATAAAATTAAAAAAAGAGCATCTTTATAAAAGGAGTAATCACTATGGATTTTACAACAACTGAAGGTCTTGAACGCTTTAATAAGATTGTATCTTATATGGGCTTGTTTGTACCACCTGATGAACAGACAATGATTGAACAGAATGAATTGGGTGCAGATGAAGATGGTACATTTCCTGCAGTTCATGCTTATGTAAATGAGGATTGTTGGAAGAATAACCGTGGTCATTTAATTGCTTTGATTGATGAAGCTGTTTATATGTGTGTTGAAACACAGTATGACGGTGAAAATTTATTTTGTAATGGAGCAGTACCTGCGTGGAGTTTGACAGATAGTCTATTAATTGAACATTTGGGTGGATTGATTAAGGATTATAAGGCTGACCTTGTTCGTAAGAAGAAGTTGGCTATGTTGGCAGATTTTGCTGATGAAGAAATTCCTAATGTGGTAAAGGAAGATAACTAATGAAATATCGTGAAAGTATGGGTGAAATTCAAGGCTTTCAGTTTGAAGAACATATTACAAAAATGCGTGAAAGTCTTAATCAACTGGAAACTACAAAGAAATTATTTGAAGAAAAATTTCCTGAAGACAGTTTTCCAAATTTGTGTTTTCAGTTTGAATTAATGGGAAATATTCTTCGTAAGCCCAGATTGGAAGTCTTTATCAATGTAAATGGTGATGACCCACAGATTTATTTTACCTACAATTTTGACAATAAGCGTAAAAAGTCTTTACAATTAAAGCGTATGTGCTTTATAAGTAGTAGAAATGTGGGTAAAATGCAGAAAGACCCGCGTGGTAGATACCTTTACAATTATATGTCAAATTTTGACAATAAAGAAGTTGACTTTGAATTTATCCAAGATTATTTTGAAACTATTGTTCCTGAATTTAATAAAAATCCAAGTGTAGACTTAGCAGTTAAATTGTTGGAAGCAACAGTTGCTAAGATGGACTTGAGAAAGGATTTCTAATGAAATTTCTAGCTGAAGAATACGATGATATACTAGCCAAATTGGATAGAATTAAAGTTATTGATGAATTGGCTGAAAAGACCTTAGAAGAATTAGGGGATAACTGGGAATGTTTCGCTTGTCTTGGTGGTAATTTCCAGTCGGCTCCTTATGTTAGTTTAAATTTCAGGTATAAAAAGACTAAAGCCGATGTGGGAATAACAGCTGCTATTAAAGGTCAATGGATTAGACTTGACAATTTGTATGTAGTGCCAGCCCTTCGTACCAAAACTACTGATGATAGTTACAACGAAGTCCAACATAAGTTAGGTAAATTACATATTAAAGATGTTCCTATGATTGTTGACTTGATGAAGGTTATTCCTACAATTAGTGAAGCTGACCCAAATCCAATGAGTTATTTTGAGAAGCGCTTGACAGAATACAGCAAGAAACAAGAAATTGAAAAAGAGTTTAAAACTCGTGGTAAGAAAAGTAAATAATAATTTACATAAAGTTTATTGACAAACTTTATGAAGTTTACTATATTAGACTTAGAAACAATAACAACGAGGTTTTACTATGATTAATAGCAAGCAAATTAATAAGGAACTCAACAAAATCCGTACCGAACTCAAGGTTGATACAAAAAGTGAATCTTGGAAACAAGCACAAAAGGTTTTGGCAAAGTTCAAAAAGTCGGTAAAAGCTCACTAACAACAACGAGGTTTTACTATGATTAGACTTTACGCTTTTGAACTGGAATTTACCATTAAGGGTGAACGATACACTAGAACAATGGTAGCATCTTGTGATGACAATGCCAGACATGACCTTTGTAATTGCTATCCGGTTGATGTTGGAAGTATTCACCTTATTGCAAAGAAGCCAGCATAATGTAATATGAATTTTCTAATTGGTCTTTCGTCAACTTAATTGATTTTGGAGTAAACTCTTAAACATAAGGAACACCAATATGAGTTGGAGCTAAATTATGATGAATTTGTAAAAAACAATTTACAAAGCTAGGGGTTGCCAAGGAAAAGAGATTTTATTAAAATTTCAAACATACAATAACAACGAGGTAAAAAAAATGACTAAGAAATTTAAAGTCACGATTGTAAAGGAATTTGAAGTACCTGCAAATGCAACTGACCAGGAATATGATGATATGAAGGCAGTGGTATTGGCTGGTATCAAGGACGATGAAAAGACCAAGGTAAAGGTTGAACTCATTGATGGTCCTGATGAAGTGAAGGAAAAGTACATTTACAACAAGGATTGTGATTAATTGTAAAAAACAATTTACATTCCTTGGGGTTGACAAGGACGATAAAATATTTTAAAATTTTCGTCACTATTTTAATTAACAAATAACAAAAAGGAAAAAAGAAACACTATGAATATTAAAACTCTTAAGACAGTTCTCGCAGTCACTCCGGCCGAACAGACCGTTATGTTGAAGGGTCCGCACGGCATTGGTAAGACCGAAGTCATTCGCCAACTCGCTAAGGATGTTTGGCACCAGGACTGTATTGAATTTCAGGCGTCACAGATTTCTGACGTGGGTGACCTTATTGGTTTGCCGCGTATCAATCCGGAAACTGGTCACACGGAATTTGTTCCGCCTTATTGGTATGTGAAGGACGAAAAGGGAAATCCGAAGCCGGTGACCTTGTTCCTTGACGAAATCAACCGTGGTACGACTTTGATTACGAACGCTATGATGCAGCTTGGTCTTGACCATCGTATCATGCAGTTCCAGCTCGCTCCGGGCTCTCATGTCATCTGTGCTATCAATCCGGGCGATGACGGCAATTATGATGTTGAAGAATTTGACCCGGCAAAGCTTGACCGTTTCGTTGTGTACAATTTCACTCCGGAAACGCAGGAATGGATTGACTGGGCAATTGATGTGGGTATTAACTCCCTCGTGACTGGTTACATTTCCCAGTTTGGTTCTGACCTTGACCCGTATTCCAACGCCGCTGCTAGCAAGACCGCGTCTAAGGGTTCGTTTGATGGTATCTTGCCTTCTCGCCGTTCCTGGGTTCGTTGGTCTAAGTTCCTTGACGCTGGTATTGACGCCAACCTCTTTGAAGGTGCCAATGGTCTTGGTATTCTCCAGGAGTCCTGTGCCGGCTATGTTGGTCAGGCAATCGCTGCAAAGTTCAAGACTTACTTCACCCAGCACGGTACTGGTTTGGATGCTAAGGCCTTGATGGAAGCCAAGGACTTCAAGAAGGACTTTACAAAGAAGATTGCTGCTCTCTGCAAGAAGTCCAAGATTGAAGCTGTGCAGCTCGGTAACTCTGTTTGCACCTACCTCCACGAAAATGAAGGCAAGATTATGACAAATGGAAAGCCGAATGACAAGGGTGTTGCTATGGCTCGTAACTACTACGAGTTCCTCTCTGCTCTGAACCCGGAAACTCGTGTGGAAGTGTACACTAACTCGGTGGAAACTGCCCGTACGAAGGGTCACAAGTGGGTCCGTGCTGTGGGTCAGGCTTGCCCGGACCTCAAGAAGCTCTACACCGAACTTGTGGACATTCAGGCACAGCTCCTCTAATTTGTGTGGGGAAAGGAGAGGGGCACCTATATTTTTGGTTGTTGTTTTGAAGGTGTCCCTCTCTATGATTTTCGTTCATAGTGATAACAATAAAAAACCCTTAAATGGGGATTATAACAAGAGTGGAGCTAGCAATGGCTTCACTCTTTCCGCAGTAAAAGTCACAGTAAATTTTTATTTACATTCCTATGGGTTTACAAAATAGTAATATTTTACTATATTCTGTATAAACAACAATGAGGTATAACTATGAACTTTCTCGCTGTATTCTACAAAGGAACTGAACGTGTAACAAAAACAATTGTAGCCGAAAATCTAGACTTAGCCTGTGAAAAGGCAAATAAGATTGCGGCTGAACAACAAATGACTGCAGAAGATGTATTGGAGGTTTAACTTATGGTTGAAAAGATTATTACAATCAATGGTGTAGATATTCCTAACGAACCGGGCTATTTCTACATTTCTAATACTGTAGATGAATGGAACAGTAGAACCAGTGGAACATTCCCATCCTACGATGAAGCCAAAGAAGCACTAAAAGAATGTGCAGACTGGTATTGTAGTAAGGGTACTGGTACAATTTATTTCTTGCCATTTGGATTGAACAGACATTCATACCAAGTATATCCTGCGCCTAGAAAGTAAACAAAATTTTACACATTCACCCATTGACAAGCTGCAGTTAGTTTATTAGATTATCAATCATTAACTATAACAAAAAAACGAGGTAAAGTAATATATGGCTACTCAAACTTTTATTCCTGGCACCAACATTCCTGTAAATGTACCGGTTCCGGCTAATCCACAGCAACCGCCGATGGCTGCTAAGGACGGACACGTTATGTCAGACGATGAAATCCGTGCATACAAGGAAAAGTGGGAACAGGACAAAATTGAAACCGATAAATTGATTGAAAACGCAGTTAAGCTTTTGCAATTTGAACCGGCAGTTCTCACTTATTTTAGTTTGTGTGAACTCAAGCCCATTAAGGACCCGCAGGTTACTATGCGATTGAACTGTCGCGGTACTGGTTCCGCTGTGTTCCTTGAATATAATCCGGTGTGGATGAACAAGATTAAGGAAGCATCTGTTCTTTCTTACTGCATTTATTGTGAATGCTTGCGTATCGCACTTCACCATCCGACTACTCGTAAGAGTTATCCGATTGACTGTTTCAAGAAGGCGTCTGACTACATTTGCTTTGATGAAAACCAGCGTACTGTTTTGAACGCTCATAAACCGGAAGTTTTGGCTCTGTTGGACGCTTTTCCGACGAAGGCTAAGTTCCATGCTGAAGCCCAGGGTTATAAGTTCAATAATGACGAAGACTGGTTCCTTGAAAAGGTATTCGCAATTCTCAATGACATTAAGGAAAAGCGAGCAGCTGCAATGGGTCAGGGTCAAGGCGGCGGTGGTCAAGGCCAAGGTCAGGGACAAGGACAGGGACAGGGACAAGGACAGGGACAAGGTCAGGGAAAAGGCCAAGGCTCAGGTAATGGAAACGGACAAGGTAATGGTGGTGGTGGTGGTCAAGGCCAGGGAAAAGGTCAGGGTCAAGGCCAAGGAAATGGAAATGGTCAAGGAAATGGTCAGGGCAACGGTGGTAATGGTGGAAACCAGAACCAAAACGGACAAGGTGGTGGTGGCAATTCTACCCGTGAAGCTCTAGAAGAATATCTTGACAGTTCGCAGAGTGCTGCTGAAAAGGCTACTGAAGGTTGGGAAGAAAATACACTCGTGGATCAGGAAATTCAGGAAATCACGCACCATATTGCTGAAAATGGTTCTCGTTGGGGTAATGTGAGTGGTGGTTTGCTCCAGGCAATTCTAGCTGCCAATACTCCGAAGTTTGACCCGCGTACTGTGCTTCGCCGTTTCAAGGCAAACACTGTGGACAAGTACACTGAAGATACTCGTATGCGTCCGGACCGCCGTAAGGGATTTGATGTTCCTGGTAAGCGTCACAAGTTCCGTTCTCGTATCTTGATTGCTACTGACTGTTCTGGTTCTATGGCAGACGATGATGTGGAAAAGGCTTGTTCTATTATCAACAAGTTCGTTAAACACGCAGATGTATCGTACTGTTTCTGGGATGGTGTTTGTGGTCCGTTTGAAGAAACGAAGCGTCCGATGAACCAGTACAAGTTGATTGGTCGCGGCTGCACCAACCCAGATTGTGTGCTTGAAGCCATCAAGGAACGCAAAGCTAAATTTGATGGTTTGGTGTTCATTACGGATAACGGCTTCTGCTGGGAACGTCCAGAACATCAGGCAAACAAAATCTTTATCATTCATACCGCAGATGCCTGTGATCCGCCGGAATGGGTGAAGTACACTTTGAGCTTCAAACAGTTGTTTGAATGTTAATTGTTTAACCTCGTTGTGGGAAGGGCAGATAGCTTTAAACACTATTTGTCCTTCCCTTTTTTATATAAGGATATTCTATGGCTTCTACTTGGAAAAAAATAGATGAAAATTGTATTTACTTTGACAATAACGGCGATATGTATCTGAACTTTAAACGTAATGGTTCAGCTGTTGAAAATTACTCAAAACATTATGAAAAGAATCTGGCAAAAACAGATGCTATAATGAATGAAATTGTTGAAGAAATTTCTAAACGTGTCGGCTTTAATGTCAAATATAGACGCATAGATGGTAAAGGACCACATAACTGTAAAAACGCACGTTATACCATTACTACTGAAGACTTATTCCCAAATCAAGAAGACTGGGAATTACTTCAAATTCTTGCGGAGCCAGTACTACTGTCTATTAAATTTCCTGAAACCTGTAAAAATTGGAACGATTACAATTATATTCCTGATGCTGAAGGTGTACCTTCACTTAAAAAAGATGAAGATGGAAAATTCACAGAACCAAGTAAAGAAAAGTATTTGGTTATACCAGATATAGATTTAGCAAAATTTACAGTTAAGAATCCAAATGATTTATCTTTTGATGAATTAGATGACCCAAATGAACCAGATATTGACCCGGAAGATATTGCTCTTTGTATTGATAAGCCAATAGGAACAATAGGTAAACACGGTGTTATCTATGATGGAAATTGTGACAGTGACTATGTACAGCCATTTTATCCTTTTGAATTTGACACTTGCTTTATGAATAGTAATGAAGTAAAGATTAAAAAGTGGAAAGAAAAAGTTATAGACACAATTGTTGAAGACTATAACATTTGCAAGAATATTCTTGAAATGACAAAGCCTTTTGCTTTGGAAATGAAGCAACAAATTTTATTAAAGAGAAAATCACTTCAAAACTTAAAGAATAAGTTAAGGATTGCTTTGGAATAATGAAACATAATTTAGTGGCCGATTTCGGTCCAATAAGTAAAATTACTAAAGAACAAGTTTACAGTGTGGTTTATAATGATTTAGTAAGCATTGATATGCTTGATACCAAGTCATTTCCTGATGTTACTACCTGGAGAAAGGCAGTAGAAAGCAGAAGTTTTGACTTCAATGTAAATCAATATTCTGACGATGTTTTAGATTTAACTGTACCAGTATCAGATAAAAATAGAAAACATACTGCTATCTTTAATATTGATCTTAATTTATTTAAAACTCCAAAGTGGAGTAAAATTAAGGAATTGAAGAAATGGGAATATGATGTTAAGTATGAACATTTTGTTTCTTGTAATGTAAGAGAAGATGGTATATTATTTTACAAATATCCTTCATTTGGTTTACCTTATATTGACGGTACACAGAGTAATTTTAATCGTGATGAAGATGATATAAAAGCTATACCAGATTGTTTTGATTGTTCTTACAATAGTACCATTAACTGTGATTATAGACCTTGGGTTATTAAGAAAAGAATATACTGTGAACAATCTTTATCACCTAAATGGGATTGTATAAGTCAAAGAGTATATTTTGATATTGATGAAGTCAAACCAATATATGACTTTGAAACACAAGAAATTATAAGATGTATCAAAGTAGCCAAGAAACTTAAAACAGAATATAATGATGCTGTAAGAGAAAGTCGTAAATTGGTGAATGAAGCTAATAAGCTACGAAAAGAAGCCAATATGAAGGCAAAAGAAGCTAAACAAAAACTCATTGATGTAAAGATTAAGATTAACAAAACATTAATCCGCAAGTCAGAACTTGAAGGAGATTTTTAATGGCAGCAACAAAGTGGGAAAGACACTACGATTATTTTCCCAAGTTCATAGAAGCTGGTGGTTTTAAGGAATGTTCAGAATATTCATTTACTTGGCGCTGTAAAGAAAAACACGAAGAATTTTTGAAAGAACAAGAAGCTAAGTTTGAAGAAAATTTTAATAAAGCTGATAAAGATATGTGTTTCATCTGTGATGAAGTAGAAAAAGTAATTGGAAGACCAATTACTTACACTGTCAAATACGGCGGTAGTTATCAACCGAAATTCTTGAGAAGACTTTACATTACTCCTCGTGACCTTTATCCAAATAAGGAAGATTATGAACTCATTGAAGGTCTTTTTGGTGAAAGAATTGTAAAGGTAGATTATCCTGGATTAATGCCTGATAATGAATTTTACTGGCGAACTGACCCAAATGAAGGTTATTCTTATGATGGTTCTTTATGGGTTCCACAGCCAAAGGTAGAAGTCCTTCGTTATGATAAAACTATATTTAGGAATTTACATATAACCGAATATAATAGTTCAGAAATTACAAAGGAACTTGTAACTCTAACACCGGGTAAGAAATACAGGTTAGTGGATTATGATGATTCTGACGCAGTAGACCATCGTTTTTATCCCTTTGGATTTGGTGCTAGTGGTGTGGCTAAGTATCAAGAACACGCAAAAATATATGCTTGGAAAGACCGAGTAATTACATCTGTAACGAAGTCTGAAGAATATTTTAAGGCATTCTTGGAATGTGCTAAAGAATATGCAAGTGAATATCGTTGTGTGGTCTTAAAGAAGGAAAAAGTTATTCAGAATCTTGAAAAGAAGATGGATATTATTATGAACAGTTAAAGTAAACTTTATTTTACACAGATATAGTTGACTTATTTGTGAATAATTACTAAGTTTCATTTAGAAACTTTAAACTTAAAGGAGATATTATGAGAACTATTCTTAGTAAAGGTGATACAATTTCTGTTGCTGGTGCTCGTAAATTTTTGACAAGCATCTGTAATGTTCCTGATGAACATTTTAATCAACAA
>Ga0310697_10007460_pt1 | contig 10307 bp, 8 predicted proteins | sample 172DNAGHGlowgp2_FD_203883 | JGI IMG/M metagenome (GOLD analysis project Ga0310697, IMG submission 203883) | Sheep rumen microbial communities from Palmerston North, Manawatu-Wanganui, New Zealand - 1728 DNA GHGlow gp2 (v2) (version 2) | ecosystem: Host-associated > Mammals > Digestive system >...
ACTCGGCATACATCGTCGTATTACCGCTCAGCATGGTCAACTGTGTCATTGGCGAAACCTGATCACCGGTGCGCACGGGAATCTCACCGATCACGCCAGATACCGAAGCCGTGATAGTACAAAAGCCTAGGTTCACCTTCGCACGGTTCACCGATGCGCGTGCCTGAGCCACCGCAGCTTGGGCCTGCTTGTAGGAGTTCTCAGAGTTGTTGAGCATATAGCTGCTTACGATTTTCTTCTCAAACAGATTCTTGTTCGACTCGTATTCCAGCTTGGCAGAGTTCTCCTGAGCCAGAGCTGCCTGCAGGTTGGCTTGTGCAGCCTCCAGTTCCAACTGAGCGTTGCGGGAGTCGATGATAAAGAGTGTCTGTCCCTTCTTTACCTGCTGACCTTCAGTCACGCAAATCTTCATCAGCTGACCGCTGACCTGCGGTGTAACTGTCACATCATTTTGACCTTTCATCCTGGCACTGAACTTGTAAGGTAGTTCAATGTCTGATTTCTTCACTGTCATTGTCTCGAATGACGATTGTGTCTCTTTGGGCATGTCAACCCCGCAAGAAACCAGCCCGACAGTCACTGTGGTCAAGGCCACAGCCCATGTCAAAACATTCTTTCTTTTCATTGTCTTATGTCTTATTGTTAATAATTATTGTATATTTCTATAAATTTTTCTCGTATGTATATAAAACGGTGCAAAGATAATGCAAATCGAACAAAAAACCAAATAATATTTGAGTTTTTTTGAGATGCAGCTCATTTTCTCCAAGGAGAAAGGTACAAAAATAAAAATGAAACCACCAAAAATGTTGGGCTCATTTTTTTATCGGACGCTAATCGTTAATGATATTTCCAAATGTTTACTACTTCTGGATAACGACGTAACCCTCGTAGTCAATAAAGTCGCGGCCTTCGGGTTCATAGTGGATTTTGGCTTCACCTGTATTCCCGATGACGATGGTAAACTTACATTTAAAGCCGTGGTCCTCGGCATTGAACGTGACGATAGCATCCTCATCACCCGGATGGATGGTGGTCACATAGTCTGACATCGGAGACTTGAACTCGAGCCGTGATTCCATCACTCCGGCAGGTCCAGCCACTTCGTGTAGCAGAAGTCCTGGCGGTGTGGCAGGTTCTTGTTCTTCGGATACATACGGACGGCAGTCTTGTACTCACCGAACTCCTTGGGCACCACCATGGCCTCGAAGGTATAGTTGTTGCCCTCATGCCCTGTCACCTCCAGCGGTTGAATATGGCACACCCTATCTTCACCGTTCTTGTCGGTGCGGACGTTCACCAGTTCCAGACCGATGGCGTCGTCAAGTCCCTGTTCATTGATGACATACTTCAAATGATACTTCTCGCCGGTCATGCCGCCTGTAGCAGACGGGAAGTCCCACTCGCAAGATACCACCTGGATATTGTCCCAGCGCTCAGCCACCGTCTCCTTCCAGAAGGCAATCTCCTTCGCCAGGCGATAGTCGTCCTTCGCAAGCTCCTTGAAGCGCTTGGCCTCCTTCTCATAGAACTTGGAATAGTAGTCGTCCAACTGACGCTTCATCGTATAGTGCGGGGCAATCTGGGCGATGGAGTTCTTAATCACCTTGCACCAGCCCTTCGAGACGCCAGTCTTCTTATCCTTATCATAATAAAGAGGTATGATTTCGTTCTCCAACAGGCTGTAGATGGTAGCAGCGTCGAGCTGATCCTGATAACCCTGGTTCTCGTAGGTGCGCTTCTCGGTCAATGCCCATCCGGCACCCTCGCGATAGCCCTCGAGCCACCAGCCGTCCTTAACAGACAGGTTGACAACGCCGTTCATCTCGGCCTTCTCGCCGGAGGTTCCTGAAGCCTCGAGCGGACGTGTCGGCGTATTCATCCAGATATCCACACCCGATACCAGGCGACGGGCCAGCAGGAAGTCGTAGTCCTCTACGAAGATGACCTTGCCCTGGAACTCGTCACGCTGCGAAATATCGAAGATTTGCTTGATGAGTCCCTGTCCAGCACCATCGGCAGGATGGGCCTTGCCGGCGAAGAGAAACACCACGGGACGCTCCGGATTGTTCACAATCTTCGACAGGCGGTTGAGGTCGGTGAACAGCAGGTGGGCGCGCTTGTAGGTGGCAAAGCGACGGCAGAAGCCAATCATCAGCGCATTCGGGTTGAAGCGTTCCGCCAGCTTGGTGATACGACTGGGATCGTTCTGACTCTTCAGCCAGGTGGCATTCAGCTGTTTCTCGATATAAAATACCAGATTCTTCTTCATGAGCATGCGGTGCTTCCAGAGTTCCTCGTCGGGACAGTCGTAGATGCCCTTCCACCGCTTCTCATTCGACTGGTCTTTCATGTAAGCAGGGTCAAGATACTTATTGTAGATATTCTCTAACCATCTTGTAGCCACCCAAGTGGGGAAATGAACACCATTGGTCACATAGCCCACATGGTTTTCCTCCGGGAAGTAGCCCGACCAGATAGACGAGAACATCTTCTGCGACACCCAGCCGTGGAGCATGGATACACCGTTGACCTCCTGACAGGTGTTGCAGGCAAAGGTAGACATACAAAACTTCTCGTCGTGATTATCGGGATTGATGCGACCCATGCCGATGAACTCATCCCACGTGATGCCGAGCTTGGCGGGATAGCCGCCCATATACTTGCCGAAGAGGCCTTCTTCGAAATAGTCATGACCGGCAGGCACCGGTGTGTGAACGGTATAGAGACTGCTGGCACGCACCAGCTCCATGGCCTGGTTGAAGGTAAGTCCGTCCTCCTCGATATAGTCGCACAGGCGTTGCAGATTGCAGAGTGCTGCATGACCCTCGTTGCAATGGTAGATATCTTTCTTGATACCGAGTCTCTTCAGCAGCAGCATACCGCCGATACCGAGCAGGATTTCCTGCTTCAGACGGTTCTCCCAGTCGCCGCCATAGAGGCTATGGGTGATGCGTTTGTCGAACTCGGAGTTCATATCGTTGTCAGTATCAAGCAGATATAACTTCACGCGACCGACATTGACACGCCATACGTATGCATGTACATAAAAGTCCATATAGGGTACGTCAATCACCATCGGATTGCCATCTTCGTCCATCTGACGCTCCACGGGGAGGTCGCCGAAGTTCTGGGCCTCGTAATTGGCCACCTGCTGCCCGTCCATCGTCAGGCTCTGGGTGAAGTAGCCGTAGCGATACAGGAAACCGACGGCACACATATCGACGTTCGAGTCGCTGGCCTCCTTCACATAGTCACCTGCCAGCATACCCAGACCGCCACTGTAGATCTTCAGGGCCGAATGGATACCGTACTCCATACAGAAGTAGGCTACTGACGGCCGGCTGGTGTCGGGCTTCACGTCCATATACTTACGGAATTTTGCATACACCTCCTGGATGCGCTTCATCAGTGCCTTGTCCTTCAGGATCTCTTCCTTGCGTCCAAACGACAAGCGTTCCAACAGCATCACGGGGTTATGCCTCGTCTCATGATAGAGGTCGACATCCACTTCGCGGAACAGGTCACGAGCCTCGTGGTTCCATACCCACCACATGTTGTGGGCCATTTCGTCCAAACACTTCAGTTCTTCTGGCAGCGTAGCCTTGACGGTCAACGTCTTCCACTGCGGTTCATTTACGTAGTCAGCTTTTATCTTCATCATATTCTTTATAGGTTTAGTCTTTGATTTGCAAAGATACGAATTATTTCCGGAATACAAAAGTATTTAACAAGTTTTCACATCCTGCACGAAGTCTTGCTTTTTCGGCAAACAATTATACCTTGTTTAACCCAATTTCACGCCATCAATCTTAAAGGCTTCAGGATTGTTTTTTGTCTTGTCCAGGAATTCGAGGAGTCGTTGTGCGACTACCGCTGAATCGTCGGTCAGGGTGAGACTCAGATTCTTGTACTGCCCCACTTCCATCAGTCCCTGCAGTAGCGGATAGATGGGAATATCAGCACTCCAGAACTTGTTGCCAAGGAATATCATCGGACTGGAGAATCCGAACGAGAGGTAGTGGTTCTGTACAGCATTCTGGAAAATCTCCTGGAGGGTTCCCGCACTGCCTGGGATAAAGACGATGCCACCGAAGGACACCGTGAGGATAACGTCTTCGCGGAAACTGTTGTCAAAGAACTTGGCGATATGGGTGGCAAAGGGCGTGGGTGGTTCATGACCATACAGCCATGTGGGAATGCCCAGACTCTGGCTGTTCAGGACGAAAGCCGTCATAGAGTGCTGCGCCATCGTAGAGCGCCGTGTGAACCAACTCATAAGGCACGGACTTCATGTGCTCTATGAGCGGTTCAGGATTGAAATTCGTTTTCTTAATCATGGGTGACTAATAATATTTAGAAATATTTAGATGATTCGGGACAAAGATAAACATAAAAATCGGACTGACCAAATATCAGCCCGTTTTTTACTCAAAAAAACTCAAATAAAATTTGTTTTTTTGTTCACTTATTCGTTTCTTTTGCTTCGCAAGAAGATACTTTCACTCGAAAGAACCAAAAAAAAGTGTTTTTCTTTGGTTCTTTGCTCGTTTATTCGTATCTTTGCAGCAGAAAGCTTACTTAAAACGATGAAACTATGAATAAGAACGAGAAATTTGTCATCACCATCAATCGTGAGTTAGGTAGTGGCGGTCGCACCGTAGGCCGCAAGTTGGCTGAGAAGCTTGGCGTGGAATTCTACGACAAAGCACTCATCAAAGCGCTGCAGGAGAAGTATCACCTGAGTGTGGAGGAAATCGAGAAGCTGAAGGGCCAGCAGCAGGGCTGGTGGGCCGACTTCAAGCGCCACATGACAGGGTCAGTGATGTACACCAACTACTACATTCCGCACGAGGGTGCCGAGCCCGAACTGTTGGATACCAACGAGGTGTTCAAGACAGAGACCGAGATCCTGAAGGGCATGGCCGAGGCCGAATCGTGCGTCATTGCCGGACGTAGCGGATTCTACGTATTCCGTAAACATCCTAACCACCTGAGCATTCTCATCCAGGCTTCCATGGAGTTCCGTGTAGCACGTGTGATGCGCAAGCAGAACATTAGTGAAAATGAGGCTCTCAAGATTATTGAGAAGGTGGACAAGATGCGTGAGAACTACGTGAAGAGGTACACCGAGTCGTCGCGCTACGACACGCACAACTACGACCTGGTAATCAATGCCGACGGTAAGACGGAGGACGAGATTGTAGACCTCATCCTTATGTACATCGGATAATGGCTCGCCAGTGCTAACGGAAAATCCCAGTCTGAGCTGATTACTCAGGCTGGGATTGTTTTTTATAGCTGCTGCCTCTATACTGTCTGGTGCCAGAAGAAGATGTAGAGAATCGTGAAGCGCACCAGATAGATGAGGAGGACGATGGTGACGGAGAGGTTTTCGACGCGGCGGTTGATGCGAACGGCGCGCTCCATGTCGGCAGCGGTCAGTTCGCGGGGATTGGTGCCGATGTAGGGCTTGTCGAAATATTCGCCAAAATAGGTGTGCGGGCCTCCGAAACGACAGTCGAGGATGCCTGCCAGTGCTGCCTCGGGATAGCCGCTGTTAGGGCTGGCGCTCTGACGCCCGAACCAAGTGGTGAAGGGCAGTGCGCGCAGTTTGCCTGCAACGAGGAGCATGAGCAGGGCGGTGAGTCGCGCGGGGACGTAGTTGGCGATGTCGTCAATGTGGGCGGCCCAGCAGCCGAAGTCGCGATAGCGTTCGGTCTTGTAGCCTATCATCGAGTCGAGCGTGTTAATCATCTTATAGGCCATCATGCCCGGAACGCCCAGGATGGCGTACCAGAACAGCGGGGCCACTACCCCATCGCTGAGGTTTTCGGCCAGCGTCTCGAGGGCTGCCGTGCGCACCTCCTGAGCGGACAGCTGCGACGTGTCGCGCCCGACGATGCGTGCTACCTGGCGACGGCCTTCTTCCAACGAACGGTCCAGGGCGCGGAACACTTCGCGGACTTCGCGAATGAGCGTCGTACCGGCCAGACAGAAGAACACGCAGAGGGCTTTCAGCGCCATGCCGACATAGACGTTGTGCCAGTCTACCCATCGCAACACGCGGAACGTGACGTAGTACGTGGCTGCTATGAGCACCACGGCAGTCACGGCACCCTTGAACTTGCGCCAGCGGCCGTTGTTGAGCAGCCGTTCGAACAGCGCTATCACCTTGCCAAAGGCCACTATGGGATGTGGCATCCACTTCGGATCTCCCAGCAAGCGGTCGGCAATCCAACCTACGAGTAATACCAGAAATATTTTCATGCGAGTAATGTTTGTACGATACGATCTGCGGTGCGCCCGTCCCAACGGTCGGGCAACGAACCGTGTTTCCATTCTCCATTGACCATCAGCGCCAGCTCGTCGCGCAGCCGGTCGGCATCTTCGCCGACGAGGACGTTGGTGCCGACCTTGACGGTCTCGATGTGCTCGGTGTAGGAATTCAGTGTGATGCACGGCACGTGGTTGAACGTCGCCTCCTCGGCCACATTGCCGGAATCGGTGATGATGCCCATGGCATGGGCGGCCAGATAGCCGAACTCTAGATAGGACAACGACTGGACGACGCGCAGGGAAGCGTTCTGCGACGCCAGTTCGTAGGCCTTTCCGCGCAGGGGTGCGATGACGGGGATGTCGCCAGCCATCGCACAGACGACGGCCATCATCTTCTGCAACTTCTCGGTATCGGCTATCAACACCTTGCGGTTGACGGTAAACACCAGGTAGCGTCCGTCGTCGATGCCGTCAAGACAGGCAGGCCGTTGCCAGCGTCCCTGGTTCTGGCGCAGGGTATCCATCAGGATGTTGCCCACCATATATATCTTATGTATCTCAGCACCTTCACGCGTGGCGATACTGCTCGAACCAACGCCTGCGGTAAACAATAAATCACTTAAACCGTCGATGACTAACCTGTTGATTTCCTTAGGCATACTGACATCGAAAGACCGCGTGCCGGCAACCAGGTGAGCCAGTCGCAAGCCACGCTTCTTGGTCACTATCGCTGCCGCCATTGTCGATGCCAGATCGTCGACTACGACGACCGTATCGACGGCATGACTTTCCAGATAATGCTCGAATTCGGCTATGATCCTACCCGTCAGTTCATTCAGATTCTCACAGTCCACACCCAGAAAGACATCGGGCGCGGGCATCTGCAAGTCGTCGAACAGCGTCGGTTCCAGCGTCGGGTCTTCCTGTCGTCCAGCATAAACCAACTGGTAGGTGATGCCCTCGGTGTTGCGGATGGCACGAATAATGGGAGCCACCTTCACAAAGTTCGGTCGTGCACCTGTAAAGATGCATACCCGCTTGTTGTCCTCGCGTGCGTTCATTATACTATTTATAGTCTCTTTTTCGGTCGGTTTCATCTTAATAACCTTTAAATTTGAGTGCAAAGATACGAAAAATATATATTTTTAGAAAAAAAAGCCAAGAATATTTTCATATCACGCTGAAAATTAGTAACTTTGCAGTCCGAAACATGAATTTAATAAAAAATTTATACAAAAATGACAAAAGCAGATATCATTGCTAACATAGCAGCGAAGACAGGTCTTCCGAAGAAAGACATTGCCATCTCTGTGGAAGCATTTATGGAAGAAATACGTGATTGTATGGCCGAAAACAGAGAGTGTGTTTACCTGCGCGGATTTGGTACGTTCACCATCAAGCATCGTGCCAAGAAGACCGCACGCAACATTTCGAAGAACATCACGATGGTCATTGAGGCTCACGACATTCCCGCCTTCAAACCTGCTAAGAGTTTCTTAGAGAAAATGCAATAATTCACTTTTTTAATATAATTAAATTATGCCAAACGGAAAGAAAAAGAAGGGCCACAAGATGGCTACCCACAAGCGCAAGAAGAGACTGCGCAAGAATCGTCATAAGAGCAAGTAAGCTCTGGCGACAGTAAAAGAATGAAAGGAGTGTACCAACGAGACCAACCAGTTTCAAAGGTACGCTCTTTTAGGTAACAAAAAGAATAGAGTAATTAACAAAGAGAGAGACATGACCAGCGAACTCATCATTGATGTTCAGCCGAAGGAGATATCCATTGCCCTGCTCGAAGACAAGAATCTGGTGGAATACCAGAACGAGAAGCGCGAGGAGGCAAGCTATTCGGTCGGCAACATCTACTTAGGGCGTGTGCGCAAGCTCATGCCGGGACTCAATGCATGTTTTGTTGATGTAGGATCAGAGCGCGACGCTTTCCTGCATTATCTCGACTTAGGCACTCAATTCAGCTCTTACGAAAAGTATCTTAAACAGGTACAAAGCGACAAGAAGAAACTTTATCCCATCGCGAAGGCTACCCGCCAGCCAGACCTGCCAAAGGAAGGCAGCGTGGCCACCATACTGAAACAAGGTCAGGAGATTCTGGTTCAGGTGGTGAAGGAACCCATCAATACCAAGGGACCGCGCCTGTCGTGCGACCTCAGCTTTGCAGGCCGTTTCATGGTGCTCGTGCCGTTCGGAGATAAAGTTTCCGTTTCTTCAAAAATCAAGAAAGGCGAAGAACGAGCCCGTCTGAAACAACTCGTCCAGAGCATACGCCCCAAGAACTTCGGCGTCATCGTACGTACGTCGGCCGAAGGCAAGCGCGTGGCAGAGCTCGACAAGGAGATGAAGACACTCGTCAAGCGTTGGGAAGATACCATCACCAAAGCCCAGAAAGCCACCAAGGTTCCTCAGTTGTGTTTCGAGGAGACCGGTCGTGCCGTGGCTTTGCTGCGCGACTTGTTCGACCCGACCTACGACGGCATTTACGTCAACGACGAGGAAATCTTCAATCAGGTAAAGGACTACGTATCACTCATCGCCCCCGACAAGCAGGACATTGTCAAGAAGTATAACGGCAACGTGCCCATCTTCGACAATTTCAATGTCACCAAGCAGCTCAAGTCGAGCTTCGGGCGGACGGTGAACTACAAACGCGGCGCATACCTCATCATTCAGCATACCGAGGCCATGCACGTCGTCGATGTCAACTCGGGCAATCGTACCCGCGCCGAAAACGGTCAGGAGGCCAATGCATTGGAAGTCAACCTCGGTGCAGCCGACGAACTGGCTCGCCAGCTGCGTCTGCGCGACATGGGCGGCATCATCGTTGTCGACTTCATCGACATGAACCTGGCTGAGGACCGACAGATGCTCTACGAACGCATGTGCAAGAACATGCAGAAGGACAGAGCCCGCCACAACATCCTGCCGCTGTCGAAGTTCGGACTGATGCAGATTACGCGTCAGCGTGTCCGTCCGGCTATGGATGTCAACGTCGAAGAAACATGCCCCACCTGCTTTGGCAAGGGCAAAATCAAGTCGTCTATCCTGTTTACGGACCAGTTGGAGAGCAAGATTGACCGCTTAGTCAACAAGATAGGCATTCGCAAATTCTCGTTGCATGTCCATCCCTACGTCGCTGCCTACATCAATCAGGGCTTCCTATCGCTGAAGCGCCGTTGGCAGATGAAGTACGGCATGGGCATTCGCATCATTCCGTCTCAGAAATTAGCTTTCCTGCAGTACGAGTTCTACGACAAGGACCGTCAGTTCATCGACATGCAGGAGGAAATTGAGACCAATTCGTAAAACAAACCTTTCGCACACTATGACAGCATTGAAAATCATATTCTGGATATGCGTTTTCCTTGTATTCTACACGTACATCGGATATGGAATGCTGCTATGGGTGCTGGTTCAGATCAAACGCTTCGTCAGAGGTAAGGCCGCACAGCGCGACCTGCCTGCTGACGATGTTTTACCCCACGTCACCTTTATGATTTGTGCCTACAACGAGCAGGACATTGTAGACATGAAGATGGAAAACACCCTGCAATTGGACTATCCGCACGACAAGCTCCACATCATGTGGGTCACCGACGGCTCTACCGACCAAACCAACGAACGGCTGGCGCAATATCCTGAGGTCGAGGTCGTGTTCACTCCCGAGCGCAAAGGCAAGACCGCCGCACTCAACCACGGCATCGGCCAGGTACATTCGGAAATTACCGTCATGACAGATGCCAACACCATTGTCAACCCTGAGGCCATCCGCGAAATCGTGCGTTGTTTCCAAGACCCCCGCGTGGCGTGTGTTGCCGGTGAGAAGCGCGTCATGGCCCGTAACGACGGACAAAGTGCTGCTGAGGGAGAGGGGTTATACTGGAAGTATGAAAGCGCACTCAAGCGCATGGACAGCGAGCTCTACTCTGCTATGGGTGCTGCTGGCGAACTGAATGCCATCCGTACGAAGTTCTACCAGCCCATGCCCGAGACGGCCCTGCTCGACGATTTCG
>Ga0310697_10007462_pt1 | contig 10307 bp, 6 predicted proteins | sample 172DNAGHGlowgp2_FD_203883 | JGI IMG/M metagenome (GOLD analysis project Ga0310697, IMG submission 203883) | Sheep rumen microbial communities from Palmerston North, Manawatu-Wanganui, New Zealand - 1728 DNA GHGlow gp2 (v2) (version 2) | ecosystem: Host-associated > Mammals > Digestive system >...
TTGATATTGTAATTGATGGTGAAAAAAAGAAAGAACATGGAAAGGGATATAGATCTTTTCTAAATTCAACTATGATTATGGCAATGAGAAAATACATAAATGAAAAAGCCAGAATTAATCCACATTTCTATTTTATAGACTCACCATTACATGGATTAAAACTAAATGATGAAATTTACGATGATGATAATATTAGAGCTGGATTCTTCAGATATATAGTTGATAATGCTGGTGAAGATCAAATAATATTAATTGAAAATACTGAGAATAGTGATCTACCTACCGATATTGATACTAAAGCATTAGTATACAGATTTATTGGAAATGATGTAGAAAATCCTGATGGAAAACGAAGAGGTTTATTTCAAAACTACAAAGTTCAAGAATAAAAAATAAGCGACTCAACTCAATTACGAGCTGGGCCGCTTTTCTATTATCTATTATTTTCCGGAGTGTACTCCTCTGTATTCTGGCATCTTGGATAATTATGGCATCCATAGAAAGCACCCCATTTGCCTTTTCTATAAACCATAAAATCTCCACAACTGCTACATCTCATATTTCTCTTAACTGCCCTGAAATCATCAATTGTGTATTCACAATAAGGATAATTTGAACAGCCATAGAAATTGTTGTTGTTTAAACCATTATTTCTTAATACTAATCGTCCTGATTTACATTTTGGACATAATATTTCATTTTGCTTACGAATAGTACTTGGATTCATAATTAAGCATTGATTCTTAATCTCTTCAACAAATATTGAGGGACTTTCAGCACTAGCAATTATATAAGTATAGCTTCTAGTTCTTGTTAATGCTACATACCATAATCTTCGTTCTTCTGCATATTCATAATTACTATTAGAACTTAAAACCATATCTAATAGTTCATCATCTTCCATTTTATTTGGGAATCCTAATCTTGAATCATCAGCATTAATAATAATAACATAGTCTTCTTCTAGTCCTTTTGAACCATGAACAGTACTATAAGAAATATTCATTGACGGGAAGTCTCTAACTTTAATAATTGTTTTATTCTGTTTTTTAGATGCACTGAAATCAATATAGATTCTATTATCTAATGATACAGCTTCTATATCTTTATTATTTCTACCAAGCAATAAAACATTTGCTTTGGCATCCATCTTACTAATCTCTCTTAACACATCAAGTAAAGCATAATATTTCTCATCATTGTAATACATTATTCTTACAGGATGTTCTAAATGTCTAACTGAGTTAATACTTTTATTGAATTGTTCTGGATTAGCCTTGATAAATGGCCCAGCTATATCTTGAAGCTCTTGTGAGTTTCTATGTGTTGTAGTAATTTTTGTAATAGCTGATGCACCAAAATAATCCTTAAACTTTAAGAAAATATTTAAATCACATCCAGAGAATCTATAAATTGCCTGCCAATCATCACCTACAGAGAATAATTTAGAATTTCCATGAGCTATTAATTTCTTTAAAAATAACATTCTACTTAATGATATATCTTGAAACTCATCAACAATAATATATTTATATTTGAAGTTTGATGTATTATCTAATTCAATAGTAGATTGTAAAATCATATCATCAAAATCAATTTTACCTTCTTTTTTAAGATAATCCATGTAATATTGATATACATCTTTAATTATAGATAAGAATAATCCAGCTCTTTTCTGTTCATAATTATTCTTAAATCTGAAATTCATTAACTCATTAAAACCAGATACATCTCTATATTTAGCTTTATATAAACTTAAGAATGTTCTGATTAAATTAATAAATGATTTAAATGACTGTCCTTCGTAAATTGACTCTAAGGCGTTAAATATTTCTTTATCACTTAAAGGATTGAATTTAACACCTTTTTCTTTTAATTGCTTTTCTAATTTATCAAAGATATTTCCTTCATCAAATTCAAATGAATATGTCTCTAAACATGTAGTTTGATATTGCTGATGAATACTTCTTTTCCATGAAATATTAGTAACATACATTTGAGCTTCTGGTCCATCATATTGTTCAGCTTTACCTTCTTTATTAACACCATAATGCTCATGATATATCTTATAATCAGGAAGATAAAAATCTGGCATATATTGTCTTTTATCAGCGGTTGAAACATCAACAATATATGGTGCTTCATAAACATAGTTTATGCCATTAATAAAATACCAGTTAGCAATTGCCATTTCTTCAAAACTTTTTACATGTTCTTTTTTCAAAGTCTCACGATTATTAATATCATTAGTTAGGTGAATCAATTGTGATCTTAACGTTGAAAAATCTTGCTTTTTTAAATCCTCATACATCTCACCTTCATTTTTATATTTCTTATCATGTTTATCAGATGCTATATATAATCCATAATAAGTTAATATGGTTTGAAGCATATGAGGTCTATTCTTCATTTCAACTCTAAAATACTTTTCAATAATAGCTTTATATTGGTCTTCAACCATAAAAGACTTGTTTTGAGTTTCTTTTAAAACATCTAGACCAATTGCATGGAAAGTTCCAACTGTTAAATTACTATCAATTTTCGAGATCTTCTCTTGTAAATCTGTAGCAGATTTTTTTGAATAAGATAATAATAAAATGTCTTCTGGTTTTACTTTCTTTTCTTTTAATAAGTATTCAACCTTACCACAAATTGTTAAGGTCTTACCGCTTCCGGCACCAGCAACAACTAATGTAGACATTTCATCTGTTAAAACTGCTTCTCTTTGTTCATTATCCAAACTTCTACCATTAATTGAATCAAATAATGAATTGCTTTTATTATTGACAATAAACTCTTTATTATGATTTAAAAATTTATCATTTAATTCATTAATAGCTTTAATAGGATAAAACTTCTTATTATGGGAGTTAATCTCTTCAATGATAGCTTTTGCTTTAACTCTTAGTGGTTCAGCTGTTTTATCATCAATATAATCAACAATTCCTGACAATTTACACAAATCATCAAAGTCTTTATTTAAATCATATTCTTTTACTAAGTCAGAATAGCAAGAATTAATTGTATTTACGTTTTCCTTGAACTTTTTATACTTATCTGAATAAGTTCTAAAAGATGCTATTAAATCAGCAATTTCAACATACTTTTTAATATCTGCATAATTAAAAGAATGTGGGTTAGCCACAATTGAATCATAACTAAACCCATCCATTCCATCATTTATTTTATTTACTTTTTTATTATGCTCCCTTACCTTACTTAATGCAGTATCATATTGATTAATTTGAATTGCATATTTTTGGGGAGCTGTTTCTTTAATTTGATTATATATTCTTGTAATGTTTGGATCAATTGACTCGCTAACTATTTCAATAGAATTCAAATCACGAGTAAATTCTCTGAAATACGGATCAAAATGAGTACTTACATTCCAAGCATTAACTACGAAATTCTTTATGTTACCAAAGAAACCCACGTTATCACCTTAATTTTTATTCGTTTATTTGTCCTTTTTATAGATTTTTAGTTTTCTACTTAGTGATGCACTAATATCCTTTATATCTTTTTCTTCTAAGCAAACAACTATAACTTTAAGGTATTTATAAATCTTCATTTTTATATTTTTTGACTTATTATATTCGATATTCTTTTTATTGTATCATCTGTACATTATAAAACTCGATTAAATTGAATCAATTAATTCTTTAAAATACGATATAAAATCACTTTTAGTCAAATTCTCATTATATAGTGGAGAACCCCAAATTCTATAATCTTTATCATCAACAAATTGAATAACTGGGACTGCTTTTTCCTTTAACTCCAACAACAAACTGTTCTTCCAAGCATCTTTTTGAAGCAAATGTTCTCCTTTGGGCTCAACAAACATACATATGTATATATTCTGTTTTCCACTTTCATTCGTTTCATTTAAGTGTTTATCTAATATTAAAACATAATCTGGTTCGAATTTAGAGCCATCCTCAAAAGAATAGATACAAACTTGAATTTCATTTCTAATCAAATATATGTTATTAAATTTCTTCTTTAATTCTTCTACTTTTGTACTAAAGTATGATACAAATTTTTTCTCTTCACTCGTACCATAATTGTCATTGTATGCATACCAATCTTTGTTAGACAAATCAATTTGATATGCATTATTAACAAGTGAAGAGGCTTGCGAAATTCCAGCACCCCATGATTCATCATCCTTATCACGCATTATATTTCTTGTTTTATCAGTAAACGCGTCATGAATATATCTGCAATAAAATTCTGTAGTACCCCTAAAGGAAATTTCAATTTTTTGGATATAATCTGAAACTATCTGGAGGGCTTGCTTACATGCTTCTAATATATCATCACTTGTTGGCACATCACCATCCAACACCCAAAAAGTAATGGGAAAATCCCCCATATAATTCTCTGAATACAAAAATTCATTGACACTTTTTAAATTAGGAAATTTCTTTTTCAACTTGTCAAAAGAAAGAGTAGAGTAAAATAATCTGTAAGCTTTATTGGTAATACTCTTTTCTAAATTCTTAAACAATATAGAATCCATGCTTGTATATTTTAAACTGCCACTAGTATTTCCATCATCCATAAGATTTTGAGATACAGATGCCCCACTTCTACATTTATATCCAATTCCTTGTGTTCTTATTCTCTCTGGCAAAGACGTAACATTATTTCTACTTACTTCAACTCGCTTATTAAGGAATAAATATCCTTCTTGATAGATTTGTGTTTTTTTGAAATCATTTTTCAACTTATAAGTTACTTGAATTGGCTCTTTCTCAGGTAATAATCCAGTTGCCTTCAAAGCTTTTTTTATCTCATCAATATACTTAGAATCATCCATACAGTGATAAAGTAACGTTTCGCAAATTGAAAGAGGATTGTTATAATCGGAATACTTTCTTTTTTCTTTATTTTGAAACTCTTCGAATCTAAAAGGACAATATCTAGCCCCTCTTCCTATTAGTTGTGCTTCTTTTATAGTATACTTTGATACTGTTCCTTTTGGTCCTCCTTGTCTGGTTTCATAAAGCCTAACGATATCAAATAATGATAGCACATCCCAGCCCTCTGTAAGCTTATCAACAATGAAAATCAAACGATACTTATTATCTCTCTCATCAAGACTATTAACTATTTTTTCGTTTTCAGGATTTAACTCATTCATGTTTACACTATTTTCAATGGCAAAATCAACTTTTATTAGATCAATTAAGTCTTCCATTGTAATATCAGTTTCATCAAAAAAATTAAACGCATTAGCAAAAATATCATTTGTAGAGTTATTAATTTTAATAGACAAAATATCATTTAAATCAAGATACTTTAGTTTGTCATAAAATTCTATATAAAATTGATTTGATTCAGCGATAGTTTTTGATTTTAGTAATACTACCGGCTGTATATTAATATTGTGTGCTTGAAATAACAATTTCCTATACTCACTAATTATAATAGCCTGTAAAGTTTTTATCCACTTAGATGTGTTACTTCTAAGATTAAAGAATTCTTTTGTATACCCAGCCTCTCTAAATTCGCTTAACGCAAAATTAAAGACTATTTTATCTAAATATTTAGCTTTAACATTGGGATCTTTTATGTCACAAGTGGCAGTAAATTCTAAAAGAACATTATCCCTGTTCGCATAAAAAATTCTATTAACAGTGTCTTCCCATGTTGCATTATCTTCATTTTCTTCTTTGTCTTTAGAGGTAGTTGAATTAAGATGATGAGCTTCATCCGCTATCATAACAATTCTTTCATTTTCAAAATCCTCTATGGATAATGAACCTTCCCTTATCAAACTTAATGAGTTATGAATGCCTTGAACTGTATTAAAGCAAATGTTAATAGCATCAGGATCTGTACCTTCAAAATTATCAACTTCCTTAATTTTAATATTTTCCCCTTTTATCGAAATGCTATCCGAAAAAAGATACTTAGATGAGGATTTTTCTAAAAAGTTAATTCTTGTCTTAGATACAATGTTAGTTTGATTTGTAAAAAACAAGAAATTCCTATATCCTAGGTCATAATAATAAAGAATATTCATGGCCATAATTACAGTTTTTCCAGAGCCTGTTGCCATATGATAAAGAATATGCGTTTGCTTGTTTTTTGATAGTGCTTCATTATTCAAATAAATAAGAGTATCACAAATAGCTTCTTTTTGATAATCACGTAATTTAATGTTAGGAGATAAATTGTCTTCAAGAAATGATGGCATTTCAGCTTTAATACCAAAACGCTTTGCAGCTCTTATGTCTTCATATAAAAAACCCATATTTATTCACCATAAAAAGATCTTGTAAACTGTATATCAGCTTCATTAATTTCTTTTTCCTTATCTTCAATATCAGACTTATTAACATATAAAGTGTTTTTATCTATAAGTGCTATTAAAATCTTTTTTTGCAAATCTAAATCTAAATTACTAAAACTTACATCTCGAATATTTTTCACTTCGTTTATTTTTATATTGTAATTTAAAACACTTGGATTACTTAATAACTCATCAAATAATTCAACCAACTCTTCACTACTTTTTGATGAAGAAATTCTTTTCAGAAAAATAGCAGAATCATCAATTAATTCACAAGAAATAAAACTTCCTCCACCTTTCCAATTTACAGATGAAGATATTCCGCCCTGCTCACCATTTATTACGGCGGACAACCTTTCAACTGCTTTGTCAAAGTGACTATCAAGTTGTTCTATTCCTATAAATTTCCTATTTAATTTAAGTGCAACCGCTCCAGTCGTTCCTGTTCCAAAATAAGAGTCTAAGATTAAATCTCCTGGCATAGTAAACATTTCAATTATTCTGTGCATTAGCTGTTCAGGTTTTTTTCCGGAAGGCAATGAAACACCACCCTCATTTTGTGAATTATTATAATTAATATCTGTCCAACAATCACATACAAGTTTACATATTTGATCTTTCATTTCCCCATCAATTAGAACTTTATGAATTGATTGTTTTAAAAATGACATTCTTCTGCCATTATAAGCATATTGAACATTGTCTTCTCCACCATCATCATTATATCTAATAGGAACATCTTTATTTTGAGGTAATAAACTGATTTTTCTGATATCCTCAGGCATGGATTTTCCTGTTTGATCTCTAATAAGAAATTAAGAAATTTTTTATTTGAGAACGAGTAATCTTTTATTGGAACATTTTTTTCATAAATACCTTTTTCAACAACAACATCTTTTAGGCTTCTTACTATATTTTTTTCAGCATCAAAATACATGTTAAAGTGAGAATCAAATTCTTCAACAGGTGTATATTGAGGATTGATTGTTATATCTCCTTTTTTATACACAAGAATCGTGTCTTTTGTTTTTATTATTGTTTTATCCCTATGAGCAGTTTTAATACCACTTGGTGTTGATGAAACAACTGAAATAGAGTTTACATAATTTTCTCTTGTAAATATCTCGTCTAACAGAACTTTCAAATAAGCATCTTCATTTTTATCACAATGAATTAAAATTACACCATTTTGTGATAACAAGGAATAAGCCACAATAAATCTATTTTTCATCATAGTTAAATATGAGCTATGTTTAAAACTATCATTGTAAGGAACTAAATCATTTTGTGTATTATATAAAACATCCCAGTAAATTAGTTTTACTTTTCCTTCAAACCTTTTTAAAATTGAATGCATTGCAATTAAATTATTTCCTTTTATTAGCAAATTTTCATTATTATATAACGAAATTTTTTCTACTGAATTTTTTTTATAAAGTCGAGCTTTTGAAAATGCTTTTGGTGCCAACAATGTATCAATTTTATCTTTAGATAGTGTTTCATTCAAAAAAATTTCATCTCTGTTTTCGTTCTCATCAGTTGAATCAAACTCTAAAACACAGTCTTTATAAGGGAAAGAAAGCGTAACATCATCTTTTGCTTTTATAAAGTTCCCATTTGAGTCAATAAGTCCTATTTTATTCTTATATGAAGTAAAACTGTCGGGTAAAAAATTTGAGTTGCTAATAATCCAAGAAAATTTAACTTTATCAAAAATCAAAATACCTTTTTTTTCAACAAAAAAAGCCCTTCTAAATATATCGTCGTTAATCAATACATCAATTAAGTGATTGTCTAAATTCATAGCCGCTGTTTTAACTTTTTCTCTAATTACTGATCCATTTTCGTCCAAAAAGAATTGGTCCTTAGATATTTTATTATTCAACTTATCAATTAGTGTTTCCATTATTAATTTACCTCTTTCAATATAATATTATTCTCTTCAAGCATCTTGTCAATCCTTACTTTCACAATCTTAGTAGGTTCAAAATGTCCGTTTTCCCATCTATTAACTGATTGAAAAGATACACCAAGTAAATCAGCTAACTCATGCTGAGAAATATTAAGTTTTGATCGCAATTCTAATATCGCTTTTGAATAATTATATTCCATAAAAGTCCTCTCATTTATCGATAACATTCTAAAACATAGTATACCACTTTTTGCATAATATTTCTATCTTTTATAATAATATAATTAGTATTTTTTATTATAATATAATTAGTATTCTTTCTATTTTCAATTATTATTAAAAATTGAGAAAAATGTTCGAGTACAAATCTTAAAAAATATATAAAAAGTAATAATCGTTAAAAAGTATAAGTAAACGTTAAAAAGTACCACTAATCGTTAAAAAGTATATGCAATCGTTAAAAGATGTGCGGTTGCAAATTTATGGACCTCAACCTAAAAAATAAAAAGGTGCTTATTTTTGCAACTTTTGAAGCATTAATAAACACCTTAACATTCAATTTATGGCTTAACCAAGCCACTTTTATACAAAATATCCTAATACAAAATTGTATCAAAATATACTATTCATTATGGTGGAGGTGAGGGGAGTCGAACCCCTGTACACACTAAAAATTCATATGCTACCTACATGCTTAGTTACATTTTAAAATTCAATACTACCAGGTAATCTAACGAGCCAAATAATATCTACATTCTATTAAATTCTTCTTTTCGGTTAGAATAGCACCTAAAGGTATATCCCTGCTAGATGAAGTATCAAAATAACAGTGCAGGAAAGGCTGTTAAAGTGATATCGCTCTATACCTCGTTGGGTAAATTAGCAAGCGAAAGCAACGTTCATATTGTTTGAACGTGCGAATAAGTTTGTTTTTCCGGTTATTTGAAACCTCGAGTTTTAACGTGCTTAACCACGACATGCAAGCATACTTTTTCGTAGCATGGCGAATCCATAAACACCCCCGTGTTTATCTATTCTTTAATTCTGATTCAATTTTTCTTAATTGATCTTTTTTCTTTAGATCTTCTCTTTTATCATATAATTTTTTACCTTCAGCAACCCCTATTTCAAGCTTTGCTAGGCCTTTATCTATGTACAACTTAAGGGGAATAATTGTTAACCCCTTAAGTTGTATTTTTTGGCTTAGTTTAAGGATTTCTTTTTTATGAAGTAATAGCTTTCTATCCCTTGTTTCTTTGTGGTTAAAGATATTACCCATATCATATTTAGAAATATGCATTCCGATAATAAAAGCTTCATTATTTTTAATACTTATATAGGCGTCATTAATATTAGCTTTTGAAGCTCTTATAGATTTAATTTCTGTACCTGTAAGTATTAGGCCAGCTTCATAAGTATCAAGTATATTATACTCATGATATGCCTTTTTATTTGAAGCCATTATCTTCATACTATTCCTCCTTTAATTCAAAATCAATTTGTGATAAAGCTTTACTTGCTTTAACACATACTACATTTAATTTATCTCCTATTCTAAATGTATGTCCATTATATGGATTAACTAGTTGCATAAATTCATCATTATAGATATATCTACCTTTAATTGAATGAATACTTATTAATCCTTCAATTGTATTATCAAGCATAACATAAATTCCATAATTAGTTATACCACTAATTAAGCCAGTGTATTCTTCTCCTATATGGCCTTCCATATATTCAGCACTTTTCATTTTATCAACATCACGTTCACAGTCTACTGCTCTACGTTCAGTTTTACTTGTCCAATCAGCAATTTCATCAATTGAATTATAATATGCTTTATCATATTCATAATCAAATAAATATTTTCTAAGTAATCTATGGACTGTTAAATCCGGATAACGTCTAATTGGAGAGGTAAAATGAGTGTAGTCTTGGAATGCTAAGCCATAGTGGCCAAGAGGCTCTTTAGAATATCTAGCTTTCATCATACATCTAAGTAAAACACTATTTGTAACTGCCTTTTTATCCTCTGGAACAGTTTTTAATAACTTTTGTAAATCAAACTGAGATATTTGATCAGCT